>ERZ773221.1663-NODE-1663-length-20085-cov-12.022017_pt1 | contig 20085 bp, 17 predicted proteins | sample MGYA00580994_ERZ773221 | MGnify/ENA primary metagenome ERZ773221 (study PRJEB29015, sample SAMEA2737758) | human gut metagenome | biome: human gut; feature: human-associated habitat; material: faeces | place: China | collected 2012 ... | reverse complement strand
GCGCCGGCTGCGCCGAGACCAGCTATGCCCGTCTCGTCACCCAGCTGTTCGGCGATCATATGTACATCTCCAACGCCACCGGCTGCTCCTCCATCTGGGGCGGTCCCGCGGCTACCTCTCCCTACTGCACCAACAAGGAGGGCCACGGCCCCGCATGGTGCAACTCCCTGTTCGAGGATAACGCCGAGCACGGTCTGGGCATGTTCATCGGTCAGGACAAGATCCGTCAGGATCTGGCCGACGAGACCCGCCAGCTGATCGCCGTGGAGTGGGCCCGTCCCGAGCTGAAGACCGCCGCTCAGGCATGGCTGGATACCATGGACGATGGCAGCGCCAACGCCGAGCCCACCCGCGCCTATGTCAAGGCCCTGGAGGAGAGCATCTGCACCGTGGAGGAGCTGGCTGCCGTGCCTCAGTTCGCCGAGCACGCCGCCCAGCTGAAGGCCCAGGGCAAGCTGCTGTGCGACTGCGACGCCTGCACCCTGGCTGCCGACATCCTCAGCAAGAAGGAATACCTGGCCAAGAAGTCCATGTGGATCTTCGGCGGCGACGGCTGGGCCTACGACATTGGTTACGGCGGCCTGGATCACGTCATCGCCAGCAAGAAGGACGTCAACATCTTCGTGTTCGACACCGAGGTGTACTCCAACACCGGCGGACAGGCCTCCAAGGCCTCCAACATCGGCCAGGTGGCTCAGTTTGCCGCTGCCGGTAAGGAGGTCAAGAAGAAGAGCCTGGCGGAGATCGCCATGCAGTACGGCTATGTGTACGTGGCCCAGGTGGCTATGGGCGCCAACCCCGCTCAGACCCTCAAGGCCATCACCGAGGCCGAGGCTTATCATGGCCCCTCCCTGATCATCGGCTACAGCCCCTGCGAGATGCACAGCATCAAGGGCGGCATGATGAACTGCCAGAAGGAAATGAAGAAGGCTGTGGACTGCGGTTATTGGAACCTGTTCCGCTTCAACCCCGCTGCGGAGAAGAAGTTCACCCTGGATTCCAAGGCTCCCGCCGGCGGCTATCACGACTTCCTGATGAACGAGGCCCGCTACAGCCGTCTGACCCGCGAGTTCCCCGACCGTGCGGAGAATCTGTTCGCCCGCAACGAGGCCGAGGCCAAGGCTCGCTACGATCACCTGCTGAAGCTCATCGAGATGTACGACGACTGAGCCATACAAAGAACCTTACTCACGTCATAGATCCAGCAGGAGCCGCCCGTCCGGGCGGCTCCTGCCGCGGTTTGCGACAGCTGTGCGCTCGATGTTTTTCAAAAATAGGAAACCCTTCGGCTTTGCCGAAGGGTTTCCTATCTGTATGATTCTTTTTGAATATTACGCTCTGTATCAGAAGCTGACGTTCTCCGGGTCCGGCTTCTGGCAGGGCTTCACATCGGTGACGTACAGCACCGGGCCCTCGCCGTCGTAGGCCTGGCACTGCTCCTTCTTCACGGTGGCCTGGATCTCCACCCACTGGCGGTTCTTGAACTTCTCCAGCTCCTGGCCCTTGCACACCAGGGCCAGGAACTGCATGTCGTTGTTGCAGCACACCATGGCGAAGCGGCCGGGGCAGTGGATGCCCGGGAACTTCTTGGAGTGGCACATCAGCGCCTTATACCGCACGGTGATGCCGTCGTAGCGCTGGGGGTTGTCCATCATGTCCACATACCAGATGCCGTAGTCGTTGTCCGGCACGTCCAGGTGGCCGCCGGACAGGTCGAAGGGAGCCATGTCGTCGGTGACGTAGTCCTCGCTGGTGCCGTCGGTGTTCTCCAGATAGATGTCGGCCCGCCGGTTCACCATCCGCAGGTTCCGGCCCCGCAGGGCCTTGCGCAGCTCCTCATTGCAGCGGTTGAAGATGATCATATCCGCGTTAAGGATCTTTTCCATCATCAGCTGCCCCATGTTCCGCAGATACGGCTCAAAGGTGGTGGCGTCCACCAGGCACATGATCTGATACAGGATCCAGTTGGCAGGCAGACCCTCTCGGTACAGGGGCTCGAAGCTCCACATGCCGTTGAACTCGATGATCACCTGCTTGGGGCGGTACTGCTTTTCCAGCTTCTTAAAGAACTCCGGCGTCAGCTGGGCGGGGTCATCCACGGTGTAGGTGAAGACGTTGAACAGGGATTTGGGGTCGTACTCCGTCTCCCCCTCCTCGCAGCACAGCAGCAGCGTCCGGTCCTCGGCGGCGAAGCCGTCCTTCAGGATGCCGTTGATGAAGTCGGTCTTTCCGGCATCCAGAAAGCCGGTGATGAGATATACAGGAATGTCCATAGGCGTCTCCTTACAGGCCGAACAGGGTCTTCAGGCCGTCCTCCTTCAGCTGGGAGCCGATGACGCACAGGCGGCCGGTGTAGTCGGCGGAGCCATAGCGCACCTCGTGCTCCTGGGGCACATAGTCAAAGTGCAGCCACTGGCCGTCGGCGGCGGGCACGATGCCCTTGGCCCGCAGGATGGCGCCGTAGTCGCCGGAATCCAGAGCCGTCAGAATGCGGTCGATATCCGCCTGGGTGAACTGCTTGGGCGTCTCCGCGCCCCAGCTGGTGAACACCTCGTCGGCGTGGTGGTGATGGTGGTGGCAGGAGCAGGCGGGGTCGTCGCACTCCTGGCCGTCATGGTGGTGATGGTGCTCGTGCTCCTCGTCATGGCCATGATGATGGCAATCCTCGTGCTCCTCACCCTCATGGTGGTGATGGTGGCAGCAGTGCTCATGGTCATCCTCGTCATCGTGGTCATGATGATGGTGATGCTCGTGCTCGTCGTGGTCGTCATCGTGGTCATGCTCGTGGTGATGGTGATGGTGCTCAGCCTCCTCGGCCTCGTGCTCGGCCCGCATCTTCTCCAGCAGCTCGTCGGCCAGAGACACCTTTTCCACGGCGGCCAGAACGGTCTTGCCGTCCAGCTGGTCCCAGGGGGTGGTCAGGATGGCGGCGGTGGGGTTCTTCTCCCGCAGCAGAGCCACGGCGGCCTCCAGCTTCTCCTGGGTCAGCTTCTGGGTCCGGGACAGGATGATGGTGCCGGCGGCCTCGATCTGGTTGTTATAGAACTCGCCGAAGTTCTTCATATACACCTTCACCTTGCCGGCGTCGGCCACGGTGACAAAGGAGTTCAGCTTCATATCCGGGATATCCGCCACGGTGTTTTCCACCGCCACGATCACGTCGGAGAGCTTCCCCACGCCGGAGGGCTCGATGAGGATGCGGTCCGGCTGGAACTGCTCCTTTACCTCCCGCAGGGCCTTGCCGAAGTCGCCCACCAGGGAGCAGCAGATGCAGCCCGAGGACATTTCGGAGATCTGGATCCCCGCATCCTTCAGAAAGCCGCCGTCGATGCTGATCTCGCCGAACTCGTTTTCGATCAGCACCAGCTTTTCGCCCTGATAGGCTTCCTTCACCATCTTCTTGATGAGGGTGGTCTTGCCTGCGCCCAGGAAACCGGACACGATGTCAATTTTCGTCATAACAGTACCTTCTTTTCTTTTCCCGCCGTGCGGGACATATTATTTCCTCTATATCATAGCCTATTTTTCCAAAAAAGCAAGGGCAGCGAAAAAAATTCACATTTCTGCCCCGGTAATCTGCGGTTTGTCCCATTTTTTCCGGGAATTTTCCCGGTTTTCTATTGGGATGGGGCGGACCGGAGAATGGGGGTAGCCATTTGCCGGAAAATGCGGTATAATGGCGAAAATACACAGAAGCGAGGTACCCCCCTATGTCCGTGAAAGAACAGCAGACCGGCGCGTGGGCGCCGGAGTGGGTCCAGGAGACGGAGCCGGAATACACCCCCCGGCCCCGGCGCAGCCGGAAGCAGCGCCGCCCCCGGTGGCCGGGGATCGCCCTGGCTCTGGTGTGCCTGGCCACCATCGCCGCACTGGTGTGGCATTTTACCCGGCAGAAGGAGATCCCCCTGGAGACGGCGGCCGGTTATGTGGCCTCGGAAGCGGAGACGGCTCCGCTGTACGACGAGGAGGGCAATGTCCTGCGGCAGCTGGTCCGGGGCAGCCAGGTCACCTATGTGGTGGAGGAGGCCCACAAGGATCGTCCGGACCAGGTTCGGGTGCCCCAGGAGGACGGCAGCTTCGCCTGGCTGGACCGGGAGAACCTGACCGATGACCTGAGCAGCGTGGTGACGCTGAAAACCGTGTATGTCCGCCGGGCCCAGAATCTGACGGATGAGGGCGGCGACCCCACCGGCCCCCTGGTGCTGCGGGGCCAGGCCCTGACCGTTACCGGCTACCGGGATCTGGCGGCCGACGGCAGCGTATCCTATTACCGGGCCGACGGCGGGTACATCCCCGCCCGGTATGTCCGGCTGACGGAGGAGGAGGCCGCCGCGGCCTATGACGCGGATATGGCCCAGCTCCACGCCGACCGGGGCGACAGCTACGGCGGCGGCGATGCGGCAGGACTGGACTATGATGCCTATGAAAAGCCCAAATTCGAGAACAACGTCATGCCCGGCACCGTGAAGGCCCTGTACCTGAACAACGAGGCCATCCGGAATCCGGAGGCATACATCGCCGTGGCCGACGGGTGCGGCATCAACGCCTTTGTGGTGGACATCATGGACGGCGGGGCCATTGGCTACGCCTCGCCGGTGATGCAGAAATATTCCCCCAGCGCCTATGCGGATGCCTACAACACGCTGGAGAGCTATCAGGCGGCGGTGAAAAAGCTGAAGGACGCCGGGTATTACGTCATCGGCCGCATCACGGCCTTCAACGATCCCAACCTGGCCGCAGATCATCCGGAGTGTGTGGTAGCGGACCTGAGCGGCCGGCCGCTGAAGATCGGCGGCATGTACTGGCCCAGCGTATACAGCCGCCAGGTGTGGCAGTATAAGGTGGAGCTGGCCCTGGAGGCCGCCGAGACCATGGGCTTCAACGAAATTCAGTTCGACTATGTCCGCTTCCCCGACGGCACCTGGGACTATGACGAGGCGGGCACCATCGACTATCACAACGACAATGACGAGAGCAAGGCCCAGGCCGTTCAGCGGTTTTTGCAGTACGCCGCCGACCGGCTCCACGGGGCGGGGGTGTATGTGTCTGCCGATGTGTTCGGCGAGTGCGCGGAAAAGTATGTCACGGCCTACGGCCAGTATTGGGCGGCCATCAGCGGCGTGGTGGACGCCATCAGCGCCATGCCGTACCCCGATCATTATTCCGCCTCCGGCAGCTGGCTGCCCTGGGAGCACCCCTATGAGACCATGAAAACCTTCGGCGAGAAGGCTGCCGCCCGGCAGCAGGAGACTCCCTCCCCTGCCGCGGTGCGCACCTGGATCCAGTGCTACAACGCCATCCGGGAGCCGTACAACACCTATGGCCCCGATGAGATCGCCGCCCAGATCCGGGCCCTGAACGACACCGGCAACACCGGCGGATACATGACCTGGAACGCTGCGTCCAGCCTGGACAAGTACCGCTATGTCAGCGGCGCGTTTGAATAAGGGCGGCTCGGCGAGAAATGCCGAAGCTTGAATGGTCTGATATCCCTGTTGTTTATTTGAAGCATATTGATTTCATAATGTTGAAAGGTGATAGCTTATGGAAAAAATAGACACGAATCCATCAAAATATGTAGTGTTTGATGTTGAAACGAACGGCCTAAAATCACAGCAGGATGATTTACTTTCGATTTCATTTTACAAGCCCGACGATAAAAGAGAATACAGCAGATTCTTGCCTTTGGAGCTAAACAGCAAAGTTGAAACGACACATATAAATGGCATTACTGAAAAGGATTTAGCTGGAACAACTGCTCTCACGCAATTCGAGTTCGATCAAATTGTTGAAGAATATGAGCTGGAAAAGAGAATTATACTAGTTTATTCCGGCAGGAATTTTGATGAAGCGTTTCTCCGTGAATACATGAAAAGGCACCAAATTTCCGGATTTGAAAAGCTGAAGTTTTATAATATCAAGAACCAGGTGATTTCTCCAACAACGTTCTCAACTGGAAATATTACCAAGGATAATTTGTGCGCACTGTTTGGTATTGAGGGTGTCACGGCAGTTCATAGCGGCGCAAATGATTGCAAACTGGAATGGCAATTATTTGAGAAAATGGGCGGCTATTATTACCTTGTGACCGAAATGGGCGAGGAGGACAACATATTCAGGCTTAATGACCGCTACATTATTCCGGTTAGTCTATTATCTTCTCATCCGAAATTAAGCCGTATACTTCCTGCGAGACCGTATCTTCAGTGTGAAAGTAAAGTTGTTAAGACTTTTGAAATCAGCGCTGAAGGAGTCGAAAAATTCCAGACTAATTTTACAGGAGTAACACTTGAACACCTGATAAACTCAATGCTGAATGTTGACACGCAGGATCCATATCCATTTCTACGGGCAAATAAGATGAAACTGGATTTCATCGGGTCAATTCCTAATGGGAAAAGAATCGTTCCATTCGAATTTAATCAAGATGGGACAGTCACCGCAATTCAAAAAAAAGACCATGATATGGAAAAACGTATAAATTCTACCGGAGATAGGCTCAAGGATCGAATACTTCCATTGATCAGCTTTATCAAGTATGAGATTTTCAATGGCGAACGTATAATGTCTCAGGAGTTGGTAGTAGATGCAGAGAATAATTTCCTTGCCGTATGCGATCTCTCCTCAGAAAAAACGGTATTAGAAATAAAAACAAACAATTATGATTCGGAGAAATACAAGGAACAATTTTTCTATGAGGCTAAGGGACGAAACATTTATCATCTAAGGATGAACTGGGTAACAAGCAACGACACTATGTTGCCCCAAAAAATTGTTTTTCAAATCCTCCATGTTGATGTTCATATTGGCACTCCTGACTCTTCCAGTTGGTCCAAAGGGAAATTAAAGGAAAGGCAAATTAAAAAAACAGCTGAAATTCAAAAATACTTGTTGTCCTCAAATGTTTCTTTAGTATCGTACACGAATACCAGCTCGCCAGTTAAATTGCAATGTAAAATCTGTGAACACGAATGGGCTATCAGCTATGTCACTCTTAAGAAACGGATTCCTGAATGTCCCAAATGCAGGCAAAAATCCGCTGGCAAACAGCAGGTTGAGATATCCGAAGATGAGCGAAAAAAACTTCGTGCCGAAAACTATCGCGAGAAGGTGCTCCAAAAGAGCAATCGTACGATCGTCGCGACTAATTATACTGGCGCAAGGAATACCGTGGATGCGATATGTGTTGTTTGCAAGCACAAATGGAAAGTACGCGCAGACCATTTGATAGAACGATGCTGGTGTCCAGTATGTAAGAGAATGTAGATTTTACCTATGGCCCCGATGAGATCGCCGCCCAGATCCGGGCCCTGAACGACACCGGCAACACCGGCGGATACATGACCTGGAACGCTGCGTCCAGCCTGGACAAGTACCGCTATGTCAGCGGCGTGCTGAACTGAACGCGCTTCGCAGACTGTTAAAAAAGCAGGATTGCCTCCGCCTTCGGAAAGGAAGATAGTTACGAAAGAAACCCATCAGGGGTGTCTTTCGTTTTCAATCACCGCATTTTCAGAACTTTTATGAAAGTTCTGAAAATGCTTGCTCAGCTTGTCAAAAAGGATTTTTGACAAGCTGAGAAGCAGCAAAACCTCCGGTTTTCCCGGAGGTTTTGCTGCTTGAGCTATTCTGCTTGCTGCCCCAGCAGCAGCTCCAGCTCCTCCGCCGTCAGAACCTGTCCGCCCACCCGCTGCATATCCGCCAGGTTGGCGGCCTGCACGGCAGGGGTCACGGAGGAGGTGCAGTCCGACAGCACCGCCGCGTCATAGTCCAGGGACAGGGCGTCGTAGAAGGTGGAGCGGATGCAGTTGGGCGTGGTGGTCCCGGCCAGCAGCACCGTGTCCACCCCCAGCCGCCGGAGGATCAGGTCCAGCTCCGTGTGGAAAAATGCGGAAAACCGGGGCTTTACGATGACATAGTCCGTGTCCGCCCGGTGAAATTCCTCCGGCCACGCGTCGGACATGGACGGCGGGCACGTCTCGGACAGGGGCCTTCCGCCCCGGGCCCACACGTCGTACCGGGCCCGCTCCACGTCGGAGCCGTCCGCCCGGTAGTGCCGCACGGCGAACACCACCGGCACCCCGGCCCTGTGGCAGCAGTCGATGGCCCGGGCGCAGGCGGGCACCGTGTCCGCCGCCCCGGGGATAAACAGGGGACTGGACGCGTCCAGAAACCCCCGCTGCATGTCAATGACCACCAAAGCGTATCTGTGCATGAGATGACCTCCTGAAAAGCGCAATAAAACCGGCGGTGCTCCGCCGGTTTTATTGTACCGTCTTTCCCGGGAAATTGCAAGGTCTACAGGCCGTAGCTGTCCACGGCGCTGTACAGGTACGCCAGAGCGTCGGCATCGGATATGCCGCCTACCAAGGAGCCGTCCATCAGGATGGAGAGATCCAGCTGCACCACCACGGGCCCCTCACAGAACAGCGCCCGATAGTAGTTGGCATAACCGGGTGTGGTCTCCCGGAAAATATACGCCTTGCCGCCGCCCGGGGCCTTGTAGTCCTCCAGCTGCTCCAGGTTTTCCAGTTGTCCCTGAGAATAGATCCAGGAAACCACATCGTCCTCCGGGGTCACATCCGTCAGCACATACATCAGAACGTGCATGTAGTCGCCGTATCGGATCCCGCCGTCGGGATCTTGAAGCTCATCACAGTACGCAGTGCGGATATACATCCGCACCAGCTGTCCCTGCTGGTCGCACTGGGCTTCTATGGACACCTGACCGCGCTCGCGTGCCTCCTGCTGGGCGCTGCGGGGCAGAACGCCGCCGCCCAGGAACGCGTCCGCCGCCGCCATGTCCGGAAACTGCAGATCCTCCGTCGAAGTCCGCGCCGCCTCCTGGCTGGCCTGGGGAATGTCTGCCAGCGGCAGCCGCCGGTCCGTGCTGTAGGTCCAGGTGCCGCCGTATTTGGTGCCGTCGTAGAACAGCCCCTCCGTATTGGGATCGCCGGGGGTCCCAAACCGGGCAAACACCCCGCTCTCCGCCGCCAGCACCGCCCCCGTCAGCACCAGCACCAGGCAGGCTGCCAGCAGCACCGCCCGGGGGATCCTGCGCCGCTTCCGTGCGGGAAGCTGGGCCAGGGTCCGGGTCAGATTTTCGTCAAAGTCCTTGGGCACCGGGGTCTCCTCCTCCCGGGCCATATGCCGCAAACGGGTATCCAAATCGTTCATGTTCGTTCCTCCTTCCGCGTGACCTGCGGGTCCGACAGCGCCAGCCGCAGCTTATCCCGGGCCCGGCTGAGCCGGGATTTCACCGTGCCCGCCGGCACCCGCAGCAGCGACGCAATGTCCGCCACCGGCAGGTCCTCATAGTAATACAGCACCACCGCCGCCCGCTGGTCCCGGGGCAGGGACAGCACCGCGTCCCACAGCTCCGGCCGCGGGTCCTCCCGGGCTGCCGCCTGGGGCGGCAGGTCCTCCAGATACACCTCCCGGCGGCTGCGGCGGTTCAGCTGCCGGGCACAGTTCACGCTGATCTTCACCAGCCACGCCCGCAGGGCTTCAGGGTCCCGCAGCCGGTCCAGGGACTGCCAGGCCAGCAGCACTGCCTGGCCCACGGCGTCCTGGGCGTCGGCATCGCAGGGGGTCAGGGCCCGGGCGGCCCGGTACATGTCCCGGCTGTAGGTCTGCACCCCTCGAGTAAATTCCTCTTGTGACAGGCGCAAGGCCATCACCGTCCTTTCCTGGCGGCCCCGGGGCCGCCCATTTGTCATGACGTATATTAGATACTCCGGCCCGGCCTTTGGTTCCGCGGCCCGGAGAAAATTTCAGATTTTGAAAAAAGGACGCGCCCCGGCGCGTCCTTTTGCTCTTATTTGCAGCTCACAGCCACTTTTTCCACTTGAAGATCACCAGCTCCACGATGATGCACACCACGCTGATGATGCACACCGCCAGGTATCCGTGCTGTGCGGTAAGCTCCGGCATGTTTACGAAATTCATGCCGTACCACCCGGCGATCAGGGACAGGGGCAGAAACACCGTGGTGACGATGGTCAGGATCTTCATGATCTGGTTTTGCCGCATGTCCAGCTGCGTCTGGTGCATTTCCCGCAATTGCAGGGCGTACTCCTTTTCCAGCTCCGTGGCCGACAGCAGCCGCTGAGCCCGTCCCGTCAGGCGGTCAAACAGCCGGGAGGCGTGGGCATCGCTTTCCTCCGTTTCGTCCGACAGCGCGGCAAACAGGTCGTCCAGCTGCTCATAATACGCCGCAAACACCGACAGCTCGCGGCGGATGCGAAAGAGCTTCTTGTCCAGGTCCTGGGCCTGATCCTGCATCAGGGCCTCCTCCAGAGCCGTCAGGCGCTTTTCATATTTTTGCAGGGTGGGCATATCCTCCTGCAGAAGCCGGGCAAACAGCTCCGCCAGCGCCTGAGCCGAGGTCTGGGACTCCAGGTCCCCTGCCAGCCCCCGCAGAAAGCCGCCCTCCTCCGCCAGCAGCAGCCGCCGGTCCGTCAGATAAAAGCCGAAAAAATGCTTGTCTCCGGTGGGTGCCATAGGCCGGGGCATGGCATAGGTCCCGGCGGCTCCGCCGCCCTTGAGCCGCTCCGCCCGGCAGAAGGCTCCGCCGGTGGGAGCAATGCGGTGCTGCTCCAGCTGGGGATACCGACGGAGCAGCTGGTCAAAGGTCACCAGCTCCACGCAGGAATCACTCATTGCGCCTCACCGCCTCAGATAAAGAATTTCCGGTGCAGGGACCGGCGCAGGGGCTTGCACACCGCGATGATCAGCAGCATGATCCCCAGCAGCACTCCCGCCGCCAGGGGGTAAAACGACCAGATAAACGTCCGATGGACCTGGAAAGTGATGTTCAGCAGGAACTCAATGAGCACCGCCAGGCCGCCGCCGGCCATCAGCGCCCCGCCGAAGATGTAGAGATACCCCCGGCTGAGATACCGCAGCAGCGTCACCACCGTGGTCACCAGCACCCCGATGGTCCCCGTCACCGGAAGGGCAAACGTCAGGAACCAATGCCCGCCGGTGGCAAAGTTGATATACAGCAGATACAGCCCGATGGCCGCAAAGTCCGCCGGAACAAAGATGACCGGGTTGGGCTTTCTGAACCACAGGGGCAGCACCGCCAGGATATACAGCAGCAACACGCCGCCGGAGGCAAACCCGGACCACACGATGGTTCCGTTCAGCGACCAGTCGCACAGGATGCAGATGACGATGGGCAGCACCGCCAGCATGGTCAGGATGAACAGCGCCCCGGAGCGGTTCACCTCCTCGGGGTGGGCCGACGGCTCCGGCGGGAAGGGGGGCTCCCCCTGCTGCCGGGGCAGATCCGGATGGAACACCCGGGTGCCGCACAGGGGACACACGGTTTCGCTGTCAGACAGCTCCACGCCGCAATGGATACAATACATGGATAACGCTCCTTTCCCTTATCCCCGGCCCCGCTGGTTGCTCTCCACCTTCACAGGCAGACCCAGCCGGTGCAGGACCCGGTAAAAATGCAGCTCCAGCTCCGGCTCCTGGATGCTGCGGATACAGTTGATATACATGGTGCCGTTCCAGGACACCACGCCGCAGTCGTGAGGCGCGGCAGCCTGGACGCCGATGATGAAGTCCACCCGCCGGACATAGGGGGCCATGACCTCCGGCAGCTCCACCGCCCCCAGATTGGACAGGCACAGACAGGATTTGCGCTCGCCCACGGCGTTAAACACCGCCTTCATGGCAATGTTTTTGATGAACAGGGGCATCACCTTCAGCACCGGGGACTTTTCGCTGGCCACATTGGCGGCGAATTTGGCCCGCAGGGTGTGGGTGTTGTTCTCCAGTCCCATCCGATGGTGGACGGCGGCGCAGATCTCGGAGAAGGTATAGTCCCCGGTGCGGGGATCGATCTCCGGGGTGATATACGAGGCAAAGTTCCGCAGACTGCGGCTGGGGAACAGGTTCCGCAGGTTCACCGGCAGCAGCACCTTCACCGGCTTGCGCCGGCTGCGCCGGGGTACCTTCTCTGCCTGCAGGTCGGCAATGGCCTGCATCATGGCCGCGCCCAGCAGCTCCGTAACAGATACGCCGTACTGCCTGGCACAGGCGCGGACCCGGTCCACCGGCACCATCATGGTGATGAGGTTTTTATATCCGTCCTTTTCCGGCGTGCCGCTGAGGTGATAGGCAGTGCTCTCCGCCCGGCTGGCGGTAACGTCCCCGGCATAGCGCAGGAAGCTGTCCTCCAGCTCCTGCGGACTGGGCTCCTCCAGGCGGCCCAGCACACCCTTTTCCGCCGGGATGCTGATGCCGTATTTCTGGCACAGATACTCCGCCGTCAGGGTTTTCAGAAAAATCAGCCCGCCGGTGCCGTCGGTGACGGCGTGGAAAAACTCCACCGCCATCCGGTCATGGTACACCAGCACCCGGAAGGCGCACTGGCGCACCTGGCCGAAGGGCACATGGGCCAGGGGGCAGCTTTTCTCCGGCTGGATGTCCGGCGCCTTGGGAATTTCCTCCAGATAATACCAGAATGCCCCCCGCCGCAGCCGCACGGCAATGGAGGGGAACCGCCGCACCGTCACGTCCAGCGCCGCCCGCAGCACCGCTGTGTCGATGGGCTCGGTCAGGGTGACGGACAGGCGAAAGAAGTTGTTCCAGTTCCGGCGCTTGGCGGCAGGATAGATCTTGGCGGCGTTGTCCAGCCGCATCCACCGCAGGCTCCGGGCCGGGGACAGGGTCCGGTCCAGGAAGTGGTTGATGGCCTCAAAGTCCTGAGCCATGTTCTCATTGAGGCAGTACAGCACATAGGCGTGCCACCGCTCCGGGGCAATGTGCAGCTTGCTGCGGCATCCGGCGGACAGAAGCCGGTTATGCAGGGCGCGGGTGTCGTCCAGCATCACCTCGTCCCCGCCCACAAACAGCAGAGACGGCGGCAGCCCCGTCAGGTCGCCGAACAGCGGCGAGCACAGAGGGTCTGTGGGGTCCTGCGTATAGCACTTGGCGTAAAATTGCAGCAGCTCCGGGGTCATGGAGGGGTCCTTCTCCCGGTTGTCCCGATAGGAGTCCCCGGACCCGGTCAGGTCTGTCCAGGGAGAGATGCCCACAAGCCCGCAGGGCAGGTCCATGCCCAGCTGCTTGAGCCGCAGACACAGACAGTAAATGAGCCCGCCTCCGGCGGACTCCCCCGCCAGCAGGATCTGCCGGGGCTCATAGCCCTTTTTCAGCAGGTATTGATAGCTCTCCAGCGCATCGTCCAGGGCCGCGGGATACGGATGCTCCGGGGCCAGACGGTATGCCGGGCAGAACACCCGTACACCGCATTCCGAGGCCAGGGTGGCTGCAAAGCCCTTGGCATATTCCAGGCTGCCGCAGGTATAGCCGCCGCCGTGGAGATACAGGATCACGCCGCTGCGGCGCTGATCCTTGGGCATGACCCACGCCCCCTGAAAAGCGCCGAAGTCGTGGTCCCGCACCAGCACCTCCCGCCGGTGCAGGGCGGTCATCAGCTCCCCCAGCTTGTCCTGCCCCTTTCGGGTGACCTCCAGGGACAGACCGGCCACGAAGGGCTTGAAAAATGATAGCTGAGAACGAACCAGCTTTGCGTGCAGCTCCATGCAATGTCGTTCCTTTCCTGAAAATGTTCTGAATCATTTTATTATACCAGAAATCCTACCGCATAACAAGGTTTGACCGGTAAAAAGCATATGGAAAAGAGCGCCCCTCCGGACTGCCAGAAATACTCCAACGGGCTGTTAATTCGACTTTATGCGATTATTGAATCTTTAACGGTATATTAATGGAACAAACAGCTGAAAATGGAAAAATTGTGATACTTTTACAAAATGATTGTTAATAATTCGGCGAAACATTAATTGTAAACAGGCCGCTCCTATTATACAATAGAACCAGAGACGTCCCTGCTCCGCACAGAGACCGGGACAGAATTGCGGAGGCGGGACACCCCTTCCGGACAAAATAAAGGAGAGTGAGTCTGTGTTCAAGAAATTCACCAACGGCTGCGTTCGCGTGGTCAACCGGTGGCTGCCGGATGCCTTCCTGTTTGCCATCATCCTGAGCATCATCGTTTTCATCGGCTCCATGTGCGCCACAAAGATGGGCCCGCTGCAGGTCCTCAACGCCTGGGGCGACTCCAAGGGCTTCTGGGGTCTGCTGAGCTTCTCCATGCAGATGGCCCTGGTGCTGGTGTTCGGTTCCGCCATGGCCGCCGCCAAGCCCTGCAAAAAGGCCCTGCGGGCCGCCGCCGGCTTGTGCCACAACAATATGCAGGCCATCGTGGTCACCACCTTCATCTCCACCATCTGCTGCTGGCTGAACTGGGGCTTCGGCCTGATCGCCGGCACCCTGCTGGCCAAGGAAGTGGTGCGCCGGGTCCCCACCGTGGACTATCCCCTGCTGATCGCCTCCGCCTACTCCGGCTTCGTCATCTGGCACGCGGGCCTGTCCGGCTCCATCCCCCTGGACCTGGTGGCGGGCAAGAAATTCGGCGAGGTTCTGTATCAGGCCCCCATCACCGACACGGTGTTCCACCCCATGAACCTGATCATGGTGGGCGTGATTCTGTTTGTCATGCCCCTTGTGAACTACGCCATGCACCCCGACAAGGACCACACCGTCTGCATCGACCCCGCTCTGCTGGAGGACGAGGCCGAGCGCACCTATGAGGTCAAGACCCCTGCCGACAAGGTGGAGCACTCCAAGATTCTGTGGGCCATCACCCTGGTGGGCGGCTTTGTGTACATCGTCTATTACTTTGTTCAGAACGGCTTCACCCTGGGCCTGAACATCGTGAACATGATCTTCCTGTTCCTGGGCATCCTGCTCCACGGCGACCTGCGCCGCTATGTGGACGCCATCTCCGACGCCGCCGGCGGCGCTGCCGGTGTGCTGCTGCAGTTCCCCTTCTATGCCGGTATCATGGGCATGATGGTGGCCGCCAATGCCGAGGGCGTGTCCCTGGCGGGCGTGATCTCCGAGTTCTTCGTGAATATCTCCAACAACGTCACCTTCCCCATGCTGTCCTTCCTGGCAGCCGGTGTGGTGAACTTCTTCGTTCCCTCCGGCGGCGGCCAGTGGGCCGTGCAGGGTCCCATCATGATGCCCGCCGGCGCGGCTATGGGCATCGAGAATGGCCGCACCGCCATGGCCATCGCCTGGGGCGACCAGTGGACCAACATGATCCAGCCCTTCTGGGCACTGCCTGCCCTGGGCATCGCCAAGCTGTCCGCCCGGGACATCATGGGCTACCTGGTCATCGTCACCCTGTTTGTGGGCGTGGTGGCCTGCCTGGGCTTCCTGGCCTGGGCCGCGTGGTTCTAAGCGCTTGCATAAAAAATTGGCTGCCTTCGGGCAGCCAATTTTTTCAGCCTGTATTTATACAGTCTCCTGTGCCTTCCCAAAATCGCACAGGTCCCGCAGGGTGCAGCCGCCGCAGTCGGGCCTTCGGGCCATGCACACGGCCCGGCCGTGAAGCACCATCCGGTGGCAGAAATCGCTGGACTCCTCCGGCGGGATGCACCGGCGCAGCTGCCGCTCCACCTGCACCGGGTCCCGGCTGCCGTCGGTAAGGCCCAGCCGCCCGGTAATGCGGATGCAGTGGGTGTCGCAGACGTAGCCCGCCTGACCGTATACGTCGCCTAAAATCAGGTTGGCGGTTTTGCGGCCCACGCCGGGCAGCCGCAGCAGGTCCTCCATATTGTCCGGCACCCGGCCGCCGAAATCCGACAGCAGCATCTGCGCCGAGGCCACGATATCCCGGGCCTTGGCCCGCCAGAAGCCGCAGGAGTGGACGTATTCCCCCACCTCCTCCGGGCTGGCGGCGGCAAAGGCCTCCAGGGTAGGAAACCGGGCAAACAGCGCCGGGGTCACCTGGTTCACCCGGGCGTCGGTGCACTGGGCCGCCAGGCGCACGGAAAACAGCAGCTCATAGTCCTTTCCATAGTCCAGGGAACACGCCGCGTCGGGATACAGCTCCTTCAGCCGCCGGATGATGGCGGCCACCTCCTGGGGAGATTTCATAACAGATCACCTCGCCCCTATTGTACCAGACCCCCGGAAAAAATGCAAATCGGGGGTGCAAAGGACGGCGGGATGTGGTATAATAGCTGTGATTTTCCCGGAAGGGGGTGCCGCCATGCGGCCATTGGCAGACGAAATACGGCCCCAGACCCTGGATCAGGTGGCGGGGCAGAAGCACCTGTTGGGCCCCGGCGCCCTGCTGCGGCGGCTCATCGAGGGCGGGACCTCCGCCAACATGATCTTCTACGGCCCCTCCGGCACCGGCAAAACCACCATCGCCTCCATCATCGCCAAGCGCACGGAGAAGGCCCTGTATCACCTGAACGCCACCACGGCGTCCCTGCAGGACGTGAAGGCCATCATCGCCGATGTGGACACCATGCTGGCCCCCAACGGGGTGCTGCTGTACCTGGACGAGATCCAGTATTTCAACAAGAAGCAGCAGCAAAGCCTGCTGGAGTTCATGGAAAACGGCAAGATCACCCTCATCGCCTCCACCACGGAGAACCCGTATTTCTATGTATACAACGCCCTGCTGTCCCGCAGCACGGTGTTTGAGTTCAAGGCCCTGACGGCGGAGGAGACGCTGCCCGCCGTGGAGCGGGCCCTGGACATCGTCCGCCGCCGCAGCCCCCTGCCCCTGACCTGGGAGCCGGAGGTGCCGGGCCTCATTGCCGCCGGGTGCGGCGGCGACGTGCGCAAGGCCGTCAACGCCGTGGAGCTGCTGGACCAGGCCGCCCGGCCTGTGGACGGCGGCCTGCGCATCAACGCCCAGGACGCCCAGCAGGCGGCCCAACGCAGCGCCATGCGCTACGACCGGGAGGGGGACGAGCACTACGATCTGCTGTCCGCCCTGCAAAAGTCCGTCCGGGGCTCTGACCCCGACGCGGCGGTGTACTATCTGGGCCGTCTGCTGGAGGCCGGGGACCTGCTGTCCCCCTGCCGGCGGCTGCTGGTCATGGCCGCCGAGGATGTGGGGCTGGCCTATCCCCAGGCTATGGCCATCACCAAGGCCTGCGTGGACGCGGCCCGGGAGCTGGGTCTGCCGGAGGGGCGGCTGCCCCTGGCGGAGGCCGCCGTTCTCCTGGCTACGGCGCCCAAGTCCAACTCCGCCTACAACGCCATCAACGCCGCTATGCGCGATATCCGGAAGGGGAAGGTGGGCCAGGTGCCCCGGCACCTGCAGAACGTCCACGCCGACAGCACCGGCAGCGGCAAGGCCCCGGCCTACAAATACCCCCACGATTACCCCCACCACTATGTGGCCCAGCGGTACCTGCCGGAGGCCCTGGGGGATGTGACCTATTACGAATACGGCGACAACAAGACCGAGCAGGCCGCCCGGCGGTACTGGGAGGATATCAAGAAAAATTGACCGGAAAGGCGGGCGATCCCATGGACCTGAAGCTCCACGATGTGGTCGAGCTGAAAAAGGAACACCCCTGCGGCAGCCGCCGGTGGGAGGTGCTGCGGGTGGGGATGGACATCCGCCTGCGGTGCGCCGGATGCGGCCACGAGGTGCTGGCCCCCCGGCGAAAGGTGGAAAAGAGCATCAAGCGCGTGATACCGAAGGAGGAAATCCAATGAAAAATCGCAAATGGACCCAGTATGTGGCCATGGGCGTGGCCCTGCTGATGGCCATCGTTATGCTCCTGGGCCTGATTATTCCGTATGTCGGCCTGTGAGGAGGGGCGGCTGTGAAGCACTGTATTCTGGCGAAATTCCGGCCCGAGGCCGGGGACTGGCGGGCCTATCTGCCGCAGATCCGGGAGATTTTCTCCGCCGCCGGGGACATTCCCGGCGTCCGGGGCGCAGAGGTCCTTCCCGGCTGCGTGGACCGGGACAACCGGTACCATGTGCTGATCCGGCTGGACATGGACCCGGCGGCCCTGACAGCCTATGACGCCTCCGCCATGCACCACCGGTGGAAGGATCGCTTCGGCCCCCTGCTGGAAAAGAAGGCCATTTTCGACTACGAGCCATAAGAATACCCCCGGTGCGCCGCACCGGGGGTGCTTTATTCAGACATGCTCCTGCCTGCGCTGGTGGCGGCGGCACAGGGCCCGGTAGATCAGCAGCCCCACGGCGGACACTGCCAGGGTGGCGGCAAAAACCAGCACCGCGAACTGGTAATCCTTCACGCCCAGGGCGTCGCCTCCTATGGTGGAGGTCAGCACCGACGGCAGGCGGCCCACGGTACACAGCAGCAGCCACTTGCCCCAGGACAGGTCCGTCAGCCCTGCGAAGTAGCACAGCAGGTCCTTGGGCGTGCCCGGCACCATGAATACCAGCCAGAACAGAACGTCCCGCTTGGGGGAGCTCTGCAAAAATTTCAGATTTTCCAGCTTCTCCCGGGGAAAGAAGATATCCACCAGCTCCCGGCCAAACCGGCGCACCAGGGCAAACACCGCCACGCTGCCCAGGAACGCTCCCAGCAGGCACAGCAGGCTCCCCCGCGCCGCGCCAAAGGCGTAGCCGCCGCTGATCTCCAGAGGCTCTCCGGGGATCACAGCCACCACCACCTGTAAAAACACCATGCCCACATAGGCGGCGCAGCCCATCAGGCCGTGACCGTCCACCCACTGGCGGAACTGCTCCGGCTGGGATGCAAACCGCACCAGCGGGCGGCCCACGAACCATCCCACCACCGCCGACAGCAGCAGGAAAATGGCAATGGCGGCCCAGGCAATGAGCTTTTTCTGTTTGGCTGTGAAAACGTGCTTGTCCATAATAACCCTCGACTTGTTGATGGTATCATTATACCACGTTTTTCCCGCTGTTTTTGAACAGACCGTAAAATAATCCTTAAGCTGCCGGGGTGGAGGGAGAAGCAAACCAGGGGAGGGGCACGGCCCCTCCCCTGCCCGTTGCGGAATGCGCCTGCTCACTCCTTGGGGACCTGCTTCATGGACAGGCTGATGCGGTGCTTTTTCTCGTCGGCCTCCAGCACCACCACCCGTACCACGTCGCCCACGGATACGATCTCCGAGGGGTGGCGGATGAACCTGTTGCACACCTGGGAGATATGCACCAGGCCGTCCTGGTGGACGCCGATGTCCACGAACACGCCGAAATCCACCACGTTGCGGACGGTGCCCGTCAGCACCATGCCGGGGGCCAGGTCCTTAATATCCAGCACATCCGTTCGCAGAATGGGGGCAGGCAGCTCATCCCGGACGTCCCGGCCCGGCTTCACCAGCTCGGCCGCCACGTCCCGCAGGGTGGGCACGCCGATGTCCAGCTGACGGGCAACGCTTTCCTCCCCCAGGGCCTTGATCTTGTCCGGCAGGGCCGCCAGGTTCCCGGCGGACACGTCCGCCAGGGTATAGCCGCACAGGTCCAGGAGTCCCTGGGCCGCGGCATAGCTCTCCGGATGGACGCCGGTGTTGTCCAGCACGGACTTGCTCTCCGGCACCCGCAAAAAGCCCGCCGACTGCTGGAACGCCTTGGGCCCCAGCTTGGGGACCTTCAGCAGCTGGCGGCGGCCGGTGAAGGCGCCGTTTTCCTCCCGGTATTTCACAATATTCCTGGCAGTGGTGGCATTGAGGCCGGACACCCGGCCCAGCAGGCTGGCGGAGGCGGTGTTCACGTCCACGCCCACGGCGTTGACGCAGTCCTCCACCACGCCGGACAGGGTCTCGTCCAGCCGCTTCTGGGGCATATCGTGCTGATACTGGCCCACGCCGATGGCCTTGGGGTCGATCTTCACCAGCTCGGCCAGGGGGTCCTGCATCCGCCGGGCAATGGACACGGCGCTGCGCAGGTTCACGTCATACTCCGGGAACTCCTCCGCCGCCAGCTTGCTGGCGGAGTATACGGAGGCCCCGGCCTCGTTGACCATCATATAGCTGACGCCGCCGCCCAGCTGCCGGATCATCTCCACCGCCATCTGCTCGGTCTCCCGGCTGGCGGTGCCGTTGCCGATGGCGATGTGGGTGACGCCGTGGCGGCGGACCAGACGGGACAGCCGGTCGATGGCCTCCTGCTTCTGGCGGGGGCCGTAGGTGGGGTACACCACTGCGGTGTCCAGCACCCGGCCGGTTCCGTCGATGACCGCCACCTTGCAGCCGTGGGCATAGCCGGGGTCCAGGCCCATGG
>ERZ773221.1642-NODE-1642-length-20255-cov-4.431535_pt1 | contig 20255 bp, 10 predicted proteins | sample MGYA00580994_ERZ773221 | MGnify/ENA primary metagenome ERZ773221 (study PRJEB29015, sample SAMEA2737758) | human gut metagenome | biome: human gut; feature: human-associated habitat; material: faeces | place: China | collected 2012 ... | reverse complement strand
ATAGCGCACTTTCATTTCCTCCTTGTGTTGTTTTCGGTGCATTATACGGGATAATTTGACGAATGTCAAGAGCAAAAGCTTCGGGAAAACGACACGGTAAAAAAAGAAATGAGAAAGTATGCAGCCTTGCCCTACCGCACCGTGCAGCGCGTATTTCTGCGGCGGCGAAGGGGCGGAAAAAAATCTGCGGAACTTGGTGAAAAGTGCTGAATTTCACCAGGATGCCTTTGAAGAAAGAGCGTACTTTTCAACGAAAATTTGCCCCATACTGGAAAATGTAAAATTATGCGGTTGGCAATCGGGATGGAGGTTCTTATACTGAGGCCAACCTGGTTCTATGAACGGAGAACCACAACAATGAAGAGCATTTTCGTTTTTGCATACTATTATCACTTTACTATGGATTCGTAGTAAGGCTAATTTGTGATACAAATATGAAGCCGTATTTGCTGAGGAGCTCCACGGCGATCTCCCGGTTCAGCTCATGGTCCTCCGCCAGCAGGATGTGCTTGCCGTGGAAATCCGGACTGCCGCCGGAGAGGATGCTGTCATCGGTCTCCGTCCGGCTCTGGCCGGATCTCGATGGTGCTGCCCATCATATCCACGATGTTCTTGGTGATGGCCATGCCCAGACCGGTACCCTGGATCTGGCTCACGGTGGAGCTTCGCTCCCGCTCAAAGGGATCGAAGATCTTCTTCGCAAACTCCGGGCTCATGCCGATGCCGTTGTCCTTGACCCGGATCTCATACTGCTCCCGGTCCTTCCGGGTCCCCGGCAGCTGTCTGAGCCGGACGGAGACCGTTCCGCCTGCCGGGGTGAACTTGATGGCGTTGGACAGCAGATTCAACAGCACCTGATTCAGCCGCGTCTTGTCGCAATAGACATCCTCATCGGTGACGTCCATTGCGTCCATATAAAGCTCCAGCTGCTTTGCGTGGATCTGCCCGCTGACGATGGTCTTTAAGTCATGCAGCACATCGGACAGGTTGGTCTCCGTCTCCTCCAGATGGATCTTGCCGCTTTCGATGCGGCTCATATCCAGAATGTCATTGATGAGGGAGAGCAGATGGTTGCCGGAGGCCAGGATCTTGCTCAGGTAGTCCTGAACCCGCTCCTTGTCATCCATATTGCTCACCGCCAGCGTGGTGAAGCCGATGATGGCGTTCATAGGCGTGCGGATATCATGGGACATATTGGAAAGGAACGTGCTCTTGGCCCGGTTGGCGGTCTCCGCGGCGCGGACAGCCTCCGAAAGAGCCTGATTGATCTTCTTGTCGGCAGTCCGGTCCGACATGACCAGAATGTACTTCGTTCTGCCCTCCACATTGCTGCCCATGGCGATAACGTGGAACCAGCGGTGCTCGCTGGTCTTCTGGTGGATATATTCAAAGTCCCATTCACGCTGCTCGTTGACCGCAAGCCCTGTGAGATAGTTCATCGTCTGCTCTGCGGACTCCTGGGGATGCAGCTTTCCCAGAACATGAACGTCCTCCTGGATCTGTTCCGCCGTGATCCCCAGCAGCTTTTCCGCGTTCGGGCTGACATAATCCGCCCGATTCGTTTGGGCGTCCAGCATCAGGAACACATCGTCCACGTTCATGGAGAGCTTCATGAACAGCTCATCCCGGTACAGGATCTCCATGTCCTTCCGTCTCAGCTTGACGCTGCTCTTTCGGTGCACGAGCGCAAGGGCCAGCGCGGAAATGCCAAGGACGATCATGCTCACCATCACGATGGTGCTGGATTGCAGCGCGTTCATGCCGGCGTTGACAACCGCCGCCGGAACAAGGCCCACGATCGTCCAATCCAGAATGTGGGCGCTCTGATACGTCATGTAGTACCGCGTGCCGTCCAGCGTTACCAGCCGGGAGCCGCTGCGGCCCTGCGAGAAATCATCGGACAGGGTCTGAATATCCTCACTGGTGAGAGGAGAGCGCTCCTGCATGGCGGCCAGCAGGTTGTAGACGTCCTCTTCCATCTGCGCCGCGCAGTTGATGATGATGCGGCCGTCGGGATGGAGCACATATCTGCTGGCAGTCCCGTCAAAGGCGGAGATATCCAGCACCTTCACAATATCGTCATTGTAATAGGAAACCGCCACGGCGTCATACGCGAAGCCCCGATAGGTCCCCTGATTTTCCGGACAGGCAAACACCAGCATCTCCGGCTTTCCGGGCAGCACGGCAGTCATGACGATGTCGCCGCCCTGGGTGATCCGGTCCTCCAGATCATCCTGTATGCCCAGGTACCCCGTCTCCCCCGCAGCCGTCATATAGTTGCCATCGGCGGAGAGGAAGTAAAAGTCGGAAAAGCCCGTCTCCTGCTGAACAGCCTCGATGAGCTGCCGGATCTCGTCCTCGTCGGAAATATGCCGCATGGTGGTTTCCCACAGGTGCAGGTAGGTCAGATTCTTCTCCACCACCTCGTTCAGCATATTGTTGGACTGGTGGAGCACCTCCGCCAGATGGGCGGTGCTCTCCTCGTAGACGGTCCGGGACACGAAGTCGAAATATCGGACGCCGGCAGCGGCGATCCCCAATAACAGGACAAGCACCGCCGCCAAAGCAGCCACCCGCCGCTTCCCCAACGGTCTCATCCTTTTTGCGTGGTAATGCGTTTCTTCCATCTATCCTTACCTCAAGCTGATATAGGTCTCAGGCTCCGCAAGAACGGCGTCATCCTGTGCGGCGTATTCGGTCCAAGTATTCCGCACATGAACGTCTCCGCCTTCAAACATGCGGCTTTCATCCGCAAGGAGGGGCGCCATGTGCTTTGCTGCGGCCAGACAGGTCACGGTAAAGGTGTCCTCGTCCCGGACCGCCTCCCCGTCCCGTGTGACCTTCGTCAAAGTAAACGTCCCATGCTCCTCCTGCACTTCCATGGCAATGCCGCTGACCACCGGCAGAGAGCCCCGGTTAAACGGCGTAAAGCCACCCTCACAGCCCTCCACAAAGGCTTTGACGGTCTCCTTCAGCTCGGCGCCGCTCATTTCCTGCTGGTAGGCCAGCAGCCCATTGGGCATGATCATGTACCCGGCCATCTTCTCGGTGTAGTCCGCCTGAAGCACCGAGCCGGTGAAGCTGCTTCCTTCCGCGATCAGCACATCGGTCCCATAGATGCTCCGCAGCGTGTTGGCCATCACGGAAGCGGCCTCATTGCCGCCCTCGGGGCGGAAGGTATTGGAATAGGTCCGCTCCACTGTCAGGACAGTCTCCTCAGAGACGTCTCTTGGCTCACGGAGCTGGCTGTCAAACGCCTTATACGCCTGCGCCGCGCTGTACTTCCCCGCGATCATCTTGGAGACCACGTCCTGCGAAACGGAAAAGAAATCGTTGGAGGCGATGCGGATATACATGTGGTTCTCCTCCACCACCGGCCGCACCTCCTGCAGTGCGTCCGTAAAGCGAAGGGGCACATTCTGACTGTAGCTCAGCGTGTCCTGCCCATTGCAGACGATGTTCTGGGCCTCCGCCGACAGCATCACCTTCAGCACCCTCATGGCCTTTTCCCGGCGCGCCTCATCCTGTTCCAGATCCCGGTTCAGCGCCACCTGAAAATACGGCGTCGTCATAAGCCACTTTTCGCCATTCTCGCCGAAAAACGGCAGGAACACCGTGTCGATGCCCGCCTCCCGGAACAGGCTCACCCCTGCGGAGGAGCCGAAATACATGGCAAGCTGGCCGTTTTGAAACAGCTCGGTAACCGTGTCATAGTTGTTATTCAGGTCCTCTGCAGTCAGATGTACGTCCCGGATGAATTGCTCCATGCGCTCAAAGGCCCCCGGCCACACCGTATCATCCAGGCCCACACGCTCCGTATTGGCGGGGTCGCTGTAAGCGGTGCGCCACTTGCGTCCCGCCGAGGAGGAAAGCGCCGTGGCAGACAGCCCCTGTAAGGTCTCCATACAGGTGTAGTCATAGGAGTAGTCGGCGGTAAAGCCCCGGAGCCCCACGGCCTCAAAGGCGCGGCAGGCGGAAATGAAGCTGTCATAGTCCGTAGGCAGCGGGATCTCATACTGCTCAAACAATCCGCGGTTCACCACAAAGCCGTGGGCGTCCGCGCACACCGGCAGCCAGTTGATGCTGCCGTCCTCATTCATGAAGCTGTTGAGGTAGGTATTATAAACGGTGCCCGCCTCGTTGCTGGTGGAAAGATCCATCAGGCTGTCCTTCAGCGGCTGTGCGTCATGGAGAGAAAACCGGCAGCAGGTGATCACATCCGGCAGCTCGCCGTTTTCGTTGAGGAATTTATAGAAATTCAGATCGTTGTTTCCCACCACAAATTCCACGTCCACATCCGGAAGCTGGGCCTGGACGTAGGGGGCGTACTTTTCATACAGGTTCGCCGTCCACAAATACACCTGGATGGGTTCTTCCTCATCCTCCGCAGTCCTCCCGGCGCAGCCTGCCAGGAGGGAAACGCTCATCGCCAGCGTCAGCAGCAGCGCAGCCATACATCCCCATACTCTCTCTTTCATAGGCTATCGTCCCTCCAAAAAAATCCGTTCCATCCCGCTTGCTTCTGCCCTCAAAAAAACACCTTCAGGACGTGGAACACCACATCCGAAAGTGTTTCGTTCTCAGAATATCAGGTTTTGGACACCGCAAGCACACAGAGAAGTCTCTGCGCAGCTTTGATCGATCCTGCCGCCAAATAGCTCCATGCCTGCCAGCTCCCGCGTTTCAAAAATCCGCAAAGCAGCCGGGTCCAGCAAAAAATGACGGCGGCCCGTCGTCGGCAGCTGGCTGACCCGGTGGGTCCCTATAGCTTTGCGTCGCCGGCTTGCGCCGGGTTTGCCTGCGATTCACTTATAGAAAATAATAACACAGCCTTGCGCGGTTGACAAGAGTTCGTTAAGAAATATCTAAAGAATTTTAAGCTTTTCGCAACCTATCGGGCGTGATCCCGGGGCTTTGAACCGTAATTGAAGGGTCTAAGCCCAAGGCAGACCCTGAAAACGCAGATCCCCTTCGGGGTTTTGCCCGGTGCCGGCAGAAAAAGAGTTCCGTTTTTGCCGATTATGGCAAAAGCGGAACTCTTTTTTGCGCTTTCTGCTCCGGACGTGCGGCTCGGCGGCGTTACCGCATCAGCTCCGACAGAACGCGGAACAGCTTCGGCAGGTCCAGCGGCTTGGCAATATGGCCGTTCATCCCGGCATTCAGCGCGTTTTTCCGGTCATCCTCAAAGGCGTTGGCCGTCATGGCCACGATGGGAACGCTGGCCTTCTCCTTGTCCGAAAGGGCGCGGATACGGCGGGTGGCCTCATAGCCGTCCATCACCGGCATCTGTATATCCATCAGGATCAGATCGTACCGGTCCGCAGGGGCATTCTCCACTTTTTCCAGAGCGATCTGCCCGTTTTCCGCCGTGTCCACCTCGAAGCCGGCCTCCTGCAAAATGGTGGAGGCGATCTCCAGATTCAGCTCGTTGTCCTCCACCACCAGCAGCTTCTTTCCGGAGAAATCCGGTCCTTTTTCTGCCGCGGCCGACGCATCCTCCGCGCCGAAGGGCTTCGCCAACACGCTGCGCAGCTCGGACATAAAGAGCGGTTTCGCACAGAAGGCCGTCACACCGGCCTCCTTCGCTTCCGTCTCGATATCCGTCCAGTCATAGGCGGTGAGAATGATGATGGGCGTCGCATCCCCGATGATTTTGCGGACCTGACGCACCACCTCGATGCCGTTCATATCCGGAATCAGCCAGTCGATGATATAGACGCTGAAGGCGTCCCCCTGCTCCATGGCGTCCTTGGCCCGGATGACCGCCTCCTTGCCGGAGATGGTCCAATCCGGCCGCATCCCGATGGACTGCAGCATCTTGCTGACGTTCAGACAGGTGCCGGTATCGTCATCCGCCACCAGGGCACGGAGGCCCTCCAGCTGGGCGATCTGCTTCGGCTCCTGCTTCTCTCCGCTGACGGGGAACCGCAGTGCCACCACGAATTCCGAGCCCTTCCCGGGCTCGCTCTCCACGGTGATGGTCCCCCCCATCATATCCACAAGGCTCTTGGTGATGGACATTCCCAGACCGGTGCCCTGGGTCTTGCTGACGGTGGAGGTCTCCTCCCGGGAGAACTGCTCAAAGATATGCTTCCGGAACTCCTCACTGATGCCGATGCCGTTGTCCCGGATGTGGAATTCATAGTCCGCATACCCCTTCGGCGCGGTGGGCTTCTCCACGATCCGCAGGCTGACCATACCGCCGGTGGGCGTGAATTTCACGGCGTTGGACAGGATGTTCAGCAGGATCTGGTTGAGCCGCATGGGGTCGGCAATGACCTGCTCATCCACAACATCGATGGTATCGATGAACAGGGACAGCCGCTTGGCAACGATGTTCGACTGAACGATGTCCCGGATGTCATGCACCAGATCCGGCAGATACACCGGCTTTGTCTCCAGGGTGACCCGACCGCTTTCGATGCGGCTCATATCCAGCACATCGTTGATGAGGGACAGCAGATGCTGGCTGGCGGTGGAGATCTTTTTCAGGTAATCAATGACCTGATCCCGGTTGTCAATATGGGTGGCCGCCAAAGAGGTGAAGCCGATGATGGCGTTCATCGGTGTGCGGATATCGTGGGACATATTGAACAGGAACTCCCGCTTGGCGCGGTTCGCCGCCGCCTCATGGCGGACGGCAAGCTCCAGCTCGGCATTCTTCTGCTCCAGAGATTCCTTATAAGCCTGCTCGGACTTCTCCTGCCGGAGCTGGAATTTCCGGGCGGTGCTCCAGCGGAGCCCCAGGACCAGCACCAGGATCAGGATATACGCAGCCAGAGCCATCGTCAGGTTCGGCGAGGTGGCGCTGTCGATCTGCCTGGCGGGAACGTATGCATAAAGATAGTAATTCCGCCCGTGGCTATACATGCCATAGTACTGCCCCATACCGTTTCCGACGTTCACAAATGTCAGCTTTTCCGACTGATTACTCTTTCGGATCGACTGGATCAGCCGGTCGTCGGAAACGTCCTTTCCGATGAGCTCCGGGTCATTGGACGCCTCCACCCGGCTCCCCTTTACCACAAGGAAGGTCGCCACGGTGTCGGCGTCATAGCCGTTCAGCAGAGTTTGGACGGACAGAACGGACTTCTGGGAAAAGGACGCCAGCGTATGGCGGTAGGCCAGCACCGCGCCGGTGTTATTGGCGCAGCTATGTACAGCGATATCGGCATAGGAGCCGTCCTCCAGATATACCCGCTTCACATAGGTCTTCTGGGGATAGCCGATGACGTCAAGGACCGACGCCCGTTCCAGGTCGGTCCGGAGCCGGGCGTAGCCGATGCCGTGCTCCGTGTACTCGCACACCACGTTCCCCTGCTGATCCAGTACGGAAATTCCTGTAAGCCACAGCTTGTCGGCATACACCTCCAGCTCCGCCTCGCTGCAGTCCAGAGAGATCTCCTCCAGCGTCCGAATGACGGTACTGCCCCGCATCAGGCTTTTGGCGACGGCAATATTGTTGTAGTTCACATAGCTGTCCGTCTGATCCTTGATAAATTCGACTGTGGTCGTCAGCCGTTCCTCGCACCGGCGGATATCCACCTTGTGGGAGAAGGTGTACACCACGCTCAAAGCAATGATCCCCACCGCAAGACAGGCATACCAGAACCTTGCGCTGAACATGCTCTGTGTTTTTTCACTGCCCAAGGCTCTCTACCTCCAGATAGGTTTCGGGGTGCTCCAGATATCTGCCGAGGATCTCCTGCAGAGTGCCGTCCTGCCGCATCTGGGCAAAGGTCTCCGTCAGCCTTTGGGCCAGCCCACGGTTATCATTGTTGGAAAAGGCGACGCCGATCCCGGTGACCAGCAGGGGCTTGTCCAGAATACGGAACTCCGCCCCGTAGTCCTCCATATATTGCAGAATGGCCATCTCATGGGCGGCAACAGCGTCCACATAGCCGCAGTCCAGCGCGGCGTACTGCACGCCACGGTCCTCCAGGCTGATGATGGCCCCGAACTCCGGGATATCGGCGATCCGGTGGTGGAGGAACAGATCCTCCGGCTTTCCGGTGGACTGCACGGCAATGGTCTTTCCGGCCAGATCGCCCATGGTGTAAATATCGCTGCCCGCGTCCACGGCGATCACCTGGCGGCTGATCGCGTAGGGCCCGGCCCACTGGTAGTCATACTCCCGGCCGCTCATGGAAAAGCAGCCCCAGATGCAGTCGATCTCGCCGCTGTCCACCAGTGTTTTCTTCTGTTCCCAGTCGATGGTGGTGAACACCGCCTGATACCTCATCCGCCGGAAGGCCTCCGTAGCGATCTCCACATCGATGCCGGTGGGGTCGCCGTTATCGTCCAGATAGACGTAGGGCGGGTAGGTATCGCTGCCGATGATGATCTCGGGGAGTGCGGGTTCCGGCTGCTGTGCGCCGCAGCCGCAGAGCAGCCCCACGGACAGCAGACAGGTCAAAATAAGTGCTGTGATGCGTTTCATGTATCTCGTTTTCCTCAGTTTCAAAGCAATTCCCGCAGCGTTTCCCGCAGGATCTCCGTATTGATGGGCTTGGCAATATGGCCGTTCATTCCCACGTTGAAGGCCTTCTGCCGGTCCTCGGCAAAGGCGTTGGCCGTCATGGCCACAATGGGGATCCCGGCTTTTTCCTTATCCGGCAGGCCGCGGATCGCCAGCGTCGCCTGATAGCCGTCCATATTGGGCATCTGAATGTCCATCAGGATCAGGCCGTAGGTCCCAGCCGCCTCATGCTGATACCGGTCCACGCAGTCGGCGCCGTCTACGGCCCGATCCACCGTAAAGCCCATATCCTGCAAAAATGCGGTGGCGATCTCCGCGTTTAGGTCATTGTCCTTCGCCAGCAGCAGCCGCTTCCCGGTGAGGCAGTGGTCAGACTGCTCCTCCGTCCCGGCGGGCGTCTTCTCACAGTGCGCCTGGTCCGCCAGCTTATGGGTCAGCGTCACAGTGAATTTCGACCCCTTCCCCTGCTCGCTTTCCACGGTGATCGTGCCGCCCATCAGCTCCACAAGGCTCCGGACGATGGGCATACCCAGTCCGGTTCCCAGCACTTTGCCCGCAGTGGTGTTCCGCTCTCTGGAGAAGGGCTCAAACAGATGAGGCAGAAACTCCCGGCTGATGCCGATGCCGGTATCGGCCACCTCGGTACGCAGCGTCACGTGTCCCGGCTGAGCGCAGGGCAACTCCTCGGTGGTGACCGTGACGGTCCCACCGGGTGGGGTGTACTTGACGGCGTTGCTGATCAGGTTTGTAAAGAGCTCCTGCAGCTTTGTAACGTCGCATAGAATATCCAGATTCGTCGCCTTCTGCACTCTGGTCAGTGTCAGATTCTTTTTCCGGGCCTCCCCCTGGAAAACGGCGACGATCTTGCCGACGACATCTCCCACGCGGTTGTAGTCTTCATTCAGTTCCAGCCGCCCGCTCTCGATCTTCGTCATGTCCAGCACGTTGTTGATGATGGACAGCAGCAGGCTGCCGGACTCCTCGATCATCTCCTGATAGTGGAGCAGCTTGGGGTCCGTCAGTTCCTTCCGCATCAGGTGCGCGTAGCCCAGAATGGCATTCATGGGCGTGCGGATGTCATGGGACATATTCAGCAGAAAGGCGGTCTTGGCCTCGTTGGCTTTTTCCGTCGCCTGATAGGCGATCTTCAGCTTCTGGCGTTCCAATTCCTGCCGCTTTTCCTTGGTGACGTTTCTGGTCACATAGAGGATGTGGGTGACCCGTCCGGCTTCATCCCGCCGCTTTTCGATAAACCGGGCCATGTACCAGTTGCCGTTGGTGGCTAAATAATCCATCCCCACCGTATCGGTATCCGCCAGCCGGTCCGGCACCGTGGACAGGTCAAAGAACTGCCGGACCGCCAGCCGGTACTCCGGGTCCACAAAGGTGCTGCACAGCTCGTTCAGCTTCTGCTGGGCCATGCCCCGGTGTCCCGTCAGGCGATGTACGGAGTTGTCGCTGGAGATCTCCTCATAGAAGTTCTTTTTCAGGTCGATCCGGAAAATGGAGAAATACAGCCGGCTCACAGAGGAGATGATCTCGTGATCCAGCTCCGCCTCCTGCCGGGCGGTCTGCGCCTCCCGCAGAGCCCGCTGGAAGCGCTCCCGCGTCTCATGCTTTTCATCGGTGTTGACGAAGATCCCGTCAAAGAACTCCGGGGACCCGTCCGCACGGCGGGACAGGCCGCCGGTGGTGTGGAACCAGTGGTAGGTGCCGTCCTTGTGGCGCAGGCGGTATTCCACGTCAAAGGGCTGCTCCCCCGTGGTATCCTCCACCACCGCTTCGTAAGCGCTCAGGACCCGCGCCTCATCCTCCGGGTGGAGCTGTCTGGTCCACGCTTCAAAGGCATTGGGAAACTCCTTTTCCGAGTGGAAGCCCAGCATCTGCCGCAGCGTGTCGGACCATTCCACGGAGACCCGCTCCCACCGGTCATTGAACGTCAGGTGCCAGGCGCCGGAGGACATGGACTTGTGGATATTCCGAAAGGAGACGATCTGCTCCTCCAGCTTTTTCCGATAGGTGTCCTCCTTCCAGGAGTTCCGCAGAAGCAGGGCGCACTCGCCTGCCTCGTCGATGGGCAGGCAGTCGATATACAGATGAAATTTCCGCGCCTCGTCCTGTACCTCCAGCCTTGCGGGGCTCTTTTCAAAGGCCGCCGTATAAAACGGTCCCATCCACTCGCTTGCGCCATCCGGGCGCAGCGTCAGGAAGCTGTTGCTCACCAGCTCCGCCCGGGTCCGCCCCGTCAGCGTTTCCAACGCCTGATTGCAGCAGAGAAAGCTCCAGTCTGCCGGGCGGCCGGTCTCATCCAGTTCCACGCGAACAATGCCAAAAGGCAGGGAGCTGTCTTTGAACATGGTGATTAGGGCTTCTATTCCGCAATTCTGCACCGCAGTCTCCACCTTCCTGTTTCGATTGAATATTCATGCTTATTTATCGCGGATTTTTATATTTTCTTCCATTTTCGGGGGGGGGGTGACATGTTCCCCTTCTGTATAATATTTCTCTTTATTTTCATACATCAGGTAGTCCGCCTGACGGATGGCCTCCGCAAGGGGATGCACGCCGCTGACGCCGCCGATGCTGACGGACAGGTGCAGCTCCGGATACTCCGGAATGACGATCCGGCGGACCGCCTCCCGGATCTCGTTCTGCTTCCGCACAAAAATATGCTCGTCCATTTTGGGAAACAGCAGTAAAAATTCGTCGCCGCCGTAGCGGATCAGCGTATCCGTACTGCGGATGCAGGAGTGGATCGCGGCGACAATGTCCCGCAGGACGGTGTCTCCGGTTTGGTGGCCGTAGGCGTCATTTACCTGCTTGAAGCTGTCCACGTCGATGATCGCCACATGCTCCATGCCCTCCAGATGGGAGCGGTAGGACTCAAAATACCGCCGGGCATAGGTGTTCGTGAGCGGGTCCATGAACAGCTCCATGTTCTCGGCCCGGCTGTGATCCAGCAGGAGCCGGGTGCCGTTGGCGTCGATCCAGCGGCCCTCACTCAGCTTGGACAGCATTTCCAGCACACAGGGCATCCCATTCAGGCACAGGTATTTGGAAATGACGAAGTACATATCCGTATTGGTAAATTCCAGCTTGTTCAGGGTCGTTTTCTGGGCGAGTGCCCGGGAGGAAATGCAGTTGGCGCAGCTGCGGCCGTTGTCCCAGAAGGCCGCGCAGTGGCTGCCGTTGGGATGGAGAACGCCCTGCTCGTCCAATTCCAACACGGAATTGGTAGTGGGGTCTACGAGGCGAACAACATCGAATACCATTCTCAGACGGCGCATCTCCGCCGCGAGGGCCAGCGTGCCGTCCTCCGTATTCACGTCCGCAGCCGACAGCAGCAGCGGCTTTTTGACGGAGAGCTGCGGGTCCACCAGTTGACCCACGGCGCCCACATAGTGCTCCGGCTGCCGGTCGGACCACAGCGTCCGCACCCGCAGGTCGCACCAGTGATGCTCCGTGCCGCAGGGCAGCAGCAGGCTCACGGAAAATTCCGGTGTTTCCTTGGTCGTGGCAGCCATCGCCTCCTGCAGCCGGTGGAAATCCTTCTGACTCAGGCGGCAGAAGCACTCCGGGTGAGCAGCGTTCTTCACCGTATGGCGGTACTGGGGCGGTTCATCCCAATTGGTGATGTCCGCCAGACCGGAAAGCGCATCGAACTCAAACTGGATCCCGCCGCTGCAGGACGCGAAGAAGTCGATGCGCTCCTGCAAGGACTCCAGTATCCGCTGCACCCGGTCATTCCGCGGCAGATCGGCCCGGGCCAGAAGCTCATCGGACAGCCGGTTCACCTCCAGCCGGTAGGGATCTCCGTCCAGCGGGACATGGGACGTAATGCGGAGCCGGGGCGATACGTCCGCCAGACATTCCAGCAGCAGCGGATTGAAGGCGCCGCACTCTCCGCCCAGGATCATGGCGATGGCCGTATCGTGGTCAAAGGCTTTTTTGTAGCACCGCTCGCTGGTCAGCGCGTTGTAGACATCTGCCAGTGCCACCACCTGCGCGGCGATGGGGATCCGTTCTCCCCGCAGCCCGTCCGGGTAGCCGTGGCCGTCCCACCGCTCATGGTGCCAGCGGCAGATCTCCAAAGCGTAACGGAACAGCGGCTTTTCCTGTCCGAAGGTCATCTGCTCCAGGATCACCGCGCCGGCTGCCGCGTGGGTCTTCATCACAGCGAATTCCTCCGAGGTCAGCTTCCCCGGCTTATTCAAAATCTCCTCCGGAATGGTGATCTTGCCGATATCATGGAGGGCGGAAGCCGTTTTGATCAGGGCGATGTCCTCCTCGGAAAGGTGGTAGGCCTTCGTCTTCTCTACCAGCCGGCGGAGCAGCAGCTCCGTTATGCTGCGGATGTTGCGGATATGGTCGCCGCCCTCATGGTTGCGGAACTCCACCACATGACTGAGAATTCCCACCATCAGGTTGCTGTTTTCCTCTTTTTCCCGGATCTGGTCGGAAACCAGATACATCAGCCGCTTCTGGTTGGCATAGAGCTTCAGGGTATTTTCCACGCGGTGGCGCACGATAAAGGTGTCGAAGGGGCGGCGGATATAGTCCGTAACGCCCATGGCGTATGCCTGCTGAATGGCCTGATTGGTCTCATCGGTGGAGATCATGATGACCGGGATCTCATCGATCCACCGGAAGCGGTTCATCTGCTCCAGCACCTGAAAGCCGTTCATCTCCGGCATATTGATGTCCAGCAGCATCAGATCCACCGTCAGCTTCTTTTCCATCAGCCGGACAGCCTCCCGCCCATTTTGAGCCTCAATATAGTGATACTGCTCTCCCAGGATCTCCATCAGCATCATGCGATTCAGTTCCGAATCGTCAACGATCAAGACCGTCTGTCGTTCCATACAGCCATCCCCTCCTGCTTCCGCTTGCAAAAAAGCGTGTCAATGTCCGCTTTTTGTTTTCGTATATTCATGCACCGCAGGTCTTCGCCGCGATGTACCGCGGCGACGGCCTGCTTCCCTCCCCCGGTCAGTCCACTGCCCGGAGAAGCTCCACCGTTCTGTTGTACGCCTGCGCCAGCTGGTCGTAAAGTGCTTCGCTGCCGTCCAGCCGTCCGGCCCGCAGCAGCTCTGTCAGCTCGCTGGCCGGGGCGGTCAGATGGGAAAAGCCCAACGTCAGGCACAGACCCTTAATGGTATGCGCCGCCCGGAACGCCGTTTCCACGTCGCCCTGTTCCAGTGCTTTCGTCAGTTCCGCAAAGCTCTTGTCCTCCGGGAATTTCACGGCGAACTTCCGGATCATGGCTTCGCTGGGAATTCGCTGGAAAATCTCCTCAAAATCCGCGCCCATCGCCTGATAACACTGCTTGATCGTCATTTTTGTGCCCCCATATCTGCTGTCAGCATTTTTATGAATGCAGCATTGTAACCACCGGCATAACCGGTGGTTACAATGCTGTCTAATTCGTCTCCTGATTGATCTGCTTCACTTGAAAATCGGCCTCGGCCAGCTTGGTGTCCCGCCGGTCCTTGATTTGGAATTTAACGGTAAAAACTCTTTCCGTACCATTATATTCTACGGAAAAATCTTTGACCTTCAAGCCCTCCGGATAGGCGTATGCACCCAGGAATTTATTTTCTCCCAGATACACCTGACCGCTGTCAGAATTCAGGGTAAAAATCTCGTTAGCCGCACCTTCCACATAGCCCACGCCCTGAATAAACACCGTGTTGTCGGTCTCCACCGTGCAGTAGCGCAGCTTGTCGCTGATGGCGGTGGTCAGCGTGGAGCAAAGCTCCTGGGCCTGAGAGTCCGCCATGGAAATGCGGAAACTCCGCACCGCAGCATTGGCTCCCACCGCCACAAGGCTGCTGAACAGCAGCACGATGATCACCGTGCAGAGCATCTCCGTCAGGGTCAGGCCGTTTTGATTCCGCAGTTTTTTCATGACCCGGCCCCCGTTTTATCGTAGCTGTAATAGTAATAGCCGTTGTTTTCGTAGAGCGACACCGGGCCGGAGCCGGTTTTTTGCCGTTCGCTTCCTCTCCGGTCAGCGTGACTGTCGGAGAATTTTTCGATGTTGTTGCATACTGGAACATAACATTCGTGTTCCGGGTCTTGGCGTTGATCTTTTCCGCTGTGACCACAGACGTGGCCAGAATGCCAAAGGCCAGCACGGCGATCAAGATGGAGACCAGAGACTCCACCAGCGTTTCGCCCCGGTTATTTCTCAGCTTGTTCATGGGCCTGTCACCTCGATCCCTTTGGTGATCCTCTGCGGCTCCCACTTGACCGTGGTCTTGTAAATATACGAGTCGACATCTTCGCTGGAGTAGGATTCCGACTCCTCCGCTTTTGTCAGCGTTCCCTGCATGGTCAGGGTCATGCGGCAGTCATCCGTCTTACCCTCTTCCGGCTTCAAATACAGCTGCACCTGAATTTTGCCGTCCTTCTGTGCGGAAAAGGCAGCTTTCACCGTCCGCAGGCTGGTGTCATCGTTGATCTTCAGATTCACTTCGATGGTATCGTTGAAAGCCTTGAGACTGGCATATTCGTTATTATCGTTGCCATTCTCAATGCAGGCGGACAGCCATTCGCCCATGATCCCCTTGGGGGGGTCTGTTACCTTGGCTTTGCGTGAGACCGTATACCCTGTGATATTCCCCTCTGCATCTTTCAGCGCGGTATGGGTCTCCGTCATGATCCGTTCATACGAATCCCCCGCAATGCTGTCCCGGATCAGCTCCGCCGCGGAGCTGACCGTCAGGTAGTTCTGCTGGGCTTCCCGGTCGCTTTTCATGTGGTGGGCGGCGCTGACGGCAGCCGTCAGGATCGCCGCGCCCACCGCCATGGCCAGCAAAATGAGCAGGAGGGCCATCAGGATCGTAGCGCCGCTGTTGTTTTTCAACTTTTTCATCCGGATCGCCCTCCTTTCCTCTCATTTTTCCGGAAATTCCGACGGCAAACGCCGTCCCATTGTGTTTGTTCAGCCTCCGCCGCTTGTTCCCTTGACCGTTACCGGCAGGATCGCCGTGGCGGTGTAGTTCTTGCCGCCCACTGTGCAGGTCGCTGTGATGCGGAGCTCCGTTTCTCCCGTGGCAACGCCCGTGACCGTGATCTTGCCGTCAGCAGGCTGCTCGGTGACCGTCGCCACCTCCTGATTATCGCTGGTGACTTTCCAAACAGCCGTACAGAGTTTGCCCTTCTTGTCAACAGCCTTGAGCTGGATGATCTCTGTGCCTTCTGGGTTCAGTTCAACGCTGTCCTTTTCCAAGTCCACCTTCAGATCAGCCGTGACCGTGACCATCAGGCGGGCGGTGTAGCTGCCGTACTTCGCAATCACCTCGGTCGCGCCGGTCCCTACGCCCGTCAGCGTGACCGCAAAGTCGCCCTTGTTGGGCTCGACTGTGATTGGGACAGCCTTTGCCTTGACCACGCCCTCGGGGCTGTAAGTAAAGGTCGGCGGTTCCGCCCCTGTCCCCTCGGGTACATTGAACAGATTCAGTTTCAGTTCCTTCGTGGCCCCGGAGGACGGCACATAGTCCGCGATCAGGTCCAGAGAGACAATGCCCTCGCTCCAGAGCATACCCACCTTGGGCCACGCGCCGTAGTGGAGGTTGACCTCCTTTGCCCCGGTGCTGTCCGTTCCCCGCAGCACGGTGGGGAAGGGATAATCCTGCCCTTGCAGAGCCGCGTCGCTGCCGGGGAAGCTGTACTTACCGTGGATCGAGGAACCGCTTTCCTCGTTGGTGACCCAGCCGAAAGCCTTGCCGCCGTTCCGATTCAGCGCGTCCAAGAAGGTTTTGTAGTACGCCGCCGGGCTTTCGTTTTGAGTCTGGATAAACTTATCCTTGCCGATCTGGTTGGACATCTGCTCGTAGGTCAGCGGAGTCAGGCCGTTGATGTGGTAGATATTTGTCTTTGCGCTGTCCCAAGTGTACTGCCCCAAATAGTCCAGCTTGCCCTTCAGCATATTATCCCGGTTCGTCTTGGCCAGATCCGAATCTTCGCCCAGCAGGTCAGTGAGTGATCTTTTCCCGCTGGCATAGAATTTCGGCAGTTGAGTGAAATCAATCTTCGCGCTGCTGTCAAGATAATAGCAGTTGGTGATCGTCATGCTATCCGCCTGACCGTACCGGTCCGCCACGCTGCCGATGAGGGAAATAGCGGTGATGGTACCTCGCATCGCCGGGAAAGTCATGTAGGTGTAACAGTTCTCAAAGTTCGGGTTGCCGTCCTGCGATTCGCCGAAATTCTTAAAGGTAGACGAGAAGCCGCTGCCGCCGATGCCTCCCAGGTAAACGAAGGTAGCAGGGTTTTTATCCCAAGAATTATCACCCTGTACAACCTTTGCCGGAGTTCCTTTGAGGCCCACAAGATCCGTGAGTTTTTTGGACACAACACGCTCCTTGAGCGTATTCTCACTGACCTCAATTTTGCCGCCGGTATAGCAGTTGCTCACCTTGCCCCGCACGCCGCCTACCAAGCCGCCCACGCGGACAAAGTTGCCCCATTTCGGCGCGACCAGTTTACTATCTTTATCCAGGTGCGTGCAGTTGATCTGAATGTCCACCACAGCGGAGCATCGGTCCAGCTCAAGGCTGGAAACGCCGATCAGACCGCCTACCACCGCCTCGCCGAGCCCCAGTTTGTTTTGGCTGTTGTCCTGGATCTTATAGCCCGCGATGGCACAGTTCTGGATCACCGCTTCGCTCGTTTCGCGTTCATCCGCATACTCATAGGCGATACCGGCCAACCCGCCCAGTGCGTAGGCACACTGATTGTCCGTTACAATCGAGCTGCGCTGGATGATGCCGCCGTTGTCGCTGTAAAGCACGATGTTTTCGATCGTCGCGCCTGCCGTGGTGCCGAATACGCCCACATTGTAGCAGTTGGAATTGATGGCGATGTTTTTGATGTAGTAGTTCCCGCCGTCGTACTTCCCGCCGAACCACGCGTAGAGCGTAACACTGTAATTGTTCTCATTCACACCTATCGCTCCGGCGATGGGGTGGAACGGAGTGTTCTTTTCGCCGTTCGTCGGGTTTTCCATGTCCACGCCGTTGACGTCATGGGTCTGTGTCCAGCTCCGCTGGGGACGAGCATTCTCCGCACTGGCCCGTGATTGCTTACTATCCATCGTTTTGTATTGCAGATAGGGGAACTGCGGATAGGTTTCTGAGGTCACCGGGCGGTCCGTTCCGGTATTAAATCTGAAAGAATATTTCCTCGTCCTGTAATTATATTCTGATGTAACTTCACAGCTCCAGTTGATGAATTGGAGCTGCTTCACGGAGCGGATCTGGTACGGCTTTTTCGTGGTGGTGGTCGTTGTCTTGCCGAGGTTCTGCTCGTTGTTTCCCACATCCTCGACCGGGCAGTAGGAATCTCCGAAGAAGGGGCACACCGCATACTCATATGTCTGCGTCCCCTGCTTCAAGGTCCATGTGCCGTTGGCGGCAAGTGTAAATTTGCCACTGATGATGTCGGTCTCTGCCAACAGCCGCAGGCCGTCTTTGCCGTCGGTCCGATAGCAGGTGAAGTTGTAGCCGGACACCTGCTTGGCAAGCTCTTTTTTCGCTTCGGCGTTTTCTGCTCCAAGGACAAAGTTGCCGCTCGGCGTCAGCTTCCCACTTGTTTTGTCCTTGCAGTAGTAGCCGTAGCCGAAATCGGTGATCTTGCCGCCGTCATCGTGGGCGGTGCAAAGGCTGCTGCCCTCCTTGCGGACACCCTTTGCGTCAAAGCCGATGTAGGAGAAGTGATAGCCGCTGTTGGCGCCGCCCTCCTCCTTTTCCCAATAGACCATGCCGATGGTTCCCATGTCCGCCGAGGTCGGCCAGTCGCCGTAGTGGACGTGCTTCTTGTCCGTGGCGGTGACGCTGCTGGGATAGGGGTACGCGGTCTCAGTCCCCTCGGTATTGGGATGGTTTTTGGTCTCAGCCACCTTGCTAAAGCCGGACAGCTTCAACTCCTTCATTTCCTCGTGGGTCTTCTTCTCCGCGCCGGAAGCTCCCGGCTCGTAATCGTACAGGCGCACCGTCCCCGCGAAGGTATAGGTGCCGCCGCTGAGGTAATAGCAGTCGGAAACGCTGCCATGATCCGACGTGAAGCCGTTGACCTCCGCGCCCGTCACGGCGCTCAGGGCCGTGGCGCAGTAGCTGTTGCGGATGGTGCCCTGATTGTCGCCCACAAAGCCGGAGATCATGGCACTGCCGCGTATCTCCGTCAGTTCGATGCTGCCGAGGGCGTAGCTTTGGCGGATGTAGCCGCTGCCGTCGTTCATACCCACCAGACCGCCGGCACAATAGCTCCGGGCATAGGTGCTGGTGCCGGTGATGCTGGGAATATCGGCGCTGCATGCCTGGATCAGGCCCTCGTTGCAGCCCACCAGACCGCCGAGGTAGTAGGTGCTGCCGCTGTAGGCGCTGCCGGACAGCCGGTAGCCGGAAACGGCGCAGTTTTTGATCGTGCCGCTGTTTTTACCGGCCAATACGCCTGTATACACCGTTTTCCACTGGACATTGCCGCCCAATTTGGAGGTGGGGGCTTTTTCCAGCGGTTCCTCCGTTGTCACGACGATGTTCTCCAGCGTTCCCTCCGTAAAGCCGAACAGGCCGACGGCAAGGCCGTCCTTCCCGCTGGCAAAGGAAACGCCGGTGATGATATGACTGCCGCCGTCATAGCGGTGCTTAAAGGGAGTGGCTTCTGTCTGTCCGATGGGAGCCTGCTCCGTGACCGGTTTCCCGCCCTTGCCGTACTTTGTCCAGACATAGGTGCTGTAATCAATGTCCCGCTCCTGCTGGAAGGCGGCGTTTTTGGGCAGAACCTTCTCGTCGGCGTATTTGTCGTAATATGCGCTCAGGTTATTGAGCTGCCGCGCCGTGCGGATGCTGACGAATTCCGGCTTTCCGGCTTCGGCCGTCAGCGCAGTCTTGGCAAAATGGGGGTTGTAGTAGTATGCCTTGCCCGCCGCGCTGCCTACCGTCAGCTTCGTGTAGAAGTTCGGCTGCCCATCGACCTGCGGCACCCCATCGACCTCCTGCACCAGATCCGCAGGCAGGGGAAGCAGACAGTAGGTCTTTTTTGTGCCGTCCTTGTCGGTGACCGTGATGGTGATTGCGGTGGCCGAATTCAATTCATAGGGCTGGTCATTAACTGTCACGGTTACCTTGTCAGCAGGCAAGTTTTTCTCATAGACTACGCCGTAGCCGTCGCCCTTCACCGTTTCCGTCGCGGACAGCGCCTCAACGTTCGCGCCGAAGAAGCCGTAGTCGTCCCCGCCGTACCACTCGTAGTACACCAGTGCGCCGTTTTCAAACTCCGCCTTCCAGTCACCGTAATGGGGCAGGTTCTTCAGCTTGGGATAGGAGTACAGCGTCAGGCCCAGACCTTTCATCAGGTTGTAGGCATAGGTATCGCTGTTCTTTCTGGTGAAGGCATTATTAGAAGAGTCAGAAGCGAACAGCTTTTCCGCATCCGCGGCGTTCAGCTCATGATAGTATTTCTCTTCGCCGATGGTAGGTTTCGCCGATCCGCCGAGATAGTACACATTCTTTGGGGAAGTCCCGCTTCCCCCGCCGCTGGTATTGGCTGCCGTTCCGTATGTCAGGCTTTCTCCCGTCAGCGTCGCGCAGGCGCTGTATACATTTTCCAGTTCATTGCCGGTCAGGTCGCACGCTACAAGGCCCGCAGTAGTTTTGCCCACCAAGAAACCGGCGGCATAACAATCTGTGATTTTTAACGTTGCCGTAGCAACAACTCGCCAGCCAATCAAACCGCTGGCATAACCTGCATCCGTTTCAGTGGTATCCGGATC
>ERZ773221.1637-NODE-1637-length-20339-cov-5.862502_pt1 | contig 20339 bp, 13 predicted proteins | sample MGYA00580994_ERZ773221 | MGnify/ENA primary metagenome ERZ773221 (study PRJEB29015, sample SAMEA2737758) | human gut metagenome | biome: human gut; feature: human-associated habitat; material: faeces | place: China | collected 2012 ... | reverse complement strand
AGTCCTGTTTCAAATACGCAAACCTCCTCGATCGCAAAACCCGGCCGGAATGTTCCGCCGCGCACCCGTTTCACCGCGATCAGGCGGCAGCCTTGGCCCCGCCCTGTATGACTTTCTTCGGTGACGGCCTGTGCGCGGCCCGGTGAGCAGACAGTCTCGGATACCCATAGGTATCGCTATGACCCCGGCGGCAATGCCCGACGGCCCGCCGTCCCGGAAAGTCCTCTCTGTTCCGTACTGTCGCCTCTTCCGGCCCTATACTTCTATTGTAAGGTCCCTCGCCGCCCTACACGCCGGAACCGGTTCCGAAAAACACTTCCGCTCTCCACCATGCCGTACTTGGGCGTTCCCCGGCTATCCGGGTGACACGCCGAGCCCGTAAAATCCCCAACTCATCCCCAACAGGCATCACTTCCGCATTTTGCCATAGATATGACAGAATCTTGAGTTTTCCCGCATTATCTCCTATAATCATTCTATGGTGAGCCCTTGTGTCACCAAGGCATTTGTGTGGGTGTATTCCCATGAGGCTATTTTTTATTCCATTCGTCATCCATTGAAATACAAGGAGAAAGACAATGATTAGAACGAGTTCTTTGACACAATAAAATTCAGGGGAGTAAATAACACGAATCCTGATGAAATCAAGATCATATTTGAAAAGCACGGAAAAGAAATTCCTGTTGACAGTTTAAGTACTGGCGAAAAGCAAATCGTATTTCGAGGAGCGCATTTATTAAAAAATATAAATAGTATGTCAGGCGGGATCGCTCTGGTCGATGAGCCCGAATTAAGTATGCATCCGAAATGGCAGCAAAAAGTATTGCAATACTATCGTAACCTCTTCAATAAAGATGGTTCTCAAGACGCCCAAATGATCCTTGCAACACATTCTGAATATGTACTGCGTTCAGCGTTGGAGGACAGAGATAACGTCTTAATTATCACGCTTAGCAACGATCATGGCACGATTCATTCAAAGAACATCACGGCTCCTGCGATTTTGCCGACCATTACATCGGCAGAAACAAACTATCTGGCATTTGGGATCCTTTCTGTAGACTACCACATTGAGCTATATGGATATTTACAAAATAAGACAGGGAATTTTACCGTAAAAAGCTGTGACGATTACATAGCCGCTCAAACTGCATTTTACGATCCTGCGCTGCACGCCAAAGCATCTTCCTTTACCAGCCAAAGGGGCCAAACTACGAACTACCAAACATTACCCACCTATATACGCAACTTGATCGATCATCCCGATCCAAATCGAAATTACACGCAGGAAGAACTCAAACGCTCAACCGAATTGCTAATTGAGTTATGCCGGTAATTTTTGTTTCGACTTCAGATAATCAAGATGAGAATGAAAGGTTATTTGGCAAAATGAACTTATTATTTTAGCCCCTTGTCAAAATAACACCCTATAACCCCGATGCACGGCGGCTTGAATGTAAAAGTGAAGTTCCCTACCCTCTTCTCCGGTTGGAGCAGGTAAATTATGACAGCAGGGACATTCCTCAAAGCTTTGTGCAGATCCTTTTCCGATGGGATCGTACTCGCCTGCACTTTGACTATAATCGCCCGGAATCTCGGCCGGATGTTCAAATCTTTCAATAGTCTGTTTTTCCCTCCCATAATTTCAGAAAAAGGGCTGCACAAACCTGGAGAAGGTTTGTGCAGCCCTTTTCATTATTTCGGCACGGATACCCCGTCCAATGTGAAGCATTGGGCAGGGGGGGGGAAATGCCGTTCCCTCCTATTACATTACAATAAATTTGGACAGGAAAGTCGGGCAGCCAGTCCGGCTTTCTTTCCATCTCATGCCTAAGCTACAATGATCTGCCATCACTGCGGAGAATGTTACATGGTGTCAACTTGTGTCCCTGCGAACATTACCCAAAGAGGGTATGTGTTTTATACGGTTGCTTGGATCACCTGAATGCCCATGGCACGTAGTTCGTCTAAAGATTGCTTAGGGGCACTGGCATCTGTCACCAACATATCCAGGCGATTGGCAGGACAAACTTTGTAGAATGCGCCTACCGAAAACTTACTGGAGTCAATGCAGGCAAAGACTTTATCGGCTTTGTCAATCATAGAAGTTTTCAGAGTTCCCATTTCAACACTGTAATCCGAAATGCCTTCGCTGACGATAAACCCATCGGCACTGATCAGAGCAAGATCGATATGAGAAAAATAGGACAGAAAGTCTGAAGCAAGGAAGCCTGTGGAGATCAGTTCGTCCCGTTTGATCGCTCCACCAATCATATATACCATATGATCAGTATTGGCGCTTAGCTCTGCGGCGGTGCGGATGCTGTTGGTGAGGATCGACAGATTTTTTTTGCTCCCCAACAGCTTGGCAATCTCCAAAGCGGAGGTGCCGGAGTCTATTGCAATAGTGGAATTATCAGGAATATATTGAAGGATCGCTTGTGCCATAGCCTGCTTTTGAGGTAGGTTATGGATAACGCGGGTATCCCAAGCCTGCATAACTTCGGGCATAATGTTGTCATCTGCGAGGACCGCACCGCCATAAACCCGGCGTATGACACCTTCCTGCTCCAGAAGGCTCAAATCTCTGCGGACAGTTTCAATGGAAATTGAGAATGTTTCACAGAGCTCTTTGTTTGATATTTGCCTTTTTTTTAAGAATTCCTGCTTCATTTGCCAATGGCGATCGTATTTCATAACATACCTCATGCAAATATAGTTACATTTTGATTATATCTGCAAGCCGGGCAAGAAGCAAGGGCAGAGTTGCCGAAAATTGGAAAAGTTTTTAGTCGGTTCCGTAGAAAGTGACAATATTTTGCAAAAAGCAGAGAGATTGTTGTTGACTGTGCCGGTATTTTTTGTATAATGGCATTAGATCTTGAAAATGTTATGACCGACTTTGACCGGTTTCAGTAGAAGATCGCGGGGTGGTATCTTTAGAAGTGGCATTAACTCGACGAGAGTTACCAGTGCGGCATTGGGGGGGGAGATAACGTGGCTTGTGATCTGCATACGCATAGCCGATATTCTTTTGATGGCAGCGCCTCACTGGAGGCAATGTCACGCAGCGCTGTGGAACATGGTCTCCAAATCATAGCAACAACGGACCACTGTGATATGACCAATGGAGTGGAAGGATTCCGATGCTATCTGGCCTGTGAGCAAAAGCGGCAGCGAGAGTATGAAGCTGTAAAAGATATGTTCCCGGGTTTGGAACTTCTATATGGCTTGGAGATAGGCAACCCTATGGATCTGCCGGAAGAAACAAAGAGGATCATGGCGGATCGGAAATTTGACTTTGTTATCGGTGGGCTGCATTTTCTTTCGGACGGTAGCGATATCTATAAGATGGATTTCCCAGATGAGGCATCCATCGACCGTATGTTTCAGGACTACTTCACCCATATGGCCCGTATGGCGGCATACGGCGGCTTTGACAGTCTGGCACATCTGGATTATCCCTTACGGGTGTTAAAAGGGAAGGTTTCTACGCCGCCCAGTGTGAAAACATACCGTGAACTTGTCGATCCGATCCTGAAAGAAATCGTGCGGTCTGACATTGCGCTGGAGGTCAATACGCGAGGTGCCTATGATTGGCAGAAACGGGTCGGACCAGAGGACTGGGTTCTGAATCGCTACCGGGAATTGGGCGGCCGTCTGGTGACCATTGGGAGTGATGCCCATGCGCCACAATGGGTGGGGGCCGGATTCGACCTTGCGGCAGAAGCATTGCAGAGGGCAGGCTTCGATTCCTATACAATATATCGGAAGCGGAAACCGTATCAGATCCCGTTGGTTGGGACGTGATTGTGTTTTTATTGCGTAAGCAATGAAATAAAATTACAATTGGATCAAGAACAGGAGGAAAAGAGCATGAAAAAGATTCTTGCAACAATTCTCGCGCTTACGGCTATCCTGTCCCTGAGTGCCTGCGGTGGTAAAAAGGGGGATGACTCTTCCGCAGACAGTTCAAAGTCCCTGGACCTTCGCACCTTAAGTGTTGATGAGATCATCGAGGGCGCCAAGGCCGAGGGCCGGGTGGAGTCCGTGGGCATGCCCGACGACTGGACGCACTGGGACTTCAGCTACAAGGCTCTGCTGGATCAGTACGGCCTTGAGCACGCCGACGTGGATCTCAGCTCCGCTGAGGAGATCGCCATGTTCGTGGCGGAGAAGGACGACCCCACCAAGGACATCGGCGACGTGGGCTACAGCTTCACCACCACCGCTCTGGAAGAGGACTGCCTCCAGCCCTACACCGTTTCCAGCTGGGACTCCATTCCTGACTGGGCCAAGGATCCTGACGGCTTCTGGGCCTGCTCCTACACCGGCAATACCTGCCTGATCTACAACACTGCCCTGACCAACGGCCAGGCTCCCACCACCTGGAAAGAGCTGATGGAGAGCGACATCGTTGTGAACATGGGCAACGTTGTGGGCGGCGCCTCCTCTCAGGCCAACATCATTGCCTGCGCCATCGCCAACGGCGGCGGCTTTGACAATGTCCAGCCCGGCATCGACTACTTCAAGGAACTGGCCAAGCAGGGCCGTCTGGATCCCAGCGACGGCAACAAGTCCCTGCTGAAGGCCGGTGAGGTGCAGTGCCTGGGCGGCCGCTTCGACTTCAACGGCGCCACCTGGTCTCAGGAGATCAACGCCGAGAACATTGACGGTGTGCACGTTGTTGCCGTCATTCCCCAGGACGGCGCTGTGATGACCGGCTATGCCCAGATCATCAACAAGTGGGCTCCCCATCCCTATGCCGCCGCTCTGACCATGGAGTATCTCTTCAGTGAGCAGGGCATGATCGACCGCGCTTACGGCGGCGCCCGTCCCACCCGCACCGACATCACCCTGCCCGACGATGTGCCCCTGCTGCCCGATGAGCAGTATCAGAACGTGACCACCGCCGAGAGTCTGGAGCAGCTCCAGACCGCCTGCGACGAGGTTTCCCGTCTGTGGCAGGAGGAGGTCATTCCTCTGATGGGCTAAGTCCCGGGAAAAGGGCCCCGGATACATAGAACGGAGGGCGGAGAAGGCCGCGCTTGTCCCATAAGCGCCGGCGCCCCCGAAAGACCGCAGTCTCCGGGCCTGACGATACGATATCTGTGATAGGGGGAACACACTGTGTTCCCCCTATCGCGAAACTGGTTCAGGGAGGACTCCTTCATGAAAGCGCAGAGAAAACTTAAAAACTCTATTCATCTACTTCCAGCACTTCCGTTTTTCCTTTTGGTGATCTTCTTTTTGCTGATTCCCTTTGTAAATACTGTTATTGAAGGATTTACTGCTCCAGATACTGGCACATTTACCGTTGCCAACTTTAAAACTGTTTTTACTAAACCGGTCTATTATATGGCGGTCTGGAACAGTGTCCGCATCGCTGTTTACGGCACAGTGGCCGGCATTATCATTTCCTTTTTCACTGCCCTGGCGGTGACCACCATCGGCAGCAGCGCCCGGGCGCGGTTTATGCCGATCCTCAACATGACCCAGAACTTTACAGGGTTCCCTCTGGCCTTCGCCTTCATGCTGATGCTGGGCCACTCCGGCTTCCTGCGTCTGGCAGCGGAGGAGCGGGGCTGGGAGTTCCTTGCCAGCTATAATCTCTATACCGGCAACGGTATGACGCCGCTTTTCATCTACTTCGCCATCCCCCTGGGCACGCGGCTGCTGATCCCCGGCTTCAACGCCGTCCGGGAGGAGTGGAAGGAGTCTGCCACGCTGATGGGGGCCAACGGCTTCCAGTTCTGGACGCAGGTGGGCCTGCCCAATCTGGCGCCCACCCTCTTCGGCACCATCGGCATCCTCTTTGCCGACTCCATCACCACCTATACCACCGTTTACATGATCATGGGCGAGAACTATGCCACGCTGCCCATCAAGATCGGCTCCATGTTCTCCGGCGATTCCAAGCAGCAGACGGAACTGGGCTCCGCCCTGTCCCTGACGATGATCGCCATCATCCTGCTGGTCATGGGATTCAGCAACTATATGAAGCGCAGAGTTGCGAAGGGAGGGGAGCAGCAGTGAAACGCCGTCTTTGGCCCCACTATCTGGTATTGATCGTGGTGGCATTCCTTCTGCTGGCCCCCATCGTGGCCACGCTGATCTATTCCTTCACCACCAGCTGGGTGCGGGTGCTGCCCAGCGGCTGGACGCTGAAATACTGGCACGAGCTGATCACGGAAAAGCCGGTGTTCTGGCAGTCCATCGTCCGCAGCTTTATTATCAGCGTTATCCCCATTCTCATCACCATTCTGATCATCATCATGGCCATGTATGTGGTGGTGCTCTATGTCCCCGCCCTGGACACGGTGATCCAGAGCATCTGCATGATCCCCTTCACCCTCCGGGGCGTGATCCTGGCCATTGCCGTGCTGGGTCTGTATGCCGGTAAGGGCATCCTCTTCTCCAACCGGCTGGTGATGCTGGTGTGCATTTACTGCGTCAGTATTCTGCCCTATGTGTACCGGGGCATCCGCAACAACCTCTATGCCATCAACGTCCGCCAGATCCTGGAGGCGGCGGAGCTGCTTGGGGCCGGCGGGCTGTACACCTTCTTCCGGATCATCGTGCCCAACATGCTCTCGGGCATTCTGGTTTCCGCGCTGCTCTCCCTGGGCTCCATCTTCACGGACTATGCCGTCATTAAGATCATTGCCGGCAGCCGCTACATCACCGCCCAGGCCCAGCTCTATGAGATCAACAAGACCATCGGCGGCCCCATTGCCTCGGCAGTGGTGATCGTGATGTTCACCACCACGCTGCTGATCGCAGTGGCGTCCTACAAGCTGCAGAATAAGAGTGAAGGTCAATCACAGAAGTAATTTAGGGGGAGTCAGATTATGCCGTATATTCATTTTGACCATGTCAATAAATATTTCGGGCAGAACCATGTCTTGAAAGATATCAGTCTGGAAATCGAGCAGGGTGAGCTGGTCACTTTTTTGGGTCCCTCTGGCTGCGGCAAGTCCACGTTGCTCCGTTGCTTGTCGGGACTGGAAGCTGTGACAGATGGAAAAATCTATTTGGATGGTAAGGATATCACTGACCTTGAGCCAAAACGGCGCGGCGTAGGAATGGTATTTCAACAATACAGTCTGTTCCCCAATTTGACAGTGGGGCAGAATGTTGCGTTTGGACTGAAAATCCAAAAGAAGAATAAGGATGAGATCCAGCGGCGGGTCCAGGAAATGTTAGAGATCGTGGGCCTTTCCGAAAAGATCAATTATTACCCCAGACAGCTTTCAGGCGGCCAGCAGCAGCGCGTGGCATTGGCTCGTGCACTGGTGACGGAGCCAAAAGTGCTGCTGTTGGATGAGCCGCTTTCCGCGATCGATGCCCTTCTGCGTCGCAATCTACAGGTGGAGATCCGCCGTATTCAGAAAAAATTGGGGATCACAACTCTGTTCGTGACCCATGACCAAGACGAAGCTATGGTCATGTCTGACCGGATCCATCTTTTCAACGTAGGCACTATTGAGCAGTCTGGCGCCCCGGTGGAACTGTATACCCAGCCTAAGACCAAATTTGCCGCTACGTTTATTGGACACTATAATATTGTGGATGCAGCAATATTTGACAGGAAAACGGGCATGAACCACCATTGTGACAGTATTGCGATCCGTCCTGAGATCATCGGCATTGGCACGACACTCTCTCAGATGGGCGAAGCCGCGGTCTCTTTGGAAGGGCAAGTAGTGGGGAGCTTGTCTCACGGCAATATTCTCCGGTACACCGTAGATTTTGGAGAATTCCAGTTAGATGTTGATATTCTGTTTGATGCGTCTATGATGTTCAATGTTGGCGATATGGTCCGTGTGATGATCGGCAAAGAGAGCATTTTGGAATTGTACTAAGCATATCGGCATTGCTGTTCGCAGACAATCGTTGAATACGGGGCCAAGTTGAAAATGGCTGATCGCGCAGACAGAGAAAGGGGAACAAATAAATGCAAGACAAGGTTTTACTGATTTTGGTGGACGGAATGCGGCCAGACAGTATTCTGCCTGGCGGCGGCCCGGAATTTGAACAGTTTTTCCGGTCTGGAACATACAGCCTACAGGGAAGCACAGTCTTTCCACCAGTGACGCTGCCTTGTCATATGTCACTCTTCCACAGCGTAGATCCGGACCGTCATGGTGTGACAACCAATGTATTTGTGCCGCAGAATCATCCAATCGATGGAATGGTGGATCTGCTCTACGCCGCGGGGAAGAGAACAGCGTTCTTTTACACCTGGGAGCAGCTTCGGGATTTAACAAGACCCGGAAAAAGTTTGCATTATAGTTGGTTTCTTCATCAGAGAACGGAGGATTTCCCCCAACTGGAGCAAAGGGAGACTCAGGAGGCCAAGCGGTACATTCAGGAGTTTGAACCGGACTTCGTGTTTTTGTATTTAGGGGGCGTGGATGAAGTAGGGCATAAGTATGGCTGGATGTCGGAACCGTACCTGAAGGAAGTTGGAGATGTGGCAGCATGCATTGCGGATATTTGCGCTTCGCTTCCGGAGTCATACAATGTCATTGTGACAGCGGATCATGGCGGCCATGATCGGAATCATGGTGACCGGGTTCCTGAAGATATGATTATTCCCACGACTTTTCATGGGCGGCGTTTCCCGGCCGGTTTGGAGCTGCCTGAATTGAGCATCCGGGATATTGCGCCGACGATTATGGATCTGCTGAATGTGCCGATCTGCCCTGACTGGGAGGGAAGTAGTGTCCTGAACAGGATTGGATAATTGTTGCAATCTTGAATCCACGAAGAATGGGGTTCAAGAAGTAAAAAATTCCTTATCATGCCCACAGAAGAAAAGCAACAGGCGATCCATCAGCAAACGGACACGGATCAGCAGTATCTTCTATTCGCATTTTTCATAATGCGCCTGCCGTTTCCGTTCTTAGCGGTCACGGTACGCGATCCGGCAATGATAGGAGCAGTGCCCGGGCCCATCATGAGCCGCTGCACGTCAAAACAATGTCATCAAGGCTACACGCAAGACGCTCAACCACTTACGATGGTGGTTGAGCGCTTTTTGTAGCGAGCCTCGTTGCCGTCGGAGGGCGGCGTATTCACCCGACGCGAATAACAGCCTGAGGCTCCCGCCGAGAAATCGGCGGGAGCCTTCATTGTGATTCAGGGAATAAAACACTTTACCGTTCGGATTAGAACGAAATCTGCAATGGGAAAGCAGCTGCCGCTTTCCCCCTGACCGACAGCCAGCGCAGATGGCCAAATAGTTTTGCCTAACATTATTGGCGTCGGGCGTAACTAACCGCGCAGAGGAACCCCTGACACTAACAACATAAAACTTTTGAATGCTTTTTGACATCAATTACATTTGCCTGAATGGAATGCTCTAAGCAAGTTGAAATCCCCTGAAGCTCTGACCCCATGATAATTACTCTATATTTGGCCCTGGAAACGGATAAATAAAGCATATTATACGCTGAATACATTAAAAAGTTACTGGAAATATCACTGGTTCCAGATGTCTGCGGAACGCGGCCTTCATCTGCCCCAAGCAAAACTACAGCTTGGAACTCCAAACCGTTGATTGCATAAGGGGAGGCCAGAGTGTAGTAATCTGTTTGCGATTGTGTGCATTGGTCTAAAAGATTACACTTTCTTTTGACTGTTTTCTCTAATAAATCAACACCTTCTTTTGCAATCCATCTGTTATCGAAGGAGACAATTGCGATATCTTTTGGTTTACATTGAAGATCACGCATTAAATCGCTGAGGCGATTGGGAAGATCAGATATCATGGCATCATCATTTGGGTACATATGAAGTTCGGGTACCTGCATTTTCAATTCTTCAGCATGAGTAAAATGATACTGCATATTTCCATAAGGATTAGAAAACGAAGCGCCAAACATCAATGTTCCAGATGCGGCAATTGATGCACAGAGGTCTACAATTGCAGGGCTATTTCTAAAAAGAGTGTGTAGCTGCTGCTGTTTAACATTGCCGAAGCCTCCTCGGGAAATATAATCTTTCGATGTGTCCCCCCGATCCCCAATAGCCTGACTATAATCCAGAGCAAAACACAAAGGAATCTCTTTCGATGAGGTATCTTTGCTCAAAAAATGGAACACGCTTTGTTCATTAAGGTTGAATAAGTGCATTTCATCAGCAAAGATATAGTCATAACCATCATTTTGCCGTTTTCTCCGCCAGAATGGTGCATTAAGATGCGAAATAGCTTCGATTGTTACATCGTCAACGTCAAAAGTGTTCTGTGACTGCAGCATATTTTGGTAGTCATTGAACAGAGAAAAAATAAGCTCTTTCTCCGGCTTGGTTTTACATGGAATGCCGTTTGGAATTGTCTCAAGCTCAATATAGCTTTCAATTGAGCAATCAGTCCGTCCCTTAATTTGGACACTGAACTCATGCTGCAGCATATTTATTAATGTTGCTCGATCAGTCTTTTCTGAATCAAATAGAGCATACACCTCATCGCTTATAAGCGGACGATAGGTTTTGACGCGATTGCTTTCCAATGCGCTTTTGACCACATCGTCAATCAGCATTAACTGATAGGTTTTTGAATCAGCTGCATTATCTTCAATGACTGCGGATCTGTCGATGTGGGCAAATTCCCGACAAAACGCGAATAAAGTTGTGAAAAGGATCGTTTGTTCAGAGGAAGGTGATAGATAATATTCGCTGTTAGGGTATAGCGAAAAGCAGTCTTTGTTTCGCAGGGAAGTCGATTCACTATGAGCGAAAAAAATTATGCGAAAAGGTGAGCCTTGGTCATGATGCATTTTCAAAAGTCTGTATGCGCGCATAATTAAAGATACTGTTTTGCCCGTCCCAGCGGCACCATCTACGCGCAAGGGCGAAGTCAAGGACTCGCACTCTACAACTTTTCGCTGAGACTCCGTCAGCGCTTTGAATTGCTGATCATAATTCCAAAAAATAAAGTCACTCCTTTCGACAGATTTGCTGGCTTCTACGTGTTCAAGAGGAGCTGATGAATCATTTTTCTTATTTGCGGATAATTCTTTTTCAATCTGAGCTTGCAATCTGTACTTGTTGTCAACATACGCCTCTCCCGCATATCGAAGAATATCTGTATGTACAACATCAGCTACCTGCCCTGGGTCTTCTGCATTGTATTTATAGGCAAGTAAGGGAAAAGATATACCGCGACTTTCTAAGCGGGAAACCTGGTTTGACCGTTCTATTACTAACCTGTGGTGGTCAGTAAGGGAGAAAGGAAAAAGAACGGATTTAGACCCGCTGATTCTTTCGGAAGCTGAAAAAGGATAGTTGTTCCAAATTTTTAGAACCATTCTAAATGCACGCTGCATGACAGTCAAAAGTCTGGAAGGGGCGGTTTCCTCACAAAGGAGGTTACAAGTGGTCAAGTCAACACAGAATATATGCTTATCTATATCCGTTTTTTCAGACTGATTTTTTTTGCGGCCCACAAATAGAATGCCGTCCTTAACATATTCAATTTTGGTGTTATGAAAAATTTCAGAAGAAAGTTGACCGCTTAGATGTTTTGTGAAAGTCAGTCCCTCTTGATATTCTACACTCTGTAAATGGCTCTCACTTACATATGTAGAAATGGCATTTTCATCAAATAATAAGAATTTCAAGATAATCCCTCCCGATAACAGCTTTCTATCAGATCTTTAAAATCAGATTCGCTCGGATTGTCCAAACCGATTCGAATAAAAACATTGGAAAAACGCTGCATGAGATGTTCACGCCAAGGAGACTGTATTGTCCCTTCGACTCCCACAAAATCTGACTCGCTTTCTAACCAAAAGGACCTTCTTAGACGAAAATATTCGGCCAGCCGATCCAGGGCTTTATTTGGGGGCTTCATTTGAGTCAGCTCTTCACTATCTGGGAATGCAGGTAAATCGGTGTAGAGAATCCCCGATGAAAAAGGACTTGTAATCTTCTTTGCGTCCGCAAGGGAAAGGCTTCTAATTTCCAGCAGATCAACAATCAATCCTTTGCTTTTTATGCCATTGTCCAAGTATGCTGCCTGAGGTAAGAAATAGTAGTGATGCAGCTTACCCGAATCAATATCTTTAATAGTGGAGACAGCAGGCTTCATGTTGGATTTAATGGCGCTTTTTCGGTGGATATCGTCAGTGTCTATTTGTGCAATTTGGGTGTATTCATGAATAGAAGAATATAATTCATCCACCTTTTTCAATGCCTTTTTGTTTCCGGACAATTGTTTCTTTTTATCTTGGAGAATTATTTCGAGGTGCTCACCGGATGTTGATAAAAGTGTTTGCCCGTCAAGCTCCAGGGCTGCTGCCTTAGTACAAATATGGTTTATTTTTTCCGTGATTGAATGACCATATACCAATTGATAGCCATGCCTTGAACTGAACCATGAAGACGCATCCACAGCGACCAAATAATAATATTGGGGGACCTTATCCTGAGCTATGTCGCATCTAGCAGTTATAATAATGCCATAGCAGGGAAAAGCAGGGTATTTATCTGATCTTATGCCATAGATGATAGTGCCTTGGTCAAGACTGTTTTCCATGTTGAGTGCCTCCTTATGCAAAGCACAGCGTGCCAATCGTGTAATTGCCAAATTATTACAAAGGGCTCGTAGAAAATATCTACGAGCCCTTTACGCCCGGAAATTGAGCAGTTATCCTCAATATAAGGCTAATTATAACTGGAGGGCATGAATATTTTGAGGCCATACCCTAGTACTTATTCAGCGGATAAGATTTTGCGGTAGTTTCTGGAGCTGTCTTTTGGTGTGCCCACGCAATCACTGCGCTCCCAGTCAAATCGCATACTCTCATCTTCATAGCTTTGGAGAATGTAACAATTAGCTATATGGGCATGTCCGATAAATTTAGTATATCACATAAAGCTTTGATAGTCGAGGACATTTTGGAGAGGTGTATTTCTGACGTATGTCTCACGCACAAATCGGAGTCATTTCGGCTCCGATTTGTGCTTTTTACCACCGTTCGCTCGGCGGATTTTCCGTTGTTTCCATCCAGACCTGCCAGTTCCAATTCTATTCTGGGTCAAAACTGGGTCAAGGTCATAGATTTTAATTGCGCAGGCAATTAAGTGGCTGAACACATTCGTGGGAACATCAGCCTTAGAAAGCGGCGCATATCATAAAATGTAATTATTTCACTCTGCTGGGGACATTTTACCGTTCAATCACGCTGACCGGTGTATCCGCATACCGCTCCGTCAACGCAAAGTGATCCCGCAAGCCCTCCGTAATGTAAACCTCGCCGGATGCTGTCACAAACACAGCCTCAAAATCGCCGCTCTGCGCCCACAGATCAGCCGCCTTTTCAAGCCCCATGACAAACAATGCAGTGGAAAGTCCATCGCAGACCACGCCTTCATCTCCCACGATGGTGACGGAAATCAGGCCGCTGTCAGCCGGATGCCCGGTAGATGGGTCCATGATATGCCAATAGGTCTGGCCGTCCTGTTCAAAATACCGCTCATATCCGCCGGATGTTACCACGGCCTGATCTTCCACAGAGAGTACCATCATGGCATCCTCACCCTGCGGGTCCTTAATACCGATCTGCCACGGGGAACCGTCCGGCTTTGCGCCCACCGTCTGCACATTGCCGCCAAGATTCAGCAGTGCGGACTCCACGCCGTTGTCCCGCAGCATCTGCGCAACCAACTGTCCGGCATAGCCCTTGGCAACACTCCCGAGGTCGATCTCCATTCCCTCCGGCAGGGTGACGGTGCCGGTGGCTGCATCATACTGAATCTTCCGATAATCCACAAGAGGAAGCAAGGCTTGAATCTCCGCCTCGTCCGGCACCTGATAACTGCCGGTGGTGAAGCCCCACGCCCGGACAATGGGATAGATGGACAGGTCCAGCGCACCATCCGTGCGGCGGCAGATTTCCAGCGCCTGCTTCATCAGCGAAGAAGCCTCCTCGGTCAACATGCCGGATCCGGTTTGATTGATGGCATACAGCTCACTGTCCGCATCCGTAACGGACACCAGAGATTCCAGAGAGGCAATCAGCGATTCTGACTGATTGATCAGCCCGGATTCCCCATAAATCGTAAAATCCATCATGGTATCCATGGCAAAAAAGGTGCCCTGGACTGGCTCCGGCGAAGATTCGGCGCTGCAGCCAGTCAGAAACAACAGGGCAGACAGCATTGCAGATATGAAGTATTTTTTCATGGGATTCTCCTTAAAACAAATGAAATGGGCATTGACGAACTATTCAGAACGTGTTAAAATATGCACCGCATAGTTAGAGGACTCTAACAAAAACGTGTTGAACAAACTTTACAGGTACTGTCGTTCCTGTATTTTTTTGCAACAGCGGTTAGAGACGACTAACTAAGTAGGAGTATATCACAGAAGGGAGGCGCTTTCAAGATGCGGGCGGCAGGAGATGTTAAAATGCTGCCGCATTCAAATGGAAAATGAACTTCAAAAGAAAGGACGGGCGCGCCCGTCATGCATTCCATGGAATGCATGAAACTATTCTGAACAGGAGGAATTTATGAAAGGGATACAAAAGCGGCTGGGATCGCTGCTGATGGCGGCGGTGATGCTGCTGTCACTGGCAGTTACCCCGGCCATGGCGGCGGAGGAAAAGGAGCCGCCGACGGCAGTGAAGTGCGAATATACCAGTAGTTTGACAAATACGCTGACACTCACTATGAACGATAGCGCATGGTTAGCCGCGGTAGCCACAAAGCGTGCAACATTGACAATCAATGAACTGACCTATACTTATAGAGATGACTTCGGAATGTTCTGTTCCGACCCGTATTGGCATGTAAAAGGGAATAACATTGAATTTGTGGTTACAACTCCTTCTAGTTTCTTTCCGGCGGTATTCACGCTTTCCGCAGATGGATACAAAGATGTGAAAATTACCGTTTCGAAAACGGGCAATTGGCCGAATGAGTCAGTAAGTGCTACGGTGGAGATCGTCGACGGCTCTGGCAGTACGGAGCAGCCGGACACCCCGGAAAAGGGAACGATTGATCTAAGCAAGGTCAGCTTTGCCAAGAGTTTCGATGGAAATGATTGGCAGGTAACCTTTGGGGAAGACGGGTATGCGGAAAAGATTACCGCCGTTACCGTGAATGGTAAACCTTGGAATGCAACTTCGTTTCTTGCAGACGGCGGTAAGTACAAAATTTCCGACGGTAAGCTGCTGTTTGCACGGAATAGCTATGGCGGCACGGCTGCGCTGAAAAGCGGCGATGTGATCACCATCACTGCCGATGGCTATGAGGCTCTGACCTTCAAGCTGGTCATCAACACAGACGGCAGCGCTTCTGTCGAAAAAAATGACGGCAAGGGCGATCCGCTGGAGCTGCACGTCAAGCTCGTAGGCAGCTTCGAGGCGGCCATCGTCGGCCAGAAGAATTACGACGGCGTTTCCAGTGCCAGCGTCGGCGGCGCTTCCAGCAACAAGAACAGTGCTGTCACCGTTTACGGCGCATTGGTGAAAAAAGGCAACGACCCCACGGACAAGGATTGGGAAGAATTGAATCATCAATCCGAAATCCAGCTGGTGGGCAGCAAGTGCTCCGTCAGCATCGTACCGGACACCGAAAAGGGAACGCCTGCCGCCGCCGACAGCGGCATGGAAGGCGTCTACATGACTATCAGCAGCGACCTGACGCTGAACGGCACGCCGAAGGACGCGGGCAGCTATCTGATATCCGTTCATATTGAGGACAACCAAGGCCGCACAGCAACCAGCAATGCCCTGCCCTTCCGTATCTATACCGGCGAGGAAACGCTGGCAGACCAGATCAAAACCGAAAATCTGAATCAGTATTCCAATGGCCTGTACGCATGGGATATTATGGAGCCGTGGGCCATTAAAAACTTCGGCAGCAATGTGACTGGTGAAGAAAACAGTGTTCGTGTGCCGAAAGATTTGGAGGTCTGGTACGGCTCCCACAAAAGCGGCACCTACGGTGTGTTGGGCAATGACATTGCTTGGGACGATGTGAAAGCGGGCAACATTCCCCAGACGCTGTATATCCCCAATGGTTGCAACCTGACGCTGATGAATATGAAAGTGCTCAGCAGCGTCCGCATTGTGGTGGAAAAAGGCGGCAAGTTGACCCTGCGGGATTCTTCGGTGCAGGGCATCATTGATGTGCAGAGCGGCGGCACCTTCTCCATGAACTACGATTCCTACGAAGGAAAATTTGAAACCGGTGCGTCCCTCTGCGGCCAGCTCCGCATGGAAAGCGGCTCCACGCTGGAAAATGCCGCTATCTATTCCCACACCAACTATCTGGCCAACGGCGATCTGACCGACCGCTCCAATGATGAAGCCGTGGTGCTCACCACCGGCGATGTGACGGTCAAGGGCCAGGTATTCATCAGAGGTGATGATGCCGGCGGCACGGAGAAGGGCCAGACGGCTCTGAAAGTCCAGAACGGCACTCTGACGCTGGAGGACGGCGCGGTTCTGGCAGCCTATGGCGGCGATGGAAAGACCCTGCTGTATCCCAACGGCGGCAGCGCCATCGAATTGGACAACGGCACTATTTCCGGGAATGGCAAGGTGATCGCTCTGGGCGGCAGTGTGCTGTTCGGCTCCGGCAGCAGCGCGGTTTCCAGCAGCGGCACGATCACTACGACCGAGGCATATATTCAGGGCGCGACCGCCTATAATCGTGCCGGAAAGAATGCCCAGCCCGGCAAGTCCCATGATGCGTCTGTGGCGATCAATTCCGGCAAGAAATATGTGGCAAACGGGACACTGGTAGACGGCACTAATGACCCGCTGGCAGACCTGTACTGGAAAACCGGCATTGATGCAACCCCGGATCTGAACAAGTACGAGATTCCTGCCAATTCCGGCTATGTGCTGATGAACATTCCCTATGCCGAGTTCTACGCGGCAGAAAAGGATGCTAATGGCACTGCGGCGAAGGTAGACGCGGTTTCCTCCGCAACCCTGCAAAAAACGAGAAGCAAGCTGGCGGAAGGCTCCTATCATGTGAACGCAGATGGATCCGATATCTCCGGCGTGATCTACCCGGTATATGTAGCCGACCTCTCCGCACTGTACGGCTACAACCAGGTGAAGGACAGTGATAGGCTCACCATCACTGTAACGCCGAAGGACAAAGAAATAACGACAACGTATACAGGCAAGGACACACTGTTTGAAAATCCGGATCACGCGTATTATGTCCTTGCTGAGGCACCCACCTATTACAAGACGCTGACCGTTAAGTCAGACGGCTCCTTCTCCTTCGGCAAGGCCACCGCGACAATGACGAAACTTGTCGGTATTAGCGTCAGCCTGAAGACTGGTAGCCACCGTGCCTATTATAAACTGGAGGTTTCCGGCAAACTGCCGAAAAATATCAAATCGATGGTTTCCGCAGTGACGTTACACACCACGGACGGCCAGACCTACGGCCTGCGCCATGTGGCGGAGATCTGGCATGGTACGAAACTGGGCTTTGAAGATACCGGCGTCTATGCGGGGCTGCAAGGCAAGACCATCGACAAGATCACCTATTATCTGAACGACGGGACTGTCCGAACCATCAGCGCCAATATCACGGTTCCCTACAGCTCCAGAGGCGCGTCCGTTTCCGTTGCCGACGCAGGAAACACCGCAATGGAAACGACGGTCACTACGGCAGGTCTGCCGGAGGGTTTTGTGCCGAGTTACGCCGTGACAAAGGGCGATGAAGGCCTCAGTGAATTCAAGTTCACCGTTGCCGATGGAAAACTGACCTGGGAGGGAACACCCGCTTTCGGCGTTTACACACTGACGGTCAGTGACGGTGCCGGAAAGTATGCGCCGGTTTCCACCACCTTTGAACTGAAAACAGCGGATATTATCGCAAAGTATGACGCATCCAAGAAGGCGCTCGTCAAGGCATCGGATGCCATTACCAAGGAGCAGTTTGCTGCCTATCTGGAAGCAATTTCTGCGGTATCGGTTGATGGCACCAGCTATGCAGCTTCCGGGAAAAACGCCGTAAAGATCATTCAGGACAACGGCGCTGTTGATATGACCGCAACGCCTTTCACCAAGGGTGATGGCGCAAGCTACAGCTTGGTTGTCAAGGCAACTGGCTATCAGGATCTGACCTTCACCGTGACTACCGCAAAGAAGTCTAACAGCGGTTCCGGTTCCAGTTCCTCCGGCTCTTCCGGCAGCAGCTACGCTGTATCCGCACCCAGCACCAAGAACGGCGATGTGACCGTCAGCCCCAAGAACGCCTCCAAGGGCGACCGGGTGACCGTCACCGTGACCCCTGATAAGGGCTACGAGTTGGACAAACTCACCGTCAAGGATGCCAGCGGCAATAAGCTCAAGCTCACCGATAAGGGCAACGGTAAGTACACCTTCACCATGCCCGGCAGCAAGGTCACTGTTTCCGCTGAGTTTGTCGAGGAACAGGCGGCTTCCATCTTTGTGGATGTTCCCGCCGATGCGTATTATGCCAAGGCTGTGGAATGGGCTGTGAAGAAGGGCATTACCAACGGCAAGGCTAACGGCCTGTTCGGCTCCAACGATCCCTGCACCCGTGGCCAGATCGTCACCTTCCTGTGGCGCGCCGCCGGTTCTCCCGCTCCCAAGGGTACTGCTGCGGTTCCTGCTGACGTAGTTCCCGGCAGCTACTGCTATGACGCGGTGGCGTGGGCGCTGGAAAACGGCGTCACCAATGGTTTGGCTGACGGCACCTTCGGCGTCAACAGCACCTGCACTCGCGGCCAGAGCGTGACCTTCCTGTACCGTGCGATGGGCACCGCTCCCACTACGGTGAACGGCTTCACCGACGTGGCAGCCGGCGACTTCTACGCCGAGGCTGTGGCCTGGGCCGTGGAGAACGGCGTGACCAGCGGCACGTCCGCTTCCGCCTTCAGCCCCAACGCAGGCTGCACCCGCACCCAAATCGTTACGTTCCTCTATCGGGCCTATCAGGGCAAGTAAGGGAAATACAGACAAAAGCGAAAGAACCAGCGGGTCGCCCGCTGGTTCTTCCGGTATCTGTAAAGAAAAAGGGATAATATTTTGTGCTGCTGGAATCAAAGAAGAATCTGTCAGACCAAGGAAATAGCAAATTAGTCGTTTTGACAAGCGGCCGTCCGGCGTTTCGACGACATGTAGAGCACACCGAGAGTGGTGATACCCCCCTTGCCTCGCACATGCAGAAATCCCCGTGTGCCGAGCGTGAGAAATACAACATAGGCAGACCGAAAAGAATGTTGCGCAGCCCAGCGGGGCTGCGGTGCCGAAGGAAGCGGACACACGCCATAAGGCGTGCATACGCTTCCTACGGCTTTTCATGGCCTCAATGTGAGAGTGGGAACGAAATGCTCCACCAATGGCAAGAGTGAAGCCCCATGTTTCGGCGTGTAAGCCGCTGTGTGCGATCCTGTTGGCAAAGGCGAGTGTGTACCCACTTTCGCCTGTGAAAGCAAATGTAGGCCGTTTGTGCCGGAGGTGTTGAAGACCGTGTGACCGATGCATTGGATACGTTGGTATGACTGCGTTTCTTGCGCTTTTCGCAGCTTTTTCGAGGACGAAAAAGAAAGCAGGATAAAGGGCTGGCGTCGGAACCGACGCTCTGCCCAATCACTTCTGCCCGCAGTGCGGGCAGTTGACGGGGGTTTCAGCGCAGTCGGTTGTGGCGTCTTTTGAAGGGAATTTCAGAGCGGCTGGCGTCTTAGTTCCCGCAAACGCAGATGTTCCAAGGATTTTGGTGGTGCCTTATGGCCGTTTTTAGAGAAAACTGAGGTAATCACGTCTCTCAAGACCGGCAGTGCAAGGCGAGCATATTTTGCGCCACTGTAGTCAATGAAAAGGACTTCTTGACCGTTCGAAAATTGCACCGCTGTAACCAAAGAGAATATCCCCGGCAGCGCAGAAATTGCGCCGCCATAGACAAAGATAGGGCATCCAGCGCAAATGATAACTTTCTGATAACAGTTCTGCTTTCCAGTAGCTTTCCTCTGTTGTTTACGGTATGGTTTGCCGTTACAAAGGAGGCTGATATCATGCCAAAAAGACGAGCAAACGGGGAAGGGAACATCCGAAAGCGCAAGGATGGCCGCTGGGAGGGTCGGTACACAGTCGGTCACGATCCCGAAACAGGGAAGTCCATCATCAAAAATGTTCTCGGCAAGACGCAGGCCGAAGTCAAGGAGAAACTCAAAAAAGCCATCGAGGAAAACGTCGGCATCGACTACGGACGGGCCAAGACCTACACGGTGGGTAACTGGTTAGAAGTGTGGTATGAGAACTATGCCAAAATCAAGATGCGCCCATCCACCTACCTGACCTATCATGGCTACATCGAAAACCACATCAAGC
>ERZ773221.1586-NODE-1586-length-20922-cov-14.728902_pt1 | contig 20922 bp, 20 predicted proteins | sample MGYA00580994_ERZ773221 | MGnify/ENA primary metagenome ERZ773221 (study PRJEB29015, sample SAMEA2737758) | human gut metagenome | biome: human gut; feature: human-associated habitat; material: faeces | place: China | collected 2012 ... | reverse complement strand
CGTAGCTGGTAAGTCCAGCCGGAAATGAACAATGCGCTGTTTTGATGGCGTAGTAGCCGTGGTCGATGCCGATAATGATGCTCATGGGAAATACCTTCTTTCATTTCAAAATCTTTCGGGAATCTATAATAAACGGCGGTGGAGAGTATGTCCCCCTTGCCGGAATTTTCCTTCGGAAATTGCTGCGGTTTTGTCTGTCAAGACTGGCGATAGGCTCTCAAAACCGTACCGCCAGTGGTGAAAATTCACGCTGCAACAAAAAAGCGCATCCTGCTTTTCGGCAGGACGCGCATAAAATCGCTTGTGGATATTTTCAGGCAAATGGGATAAATTTGGTACATTTTGCCCCAAAATTGCCTGCTTTTAACTGTTTCATATCGTAGCTACGCTATAAAATCGGTCAATGAGCTTCATCTTGGGGGAAATAATATACATAGAACTTACCCTAATGTAAAATGGATATTTTTCTTTCTGTCTATTTGTCATTCGGAAATACACGATCCACTTGCATTTTGATATATTGTTCCAAGTCATTGCTTTGGTATCCGTGGTAAATGTTTTCTCGTGTGCAGGGGAACGTATAGTAATTTCCGTTCTTTTTACCATAAAAGCGTTTTCCAATGCGTATAGAACGGTTTAATAATTCTTGTGCGTCTTTATCCGTAAGATCCATTCTGCTACCAGAACGATTAGGTGCATATGCATTCTCACGATCCTTTTTATGTTTTTCTCTATTGGGAATGTATATTTTCTTACCCAAAAAATCAGTGTATATAACAAGATGCATATCACTTGCAATATTTTTTAGTACATATGGGTTTCCTTTCAGTTCTCCACATAATTTATTTTCACGAAACATTTCATGGGATTCAAGGCTAGCAACCATTCCACCATTTTCAGACGCATATGCACAGATGGCAGATTCTTTTCCATCCAACAAAAACATATCCGAAGGCATCTCAATCGTGTTAGAGTTCAAAAGAACCGACAGAAAAAACGTTGCATACTCTTGATTTTCCATTCTCTTCACAAGTTTTTGAAGAGTATATCCTTGAACCAATTCAAACGCACAATCGAAGCGTGGTCCCGTAATAAAGGGATGTTCTTCTAGATTTGGATATACTTTATCACGAGCGTTCTGTTGGATTTTTGCACAAACTGAAACATACTTCAACAGAGCGGCATCTGCTTCCGCAAGACTGGAAAACGGATATAAAAAAGAAAGGTCATTTACTCCAATTCGCACACAAAATCACCCTTAAAGCAAATCAAGCAACGCGTTCTGCCATTCATCAAAAAAGCCTTCCGGCCATTCACTAATCTGTCCGGATGGATACATTTTAGGGAAAACCACTGTATGCGCATAATCGTCATATTGCTTTTGCTCAAAGTAAGCAAGTTGCACATCATTACTATCAACAATTCCATTCTTTACAGAAATTCGAATGCCGTTTAAAATGTGGTCACTATGCGTTTCGATAATAATCTGCACTCCGCTCGCTGCAACACGCGCAATAAGCTCACCGAGCATACGCTGTCCACGCGGATGAATATGCGCTTCAGGATTTTCCATAAGAATTAAATCGCCAGGCTTTGATGCCAATAGAGAAATCAAAACCGGCAAAACATAGGTGATTCCAAAACCCACATTAACGCTTTTGTAAAAATCCGATCTGTTATCACCTTCGCGATAATCATAATCCAAATCAACCATTCTATGATAAACATCCAATTTCACATGTGGCGCAACACCTGGGGAAATCTCATCATACCAAATCTGAAGTTGTTCTTTTAATGAATCTTTCTGTGTATCTGAATCGGTCTCTCTAATTGCCTTTGTACAACGAACCTTATCATCACCATGTACAGCAAGATATTGCAAGGAAAATTCACCGTTTGCACCGAATTCGTGATTCTCCAATTGGGATGGGTCAGCTGTAAGTCCATAGCTCATCTTTGGCTCTATTCTGGCAGAAGAAAGGTATAAAAAGTTTGTACTAAACAGCGCTGAACTCGGAATTGGAAATTCGTCATCACTAGAATAATTCAAAGGCAGAATACCGCTGTCTGCCTCATACGCAAAAGTGTAAGACCTTACATCTTTGTTTTCCCAAACGGTCAATCGAATTTCATCCGATAAAGCATTTCTGTAGAGTACATCACGCCCGCTTCCTAAAGATGCATACTCGCCGTTCAATTTAAGTCCTTTGGTTATGCGTCCGCTTTCAGACGATTGCCTTAATAATAGCAAGCTCTGCAAAACAGTAGATTTTCCCATTCCGTTCAGACCTGTAAGCACAGAAATCTGTTTTAACGGAATTTCTTGGCAAGAAAAGCATTTGAAATTCTCGAGTTTTACTCTTTCAAGCATGTAAACTCCTCCACGCACTTTTTTGTCATGTCAATACGCTTTCTGACCGAAGAAATATCACCGCCTCGCAATGCATTACGATATACTGGATCCTGTAGCAACTCGTGATATGCATTGATAAACATATCCTTATTTGCGCAAAGGTGTTTTTCCTCCTCCACGGAAATTTTCGAGATGCAAAGCGACCAAGCTTCGAACAGAGCCTTGTTCAAAGGACCCCGGCGCCACTCCTCATTGTGTGTGCGAAATGCATATTTTCCAAAAAGGATATAGCACAAATTCATTGTCCGCCTAAACGTTATTTTAATTTTTTCGATTTGGCCATCTGTATACCGATTGACGGTCTGTAATGCAAGACTTAGAAATGTATCAACATTTTCCTTGTAATCTTTTTCATAATCAAGTTCTGTAAATGCGAGATAGCGATTGGCATATTCCCGATCTACCATCCGATTACTTGCTACAGCATCTTGAGTTGCCTTAAGGAATTCTTGAGAAGTAGCCATTTCCTCTGTCAGTCGTGTCGCCTTTCCTTGATATAATGCTTGCCGAATTTCCTGATCGGAGAGGACCAGTCCTCCTGTATTAATACGCTGAAAAATATTCCGCACGATTTCATCCGGCGTTCCCTTTTCCACAAGATACAGCACAAGCTGCGCCTCGTTAATGCGACGAACATATTGACGTGGCAATTCGAAAAAAGTCATCCCATTAAATTGCTTGAGATATTGTAATCCCACAAATTTGTGTGGTCTTTCTCCTGCTTCACGCACCATTTCCTTTTCGGTTTTTTGAGGCTTCAAATAATTTTGAAATGCGGTAAGACGCTGTAAGCCATCAATTACCACCCAGAAATTTTCGTTGGATGAGTCAAAATAGAAAGCCGGCAAAGGAATCTTTAACATTAAAGATTCTATAAGACGACTTTGCTGCGTTTCCGACCACAATCCTTTATGCCGTTGAAAAAGAGGGCTTAAATCAATTTCACCGTAATTCAACCGTTCCAAAAGCGTGGATACGTTAATTGTCTGCGTTTGAATTCGTACATCAGCAGGAACAAACGATACATCTCCTACGCCGTCTGTAAAATAATCTTCGCCGTCTTCTGTTGTGGTAACTTGAATCCCTTTTGCTTCCAGAACTGCTATTGCCTTTATCATCTGTTCTGCTGGAAGTGGATCCGTTCCGTCTTTTAGCAAATCCATCACAATCAACTGACTTATCATATTGCCGTTCTGCTCTGCAGTCTTAACAATTTGAGAGATTCTATCTTCATAAACAGTCTCTGTCATGCGTAATCCTCCAGCACACTCAATAAAACGCCTTATTTAAGTATTATAGCATACCCCCTGCAAATTTCAAGAATAATAGAAAATATACCCTATGCTGTTCTTGTCCATGATGCAATTATATTTTAGCAGTACCTTTAATCGCTGAAGGCGTGACAAATTGTCACATTCTGGCGGATTTCAAGTATGCATTGGATGATGCTGTCAGTGGGTGTGGAATCCAACTTGTCACTATCAGCCGCCCTACGGCCTATGGGGAATATGCGCCGTATCATTTTGTACACAGTGAAGAGGAATTTGCTGCACAGGTGTTGGCAATGTGGGCATAACAAAAATCTTATTCGTGATTTTTAATCTTGCTTTTCCTAAGAACTCATCTACCAACTCATCTACGGACAGCCATTCTGGTTGAGAAACGCTGCGGAAATAACTACACATTGCCTAAAATTAGTCGTTCTTATTTGTAGAATACCAACAAAATTTTGCGGTAATTTCGAAATTTTTGCCAGCGATGCTTTCTCATAACCGCTTGGTCCCGGGTTCAAGTCCTGGATGGCCCACCACAAAGCACGAAGGTTTCGGCCTTCGTGCTTCTTTTTTTGCTCATTCGTACAGTTCCTTGCTCATCTGGTTGCGAATCTCATCACGCCGCCTATCGTAGACCTGCGTGTAGATCGCAAGGGTCGTGCTGGGCTGCGCGTGTCCGGCTTCTGCCAGCTTGCATCTATCAGCTTTTTTCTGGATTTCCACTGTCCGTGATATGATGCTTGCGACTGTGATGATATTGCCTTAGCGTAACCGCAGTATCAATCATTTTTTGCCATTTTTCGCATTGCAATCAAAGCTGCCAACATAATTAAAGGAAATGTGCATCCCGTCAACAAACCTACCTGAAGATTATCTCCTGCCTGCTGTGAAAAATATCCTACCATGCTCGGACCAAAAGCACCACCCATATCTCCAGCTACAGCCAACAGTGCAAACAAGGCTGTACCTCCTTTTGGAATCCTCGGAACAGTAATGCTGATACTTCCGGGCCACATAATACCAACTGAGAAGCCACATAGGATACATCCAATCAACCCCAAAATCGGCATTGCAGATAGACCAGCCAAAAGATAGCTCAATACACAAAGAACTCCCGATACCAGCATAAACTTTGTCAAATCTATCTTTTCACCAAATTTGCCGTACAGCACACGGGCAATGCCCATTGTGATTGCAAACAAGCACGGACCCGCCAAATCGCCAACGGATTTGGTTAATCCTAATGCGGATTCTGCAAAAGCTGATGCCCACTGCGCCATTGCCATTTCAGAAGCTCCAGCGCAAATCATTAGGATAATTGCAACTCCAAAAATAGGCATCTTCAGCAATTGACGCAACGACATTCTCTGACCGTCCTCTACCAAATGCTCAATAGGGCAGGTGGCAAAATTGTAAATATTGTACAAAGGAATCATTGCCCACAAATAGGCTAAAATCCTCCATTTGTCAATACCAAAAACGGAAAAGAAAATTGTAGAAAGTAAAATCACGCCCACACTGCCCCAGCAGTAAAAGGAATGAAGTAGGCTCATCACTTTTTCCTTATGGTCAAAGGGACAGGCTTCCACAATAGGGCTGCACAACACCTCAACAAGACCACTTCCGAGTGCATAAAAAAACACTCCGATCAGTATTCCGACATATGGAGATATTATATTGGGCAAAACCGCAAGTCCGATCAACCCCAGACCTGCAAACAGCTGAGAAGCCACGATGGATTTTCGGTATCCAATAGAATCCACATATTTTGCACAAATTAAATCTACGCTTAATTGTGTTACATAGAATACTGCGGGAATTAAGGCAATCTGTCCCAGTGAGATGTTGAAATCTGAATGAAACGTCAAAAAAAGCAATGGTGCAAAATTAGCTGCGATTGCCTGTGTGATAAGTCCGAGATAACAGGCTCTTAATGTTTTTTTATAGTTCTTCATAGCACAAAGCCCTCCTTTCAAACTACATCGAATGATATCATGCTTTTGTTTGGACAGCAATGGACTTTACCACGTTTTTATTGTATAATATCACAATACAAAGGAGGGGGGCATCATTGGCAGACACCAGCGAATTAAAAATCATTACAGATGAAACTCTCATGGAAAAAAGAACCCACGGACAATCGGTATTTCCGTTTCAATACTATCTAGAAGATATCTGGGACTTCGACTTCCATACAATCGGTTGGCATTGGCATCAGGAAATTGAATTTATATATGTGCAAAGCGGTGAAGTGCAATGTTATATCGGAAAAGATAATTTCTCGTTACCAGCAGGCAGTGGTTTATTTATCAACACGAAAATCATTCATCAATTAACAGCAAAACAAACCACATTGATTCCAAATATTGTTTTTTCCCCTTTGCTGTTGGCTTCAGAGGAGAGTTTGATATACCAGCAATATATTAAGCCAGTGCTTACTTCAGATATTGACTTTTTGGTTTTTGAGCCGTATACCCTGTGGCATAAAGAGATACTTTCTTTACTAAATCAGATATTTGAGACGCAGAAACAAGCAAATTTTAGGGAACTGACAACCATGCGATTGTTGGCAACCATTTGGGAGTTGCTGTACAGAAATATGGAATCCATGTTTTTACAAAGACAAACCGTTAAAAGAAACAGCGATACGTCTCGCCTTCAAATGATGATGAGTTTTATTCATAGTCATTATGCCGACCAGATCCAACTTGATGACATCGCAGATTTTGCCCATGTAAGTAAGAACACTTGTATGCAAATATTCAAGAATGGTATCCGTCAATCTCCTATTTCTTATTTGATACAATACAGGCTGAAAAAAGCCGCAAAACTATTGGCAGCCACGGAAATGAAGGTTATAACCATATCAGAACAATGCGGCTTTCACGATGCGCCTTATTTTTGCCGTAAATTTAAAGAGGTTTACGGGATTTCTCCTATTGAATACAGAAAAAACAACCTCTAAATTTACATATCAACAGCAAGTTTTATCGCTCCCCCAATTATGCTTGTCATACTCATTCTGCGATACTGTTATGAATAAACCATCACATGCAAATCAATTTCTTCTGCCCGGTTATGGATGTTATTATATCGTTGTACCCATTCCATTTGACAGGTACACTTTAATTCCGCTGTCGCGCCCTCGGTAGCTTTCATCTGTTCCATGATAGGAGAACAGCTCGCCCGACTGCCCGTAGAAGTAGTCCAGCGTCATTTGGTGTGACCTCGGATTTTCAACTGTGAGTGCTTGTTCATGTGGAAAACCTCCCTTCCGATTTTTACAAAAGAAAAAGCTCACCTCCTTTTTTTGAAAGTGAGCCATGTAAAAGCAAAATAGTAACAGTAAGTGTCGAGTTTCGTACCCAAAAATGCTTGGGTACGGTTCTGGGTACAAAGAGCCATTTTAGACACGAAAAGACACCAAAAGTTACGTCAAAGTACACAAAGATGTTTTTTCGGAATTATGAGATAGTCACAAGATTCCACAAGAAAAATGAAATTTCAAAATTAGCGACGTTCTCATGACCGCTTGGTCCCGGGTTCAAGTCCTGGATGGCCCACCAAAGAAAAGCTTCTGCCGTAAGGTGGAAGCTTTTTTTATAAAAAGGCGATGCAGGACTTGAAAGGACGGCCGAGCGAGAGCGAGGTAATGAACAGTCCAGTGGACTGTTCATTAGTCCGTGGGTGTTGGGTCCCTGGATGGCCCACCAAAGAAAAGCTTCTGCCGTAAGGTGGAAGCTTTTTTATAGAATGGCAGACAGGGATATAAAAGCAACGACTTTGCCCCTCCCTATGAAAGCGATTGTTTGTGGCGTAGATTGCAGTTTTTTGGCGGTTATGTTACACTAAAATAATAGTGTGAAAATGGTAAGGAGAAAAAATAAATGGAAAAACAACACAGCGGCCGGAGCTCATTTTCCGGCAAACTTGGCTTTGTCCTGTCGGCAGCCGGCGCCTCGGTTGGCTTGGGCAATATCTGGCGGTTCCCATACCTGGCGGCAAAATATGGCGGTGGAATTTTTCTGCTGATTTACATTCTGCTGGCGGTCACCTTTGGCTATACAATGATTATGGCAGAGACAGCGCTGGGACGGATGACCCGGAAAAGTCCGGTTGGGGCCTTTGCAGCTTCTGGAAAGGGACGCTGGCGTGCATTTGGAGGATGGATCAACGCGGTAATTCCCATTTTGATTGTGCCGTATTATTCGGTTATTGGCGGTTGGGTTATCAAGTATCTGGTGGGGTATATTACCGGTCATGGCAGTGAGCTGGCACAGGATGGGTATTTTTCCTCTTTCATCGCCAATGGCGCTTCGGTGGAAATCGTATTTCTGCTCTTTACCCTGCTTACACTGGGCATCATTTTTGCCGGTGTCCGCAATGGTGTGGAGCGTGTTTCCCGGATGATGATGCCGGTACTGGTGGTGTTATCAGTAATTATTGCAGCTTATTCAGTAACACGGCCCGGTGCGCTGGAAGGAGTGAAGTACTTTTTGGTACCGAATCCGGCCAATTTTTCATGGATGACAGTGGTTACAGCCATGGGCCAGATGTTCTATTCTTTGTCCATCGCAATGGGTATTTTAGTAACATTCGGCTCTTACATGAAAAAAGATGTGTCCATTGAGGGATCTACCGAGAACGTTGAGATTTTTGATACGCTGATTGCAATGATGGCCGGGTTGATGATCATTCCGGCGGTGTTTTCGTTCTCTGGTGGTGACCCGGACACCCTGCAAGCCGGTCCCGCACTGATGTTTATTACGATCCCGAAAGTTTTTGAAAGCATGGAACTTGGTTCGCTGGTGGGTGTGCTGTTCTTTGTGCTGGTGCTGTTTGCAGCGGTGACAAGCTCTATTGCATTGACAGAAAGCGCAGTATCGACTTTTGAGGATGAACTGGGATGGAGCCGCAAAAAGGCTGCGGCAGTGATTGGGATTATTATGGTGCTGCTTGGAAGCTTGTCGGCGCTTGGCTATGGCCCGCTGTCGGGCGTGACCGTTATCGGGATGCAGTTCCTTGACTTTTTCGACTTCCTGACAAACTCAGTTATGATGCCCATTGCGGCCATTGCAACCTGCCTGCTGGTGACCAGCGTGATCGGCGTGGAAAAGATTGAGGAAGAGGTGACCCAGGATGGTCAACCTTTCCGCCGAAAAAAGGTTTTCAATTTTATGATCCGCACCCTTTGTCCGGTGTTTGCTGCCATCATTCTGGTAAGTTCTGTGGCGAATGCCCTCGGGTGGATCTCGATGTAAAAGAATTTGATAGTATCATACCATATGGGGAAATGGATTTACACCCCCTCAATATGATTTACAGGCGAAACCTTTGGCGGCCAGCGGTTGAAAAAGATGTATACCAGAAAACCGCTGAACACCGCTATGCCGCTGCTGCCGCCGATGTGTACCATTTTATCCTGGATAAGATGGTCGATACCCGCCCCGGCAGCGAATGGTTCTGGCAGACGGATAAATACGGCACCCCCGCCCACAAGCCCATTGTGGAGCCGTGGAAGTGCCCTTACCACAATGGCCGGATGTGCATGGAACTCATGAGAAGGAACCCCGATGTCAATGTGTAAACTGCACTCTGAATTTTACCGCCAGCAGGCAAAGCTGGACGCCCTGCTGACCCGCCGCTGCCACACCATCACCGAAGGCAAGAACGGCGAGGGCGCGACCTACATCAAGACGGCCAGGGGCTGGCTGCACATTGCCCATGGCGTGCGCAACACTGCGGAGGGCCTGCGCTATGTGATCTACCTGTTTGTGACCGATTTGAAAGAGCCCTGGAAAGTGATTGCCGAACCGGCCGGATTTTTGATCGCGCCGCGTGGCTGGGAGCGCGTCAGCGATGTTTCCAACGTGGTATTTACCAATGGTGCTATTGCGGATGATGACGGTAAGGTGTATATTTATTATGCCGCCAGTGATACGCGCCTGCACGTTGCTTCCACGACCATTGGCCAGCTTTTGGACTTTGCATTCAAAAAAACCGCAGACCCTTGGTCTGCCTCTGCCCGGCGATTACGGCCAGGTGCCCGCAAAGCTGTGGTACCTGCACAAAGTGTAATGCGCAAAAATTGTGCGTCAACCTGAAAATGATTCCGCGATATGACCCTATCATTTTATAATGTGCTGTGATATAATGAGGTAAATCGACAATGTCAATTCTAAAACTGACCCCTTCCTGCAAGGATTACCTTTGGGGCGGCAGCCGCCTGCGCACCGACTTTGGCGTGCAGAGCGATTTGAACCCGCTGGCGGAAGCCTGGGTGCTTTCCTGCCATCCCGATGGCCCCAGCTATCTGCCGGACGGCACCATGTTGGCGGACTACCTGGCCGCCCACCCGGAAGCGGCGGGAACAGACTGCAAAAAGTTTGAAATGTTCCCCGTTCTGACCAAGTTCATTGACGCCAAGAATAGCATTTCCATCCAGGTACACCCCTCCAACGAGTATGCGCTGGAACACGAACACCAGTACGGCAAGACCGAGATGTGGTATGTGCTGGACTGTGAACCGGGCGCGTTCCTGTATTACGGCTTTGACCATGAAATCAGCCGGGAAGAACTGGAAGAGCGCATCCGGAACAATACCCTGACCGAGGTGCTGAACGCCGTGCCGGTGAAAAAAGGCGATTGCTTCTTTATCCCGTCCGGCACGCTGCACGCTATCTGCAAGGGTGTTGTGGTGGTTGAAGTGCAGCAGAACTCCAACGTGACCTACCGTGTGTACGATTACGGCCGCGTGGGGGCGGACGGCAAACCGCGCGCGCTGCATGTAAAGCAGGCGCTGGAGGTAATGCGCCGTACCCCGCCGGAACAGCATGATTTCAGCCCCCATCTGGCAAAGTGCGATTACTTTACCGTGGATGTGGTGGCAGGTGGTTACACCGGCACGGCGGACGAGACGTCCTTTGTTTCGCTCCTGATTACCGAAGGGGAGGGGCGCCTGACCTGCGGCGGCGAAACGGTGCAGGCAAAAAAGGGCGACAGTTTCTTTATCACGGCGGGCAGCGGTGCCTATGCTTTAACGGGCAGCTGCAAAGCCCTGCTGACAACCGTTTGATTATTACCAAAGCAGAGTGAACAAGAACCCCGGCCTGCTGTGCAGCCGCGTATGTGGAACGCCGGCTGCGCCAAAACGGAGGCAGGGGAACCATGAACACAATAAGCTGCGTTTCTCCTTCAAATCCCTGTCCGGATGGTTCCCGGGCAGGGATTTATTGTAGTTGGAAATAAAACACAAAAAAATACAATTTGTATATTCATCGAAAAACAAAACAGAATGAGCGATACGCGCGGCGAAACGATTCGTCACAATGCGCAAAAAAACGCCTGAATATTTGTTAAACATGTCGAAAATTGACCTTGCCCCCGGTGGGGGAGTCTGCTATACTTGTGAAGCATGAAAAAATGAGAACCGGGCTGTCTGTGCAGCCCGGAAAAGCAAAAAAAGATAACGATAAGGCGTCTTGTTTTGCGCAGGGCGGTAGTGGGGGCACTGCCGGACAAAAGAGGAAAGCATAAATGAAACTGGTATTTGAATTTGCCCGCATTGCGGCGTTCTGCTTTGCGGGGGAGGTTTGCCACCTGGTGCTGCCGCTGCCCATCCCGGCCAGCGTGTACGGGCTGATGCTGCTGCTGGCGGCGCTGCGCTTTGGGGTGGTCAAACTGGAGCAGGTGCGCACGGCGGCGCTGTTTCTGACCGGCATTTTCCCGCTGCTATTTGTTCCGGCGGCTGCGGGCGTGATGGATCTGTGGGCGGATTTACAGGCCATGCTGGTGCCGGTGCTGCTGGCCTTGATCCCCATTACCATTTTGGTCATGACGGTGTCCGGCTGCGTGACCCAGCGCCTGGCAGAGCGGAAGGAGAAAAAGCAATGACCACACAAGTTCTGGACTCTTCCGCCGTATGGGGCGTGCTGCTCACGCTGGCTGCGTTCGGCTTGGGGGTGCTCATCAACAAGCGCACCGGCAAGGCAATTTTCAACCCGCTGCTGTTGGGCACGGCGTTTGTCATCGTGGTGCTCAGCGTGTTGAACATCCCCTATGATACATACGCCGCCAGCGCTTCGCCCATCAGCTACCTGCTGCTGCCCGCAACGGTCAGCCTGGCAGTGCCGCTGTATGAAAAATGGGATCTGCTGTGCAAAAATCTGGTAGCCATTGTGGCCGGTGTGCTGGCCGGAGTTATGGCAAGTCTGTTCAGCGTGCTGGCACTGGCCCTGCTGTTGGACCTGAATCATGAGCAGTACATCACCCTGTTGCCCAAGTCCGTTACCACTGCCATCAGCATGGATGTTTCCCGCGAGCTGGGCGGCATTGCCACCCTGACGGGCGCCATTGTGATTTTGACCGGCATTGTGGGCGCGCTGGCGGCGGAAACCGTCTGCAAGGTGTTCCGCATTACCAACCCCATTGCCAAAGGCATCGGCATTGGTACGGCGTCCCACGCCGTGGGCACCAGCAAGGCGCTGGAAATCGGCGAAGTGGAAGGCGCGATGAGCGGCCTTTCCGTTGCTGTGGCCGGTATCATGACCGCTGTGCTTTGCCCGCTGTTCTCGGAATTGATTCACTAAATACAGAAGGCCCGCTCGCGCATCACCTGGTTTGTGGTGCGCGGGCGGGCTGTTTGTATGCCGCCGGACGGCGGAAAACGGCATTTTTTGCAAGTTTTTTGCCCGGCAGCGGGGGCAGCTCTTGCCGCGCGGCGAGTTCTATACTATAATAAAAATAGGCTGTTTGTATGTGCAAAATACAGAGAAAAAAGCGCAGCGCCGCCCGGCAATAGAGGGCTGGAATGTGCGGCGCTGACGGAGAGAGGATCATAAAATCATGGGATTTTCGTTTGTGACAGAAATTCCTTCCCCGGATGTCATTCGGGAAAGGTTTCCCCTTGCGCCGGAACTGGCCGCCCGCAAAAAAGAGCGGGATGAAGAAATCAAAAAGATCATTACCGGCGAAAGCGACAAGCTCCTGGTCGTTGTCGGCCCCTGCTCGGCGGATAACGAGGAAGCCGTTGTGGATTATGTGTCCCGTCTGGTCAAGGTGCAGGAGAAGACGAAGGACCGCCTGGTGATCGTTCCGCGCGTGTACACCAACAAGCCCCGCACCACCGGCGAGGGCTACATGGGAATGATCCACCAGCCGGACCCGGAAAAGAAGCCGGATATGCTGGAGGGAATTCTGGCCATCCGCCATATGCACATGCGCGTATTGCAGGAAACCGGCTTTTCCACTGCGGACGAGATGCTCTATCCCGAAAACCTGCGTTACCTTTCGGACATTATGTCCTATATTGCCGTGGGTGCCCGCTCGGTGGAAAACCAGTTCCACCGCCTGGTGGCCAGCGGCTGCGATGTGCCCGTGGGCCTGAAAAACCCCACCAGCGGCGATTTGACCGTTATGCTCAACTCTGTTGTGGCGGCCCAAGTGCCCCATGACTTTATCTTCCGCGGGTGGGAGGTCCAGTGCCCCGGCAACCCGCTCAGCCACACCATTCTGCGCGGCGCGGTGAACAAGCACGGCCAGACCATCCCCAACTACCATTACGAGGATCTGCGCCTGCTGTATGAGCTGTACATGAAGCGCAACCTGAAGAACCCCGCCTGCATTGTGGATACCAACCACAGCAACTCCGGCAAGCAGTATATGGAGCAAATCCGCATTTCGAAAGAGGTTCTGCACAGCCGCCGCCATTCGGACGACATCAAGAACCTGGTCAAGGGCCTGATGATCGAAAGCTATATTGAGCCGGGCAGCCAGAAGATCGGCGAGCACTGCTATGGCAAGTCCATCACTGACCCCTGCCTGGGCTGGGACGATACCGAGCGACTGCTGTACGATATCGCAGAGCTTTCTTAACCGATAAAATTACAAATAAGGCATGCACTGCCGGAAACTGAACAGAGGTTCAGCCGGGGCGGTGCATGCCTTTTGTGTTGCGGGGGATAATCGATAAAAATCAGTACAGCATGGTGTCATCATCCACGCGGTACACATGGCCGTCTTTTTCATACACTTCAATGTAATAGTCGCCGTCCGGGGATTTTTCGGACCAGGTTTGCTGTTCAGACACAGAATTGTTCTGAGAATCCGAAGATGCAGAAGAAGCGGAAGATTCCGAGGTGGAAGCGACAGTGGAAGTGGAGGACTGCGATACAGACGGTTCGTTTTTAGAAGCTGTACAGCCTGCAAGTAAAAGGATTGCTGCGCTTGTACAGAAAAGGCCAAAAAATTTTGAATTATTCATAATACAAAGTCCCCTGATACCAAACAAGATAATAACCAGCGTCGTGGGGGTGCTTCAGAATTTCGTGATTATTGTTGCGGATAAAGGGCGAATAGACTGGGCAAGACATGAATAGGCAAGGCCGAAAACAAGGACTAAAGATAACAGGAGTGAGAATATTCTTTTTCCTGCCACAAAAACACCTCCGATAAGATTTATTTAAGAGCTCTTACCCAATACAACAAGGTTTTTGGCAAAGTTGTGACAGGAAAAGAGAAAAAAATTGAATTTGTGAGAGTGACTAAAAAATAATTTCCATAATTGTGCAGCATGCGATACTTTAGGAAATGCTTTCTGCTACAAGGTATAGATCTGTTAGAGAGAGTTCCCCAAGAATGGAGTGATAGATACCGTCTTTTTCCCAAATAAGCGCGTAGCTGACATGCCCCTGTATATTTGTTGTGCCTAAAGTGGCAGGGCAATCGTTAACGTTGGTTTCCTGCCATACGGTATGCTCATTATCAAAGGTGGAAATAAAGCTATCGTTTATAGTGACGCAATCAATAAAATAAATTCGATCATCGGCAGAGTGATAAGAACGGAAAAACTGATAGGAGTCACGCAATTCACTGGATTCATCCAGCACAAACCCCTCCGGCACATAATGGTCACAATAATTTTCCGGCAATGTATCCAATGGAGTGCCATCCACAGAATAAGTGACCTGCATTTCAATGGGCAAAAAGCGTAGGAGGGCAGTGTACACCGCGTGGCGGGCTTCGGCGCTGACGGCAAGGGTGCCTGCCAACAGGGCGGCAGCCAGCAGCACAACGGCCAACGCACGGTGCAGCGCTTTTTGGGGATGGTGCAGGGTGTGCAAAGCACGGGTTATGCGGGCGTCCAGAGAGGAAGTGTCCGGGTATAGTTCTTTCAGCGCGGCGGGGGTGGGCAGGGCGGCCAGTTCCTGCCGGGCGTCCTGCTCCAGAGCCACAGCAAGGATGGCGTCAAAACGATAGCTGCAATTATCTTTCATCGTGGAGCTCCTTCCACAGCAGTTTGCGCCCGCGGGCAATGCGCTGGCGGACAGTGGATTCCCGCAGGGCAAGTGCGGCGGCAATTTCGCGGTAGGTGTACCCTTGCGCCAGCAGTCGCAGTGGGTCGCGGTAAATGGGTGCAAGCTGCTGCACGGCCTGCATCAGGTGCTGGGCCTGCTGCTCATCAATCACCGCATCTTCGGGAACCGGGGCCGGGTCAGCATTGCGGTCAAAGTCCGGTTCTTCCTCGCCGGGAGCATCCGGCCGCTGAGCCAGCAGCAGGAACGCCCGGCTGCGTGTACAGCTGACAAGGTAAGCCGCAAACTTGTGCGGGTCCTGCCGGTGCAGGCGGGCAAAGTTTTTGGCTATGTACAAAAATACTTCCTGCGCTACATCCTCAGCAAGGTGCGGGTCGTGGACGATCTGGCAGGCAACGTGGTACACCAGCCGTTTATAGCGTTCATAAACAGCTTCAAAGGCTTCGGCGTTGTCGGCGCTGTCCAGTGCCGCAAGGTAGATGGCAAGCATGTAGGAATTCCCCCTGATGAAGTGTGTGGCACTATTATAACGCGGAAAAATAAAAACGCAAAGGGAAAATCATGCCCGGAAAAATCCCCCTATTCTTTTCCCCGCCATGGTGCTATGATAGGAAACCGGACGTTATAAAAAATAAAGAGGGGATGGTTTTTGATGGAAAAGGAACAAAGCGGAAAAACACTGTTCCGTGGGGAGCTGGCGCTGGTCATTGCGGTATTGGTCAACAGCTTTGGCGTGGTATTGATGCTGTACTCCGGCGCGGGAATTTCGGCCATTTCCAGCGTGCCGTATGCGTTTTCGCTGGCGTTCCCGGCACTTACGCTGGGAACCTGGACCTACCTGTTCCAGGGCACTTTGATTGCCAGCCTGATGATTATGCGCCGCAAATGGGTGTGGCCGTACCTGTTCAGCTTTGTAGTGGGCTTTGTGTTCAGTGAGCTGCTGGATGTGTACGAACTGTGGATCGATGTTCTGCCCTACACACTGCCCTGGCGGGTGGTGTATTTTGTGGTCAGCTACCTGCTGATCTGCTTTGGCATTGCGCTTTCCAACCGGTGCGGGCTGCCCATTGTGCCCACCGACCTGTTCCCGCGGGAGCTGGCGGACATTACCAAGGTGCCGTACCCGCGCATTAAAATCGGCTTTGATGTAACCTGCCTGGCTATTACGGCGGGCATGACCTTCTTCTTCCTGGGCCGCCTGGAAGGGCTGGGCATTGGCACCATTGCCGCGGCGTTCACCATGGGCAAGGGCATTGGCCTGGTGGGGGACCTGCTGGACAAGCACTTTTATTTTGAAAACTACAAGACCCTGCGCACCGCTAAGAACAAACAGTAAAATATGCAAAGAACAACGGCCTGCCGCACAAGCGCATTGCTTGCAGCGGCAGGCCGTTATTCTTTATTCATTATTATTTATTATTTTATTCTATATTAGTGCTGGATACTGTCGGGGTCAAAGTTGTGTGCCATCAAGGCAGAGATGGCGGGCAGCGCGGCAGCAATCAGGGCTTTGTCATGGTTAGGGGCCAGGCGGGTGGCGGAATCAAACAGCATGGTGTTTTCCTGTTGCGGGGTGCTGGCGGGCCAGGTGGGAATGCCGCTGTGCTGCGGGTTTCCGGTGCGGGCAAAGGCCAGAACGGCATCGAAAATCTGCTGTTCCAGCTGCGGGGTCACGCCGGAAATGTTGGCAGAAGGCACCAGCTCAGTATTATGGAAAACAAACGGGATATCGGAACAATGCCATGGAGCGCGGCCGCCCTCAATGGTGAAATCCTGATTGAAGAAATAGCTCCACACCGGGCCGGTTTCCGCCCGGCGGCGGATATAGCGCATGGTCGGCTCCCGGAACAGTACATCCAAAAACGGCAGATCGGCGGCGCTGCGTTCGGGGTAGGCGGCGTAGAACAGCGGCAGCAGGGCATCCGCCGTCTGCTTGCCCAGCATTTTTTCGGCAAAGCCTTCGGCCTCGGCGGCGCTCATCTGCGCTTTGTTCAGGCCGAAGCCATTGAAGGCGGCAAACTCGCCAAACACGGTGCCCACCAGAAGGGGAATGCGGGCGGTTTCGGGGCGGAACGCATTTTCCAGCGGGTCACCCAGATAAAAGGCGTTGGGGTGTGGGGTGCAGCCGGTGTTTTTTCCGGCTGCTTTCAAGGCGGGGGCTACTTTATTATAAGCGGCGGCAAGCGCGGCATAGGGTACCGTTTCCAGTGCGGCGATATCCGCCGCGCCAAGCTCCGCCATCAGAGCCTCGGCGCAGTCCCGTCCGCTGCCGGTGCAGTCGGCCAGGCGGCCCAGAACGCCGCTCATCACAATACCTTTGTGGAACAGCCCGTCCGCGGCGGGGGTCTGCAGCAGGGTGGTCACCTTGGCGCCGCCGCCGGACTGGCCGAACACTGTCACATTGCCGGGGTCACCGCCGAACGCGGCAATATTATCCCGCACCCAGCGCAGCGCGGCGATAATATCGTCCCCGCCCGCGTTGCCGGAATTGGCGTATTCCGCCCCAAAATCCGAAAGGTCGAGATAGCCCAGGATGTTCAGCCGGTGGTTGATGGAAACCACCACGCAGTCCCCCAGGCGGGCCATGTTTTCGCCCTCGTAAGCGATCTGCTCAATGGAGGAACCGGCAAAGTATCCGCCGCCGTGCAGCCACACCAGCACGGGGCGGTGGGCGTCATCCAGCGCGGGGGTCCAGATGTTCAGGTTCTGGCAGGCTTCGTCCATCAGCCAATAGCGGTGGGGCACCAGCATTTCGCCGTTGGGCTTGGGCATTTCCAGCAAAGGGCAGACATAGCCGTAACTGGTGGCGTCCAGCACGCCGTCCCACACAGCTGGCTCCGGCGCATGGAAGCGCCTGGCCTTGGCGTAAGGGATGCCCTTAAAGATATCCAGCCCGTCAAAACGGTAGCCGCGCACCGAGCCGCCGGTGGTGCGCACCAGCGGGGCATTGGCAGAACAAGAAAAAGTATGGGCCATAGCAAACTCCTTTCCAGCAGTGGGCAAAAATGATACATTTTTTGATGCTGGTTCTATTGTAGCAGATTTACGCGAAAAAAGAAGCCATAAAACGCAGAAATGCAGCAAAACCTATCAAATTTTGTTGATCAGGGATGTACAGTGGTGCTGCCATGAATAACGGAAGATTATACATGAAAATAATGAACAGATGTGCAAAAGCGCGGTGTGCGGCTGCCGGAAGAAAGCGGAATATGCGTTATTTTCGCTGTTTTGAGCTACACCGTTAAGTGGGAATGCTGAAGAAGAGAAAAAACGTACATGGGCGGATGCTCTTTTGGGGAAAAGTCAGGCGGCAGTATACAGGGTGCCGCGGCGCTTCATCCAGCGGTAGGCCGCCACGCAGATCATGACGGATAACAGCGAACCCGCCGGTGCGGCCAGCCCCATAGGCAGCAGGGTTCCGGCAAACAGCCGGGAAGCCAGGTAGGACCCCGGAACGCGCACCAGCACAATAGCGATGATGTTGTGGAGAAAGCCGATGTAAGACTTGCCGCAGGCGGCAAAATACCCGGTAAAGCTGAAGTGGATCCCGGCAAAAATGGTATCCACAATATAACCGCGGATGTACTGGCAGCCCATCAGCACCACGGCGGCGTCGGTGGTGAAGCACCCCAGCAGCGGCTCGGCCACAAGCTCAATGACCAATACTACGGCAATGCCGTAACCGGTGGCGATCATGGCGGCGTATTTCAGGGTCTGGGCGGCGCGCTCCGGCTTGCCTGCGCCAAGGTTCTGGGAAGACAACGCCGATACCGCCGCCAGCATGGAGGACGGCACAATGAACATGGCGCTGATGATTTTTTCCACAATGCCCACGGCGGCAGAATCAATCAGGCCGCGGTGGTTGGCAATGATGGTGATAATGATGAACGCGACCTGAATGCAGCCGTCCTGCACAGCGACCGGCAGGCCGATTTTAAGAATACGGCCCAGCACGCCTTTGCGCGGGCGGAAGTTCTGGCGGCTCAGCCGCAGGCCGGTTTTGTGCCGCCGGATGCCGAACAAGGCAACAATAACACTCAAGGTCTGCGAAAGGGTAGTGCCCAGCGCAGCACCCACCGGGCCAAGGGCCATGGGACCGATGAAAAGAATATCCAGCGCAATATTGGCGGCGCAGGCAACGGCGATAAAGTACATCGGGCTTTTGGAATCCCCCAAACCGCGGAAGACGGAGCTGATGATGTTATATGCCGTGATGAACGGGATGCCGATGAAGCAGATGGTCAGATACTGCACCGTGCCGGGAACGGCCTCTGCCGGAACACCGATCAGGCCGACCAGCGGGCGCACTGCGGCCACCAGCACGGCGGTAAAACCGAGAGAGACCGCCATGAACAGGGTGACGGTGTTGCCGATGGCGGCTTCGGCATCGCGCATATTGCCCGCCCCCACGGCGTGGCCGATGATGACGGTGGAACCCATGGCAAGCCCAACAATGATAACGGTCAGCATGTGCATGACCTGGCTGCCGTTGGCAACGGCGGTGATGCTGTCCACCCCGCAAAATCGGCCGGTGATGTACAGGTCAGCCATGCCGTACAGCGTTTGCAGAAAGTAAGAGAGCAGATACGGCAGGGCAAAGGTCAGAATGGCTTTGAACACGCTGCCGGTTGTAAGATTTTTTTCCATGATAATTTCCCATCCTCAGCTGGCAATAGTCTAGGGTGTATCTGAAAAGTCGAAAATGTAGTCTATTTCTACAAACACAGCGGGATTTTTGCCTTAAACCCTGCTTGTGTTTGCGAAATATCCGTCATTTTCTTTATTTTCAGATGCTGACGGTGGCCAAAAGCCTGCCGTACTTCATCCTCTGCATCTGCCTGGTGGGCTTTTCCTTCGGCGGTCTGCTGGTGGTGTTTGCCCCCATTGTCAAAAACGTGTTCGGCTCCAGGTTCTATAACCGGAATTATGGCCTGATCTGCATTGGCTATGGCATCGGCGCGTTCGTCGGCCCCAAAATCAGCGCCAGCTTCTATGACAGCACCGGTTCCTATGTGGTGGGCTATCTTGGCTCCGCCATCCTGGCTGCCGCCGCTGTTGTGCTGGTGTTCGCCGCCAGAAAGCTGACTGCCGCCATGCAGAGCGAAAAAGCATAAGCTGATTTTATTCTAACACAAGCCTCCTTACTTTGCCATCAATTTTGGATGGATTGGGAATTTAACAGAAAACCTCCGGCTGCATTGTGCGAGTAGCCGGAGGCTTTCTGTTTTAAGGCAATACCGCACAATTCCCGCCTTACGGCTTAAGCACCGCTCCGGCAGCTGCGGCACGGCATCTGCGTTGCCAAAATGCTCGATAATACACAAAGTATTATCTGCGCTTTTGGCTTAGCAGCTGCCGCACCTCGCTCGCCGTATCGGCACTTAGAATTATGCGGTATTGCCTTAATACAATCTCATATAAAGAACATATGTTTTGATGCATTTGCTGACAAATCTGTGGCGGCAAAAAAAGTGTAGAACTAGGCGATAAGACTTTTGAAAATATGATCAAGGAGGAAATCGACCGTATTAACGCAGAAGAAAAGGCCGGGAATATGGCTGAATGATGTATCGGTTAAACAAAAACGAAAGAATTTTTGATGTTTGTCATGAGGAATGGCGCAAACATCGGCCCCTACAAAAATGCCGGGTGCTGCGAGAGAATAAAATACCCAAGTATTATCGCATAAAGCAAGACAGTTATCATTAAGATTCTCTTGCATTTCTCTCTCCTGCAACATACAGCCACAGCAGCAGGCGGCCCCCCCTTTTTTTTGAGGCAGGGAGCACGCCTGCTGTTTTGATGTAATAGAAACGTTTGATTTGCGGTAAAGCAAAACACCGGGTGTCATATGGCACCCGGTGTTTCAGTTAAGGCAATACCGCATAATTCTAAGTGCCGATACGGCGAGCGAGGTGCGGCA
>ERZ773221.1585-NODE-1585-length-20924-cov-53.372371_pt1 | contig 20924 bp, 18 predicted proteins | sample MGYA00580994_ERZ773221 | MGnify/ENA primary metagenome ERZ773221 (study PRJEB29015, sample SAMEA2737758) | human gut metagenome | biome: human gut; feature: human-associated habitat; material: faeces | place: China | collected 2012 ... | reverse complement strand
TGTCCTGGCTGCCTTTTCGGGCGCGTTCGTGGACAAGGATTTTCTCTACAAACTCATTGAGCATGGTGTTTGTCAGCGTGTCAAAATTCTCGTATTTATCAATCAGGGCTATAAATTTCTCTGCGGATTTCTGGCTCTGCTCGTAGCCGGTAACAGCCTTTTCCAGCTCTGCAATTTCAATCTCAAGTGCGTCCTGCTCTTTGGCATACTGTGCATCAAGTGCCCTATATCGTGCATCCGGCAGCTTGCCGAGGGCGTTGTCCTCATAGATTTTGCAAATCAGTTTTTCCAGTTCTCCGGCTCTCTTTTGGGCAGCAGCCAGACGCCTGCGCTTTTTCGCTATATCGGCACTCTGTTGGGCAACCTGCGTTTCCTGAACGGTGTGAATAAATTCCGTCCGGTCATTTCTGGAATATTCAGCGATAGCCCGGAGCGTGTCGGCAATCAGGGTCAGAACGGCTTCGGCCTTGATACGGTGCTGTGTAGGGCAAAGAGAGCCGATAGGGTATTTCCCATACTGGCCGCAAGTGTACTGCGGGACGCGCTTGCCGTTGTATGTGCGGTGAACATACATCTTGCCGCCGCAATCGGCGCAGTACATCAGGCCGGTCAGAGGATGGGCCTCCCCAAAGCCGTCCGGGTAGCGTCTGGCGTTTCCCCGGATACGCTGCACATTGTCAAAGGTTTCCTGGTCGATAATGGCCTCATGGGTGTTCTCAAAAATCGTCCACTCGCTTTCGTCAACATAGTGGCTTTTCTTGTCCTTAAAGTGCTTGCGGGTCTTGAAATTGACCGTATGGCCTAAATACTCCCGCTTTTTCAGGATGCTCACAATGGTGGATGATCCCCAGCCGTAGGGGTCTTTTACCGGCTTCGTCCTGTTTACTCCTTCGTCAAAGCGTGCCAGATGGACAGCGGGGATTTCGACCTTTGCCTCGGACAACAGCTTGGAGATTTGATAGGGGCCGTAGCCCTCCATCGTCAGGGAAAAGATACGGCGTACCACTTCGGCGGCTTCTTCGTCCACAAGCCAGTGTTCCCGCTTTTCGTCCCACAAGTAGCCATAAATGACGGTGCCGGTCAGGTGCTTGCCGCTCATGCCTTTGGACTTGAACACAGAGCGGATTTTCCGGCTGGTGTCGCGGGCGTAGAACTCGTTCATAATGTTGCGGAAGGGAGTAAAATCATCGTCGCCTTTCAGACTGTCCACACCGTCATTGATGGCGATTAGCCGGACACCGCGCTGCCGCAAAATCTCCATGACCTGACCGACTTTCAGATAGTCGCGCCCCAGGCGACTCATGTCCTTTATGACGATGGCCTCCACCCGTCCGGCCTCAACTTCCTCCATCATTGCCAGAAAACCGGGGCGGTCAAAACGGGTTCCCGATACGCCGTCATCGGTGAAGTGGGTGGGGTTCGGCAGCCCGTTCCGGCGGGCATAGTCCTCCAACATCTTTTTCTGGTTCGATATGGAGTTGCTCTCGCCCTGTAACTCATCATCGCGGCTCAAACGCTCATACAGTGGGGTAATTTTCTCGTTTCTCATGGCTGTACCTCCTGAAATGAAAATGCTCTAAGCGACTGCTTCACTAACCATGACAAAAACCATGATTAAGAAGTCACTTAGAGCATACATCTCCGGCAGCCAATTTGAATTTGCGGTACTGCTTCACAGCGAAGTGGTCCGGGTGCTCCTTCTCCAGCTTGGCGAACAGAATATCCACGGGCGACTGAAATTCCTCGTCGTCCTCTCTGGCCTCCGATGCGTTGATGAGCTCCAGCAGCGTGAGGAAGTTCTTTTCTTCCGGCTCCGCCTCGTACCAGATGTACCCGATCAGGGCGCAGTACAAAAGCCGCTCGGCCTTCACCCAAAAATCTTCCGAGGATTTTTCTCCGTCGCCTTTGGTGTTGGCAATGATGACATTGACCAATTTGAGGATGTCTTTCTCCGACCGAATATAGGCGAAGGGGTTGTATTTCATGCTCTTTTTGAAGTTGATGGTGTTGAGGACTTTAATGCGGTACGGCTCATAGATGACCTTCCCGCGGGCGTCCCGCAGGGGTTTTCCGTTCTCGTCCAGCTTGGGGGCGCCCCGCCGCAGCATGGTCCCCACCTCGGACAAAAGCTGTCCTTTGGGATCGGTGACCACATAGCTGCTGTGCATCTGCATGAGTGAGGGCTTGACGAAGAACCGGGTCTTGCCGCTGCCGCTGCCGCCGATGACCAGGATGTTCTTGTTTCGGGCGTACTTGGGATTTTTCGGGCGGCTGGACATGGTGAGCTTTTCCGTCTGGGTCAAAGGAATGTTCCAGTCGGGAACCGGATCGACATAGGGGGCAATATCGGCCGCCGTGCCCCATCGTGCGCTGCCGTACTCAATGCCCTTGCGATATTTCTTTGTATTCTTGCTCTTGGCATACACCGCCAGCCGAACAATGACCGCCCCGGCGATGCCCGCCAGCAGGTCCAGCGGATGCAGACTTGGCAGCCCAGAAGAAAACGCCTCCGTAAAGCCCTGGCTCAAATGCAGGAACTTTTCAGAGGCGTCAAGGCCGGGCGCAAGGCGCACCGCCTGGCAGAGCTTGTCAAAGAGATACACGAACAGCAGATACGGGAGGTTGGGGATCAGCTTTTTCTTCCAGTCAACCGTCATAATTCCACACCCCGGTCTTTGGTCTTGACCTTCTCCCGCTGGCGGTGCTGGGCTTTGGACTGCTGTTTCGCCTGCTCCAGCTCCTTGCGGATGGAGGGCTTTTTCTCTTTCTCCAGGTTCTTTGCGGAGAACTCCCGAAAGGCTGCCGTGATAACGTCGGCATCCCGGCCCTTGAAGAACACCAGGTAGCGGGGTATATCGCCGCTGGTGTCCTTTTTCAGCGCGAAGTCAATGCCGTACTTCTTGGCGGTGACGGAAAAGGCCCGGATGTTCTGGTCGGTGATCTCGATGTTTGAAACGCCGGTGTTGTGCTTCATAAGCTGCCGGAGGGTCTGCTTGCCGTGGTGCAGCTTGGTCTTGTGGCCGGTCACGCCCTTCTGCATCTCGTCCAGCACTTTTTTCATGGCCTGTTGCAGCATCCCGGCGGAGAGCTTGGTGGCCTCCACACAGAGAGTAACGGTGCGCTGGGTGACTTCTTCCTGCACGAGTGATTACCTCCTTTCTCCGCTGCCGTACAGGTCGTGGTTCACCAGGGACGCATAGTAGCTGTCAATGGTGGCCGGGGCGTTATACAGGGCAGCCAGCAGATATTTCTTGATGTTGCGGACATAGGTGGTGTTGTCCCGCATCCGGTCCAGCACATACTCGATGTGGGAACTGTTCAGCTTCAGGAAGCGGGATTTGACCACCTCCGCCGGATAGTCGTCCCCGGCAATGCGGATTGTTTCCCTGCGGGAACAGACGGTATCCACCATGAGCTCCACCAACTCATTCAGCATATCCCGATCCAGCCGGTCATCCCGGCATAGATAGTCATACTCGATATTCTCTAAAATCAGTTCCCGATAGTTCTCTCGCTCTCGCATCCAGTCCCGTCCGGTCCGGCTGACCCCCGTGGGGGTTTGGGGGCTTGATTGGATAGGATTTGATTCTTCCGTACTTGATGAATCAGTATTTGATATTTGTTTACTTGATCCTTTAGTATTTAATTGTGCGGGGTTTTCCTGTTCAGGTTTTCCCAAGACAGGAGAATCCAAGACTGGTTTTACCTGAACTGGATTTTCCCGTTCAGGTTTTCCCGGTTTAGGTTTTCCCGGTTTAGGTTCCGGCGGTCTGGGCTGCTCCAAAATCGTGTACTCGATGCTGCCGAGCCGCCCGTTGGCGTTACGGACTCTTTCACGGATAATGTATCCCGCATCCTCCAGCTCCCGGACCGTAGCACAAATGCTGTCCACTCCATCCCGGCATATTCGGGCAAGGCCTTTGGTGGTGTAGTCCCAATCCTCCGGCAAGGACAGCATGAGGGACAGCAGCCCCTTCGCTTTCAGCGACAGCGCCGTGTTCCGCAGATGATGGTTTGCCATCACCGTGTAGTCACGGGTTTTCTCAATGCGAAATACCGCCATAATCTCACCTCCCTCCGGCGGTCTGGAAAAGTGTTCGTTTTCGGAAAAAATTCAATTCTGTGCCCATTTACTTTTCCATGTGGGAAAACCTATGGACACTTGATTTGCATTTCCTACATGAAGAAATACCTTCGATTTCTCACCCCTTTCAATACAGTTTTCCGTGTACTTGATGGAAAGTAAAAAACGCCATAGGATTTCCTATGGCGTTTGGGACAGGAAAAGGGTGCTGATATTTCACATCAGCACCCTTTATCCTGCCAGTATTAAAATTTTTGACTTCACATCGTGTTCCTTGCCTCTGAAAACATTGATTTTACTGGACTATCTCATGTTTTCTTATTAGGAGGCGGGGAAAGCAAGTCCTCTTTTTTTATACGATCAACTGTTTACAGATTCTTGCCGAGCTCGTAAGCGGCGGTCAGGTCTTCTTCGTGAAGATCGTCCGCCGTGGAGCAGCCGCCGACATTCAGCCTACCCACGATCTCCCAGCCGAGATAGTCGGCCATGAGGTCAAACGAAGCGTTCGCGCCGGAGGCAGTCTTTTGATCCTCATCGGCCATCGTGGTAAGGAAAACGGCCTTCTTTTTGCCCATCAGCGCTTCATTGTTGGCATAAAACGCCCTGGCATCCTTTGTGTCGTATCCTGAAAAGCAAGATCGGCATAGCGAGCTGGCAGTTTGCCTGCAAGTGCAGGGATTATCTTTATTTTTTCATCAGCGGTGCGCCGGTGTGCCATGCCTGACCGACCTTTTCGCCGATGGCATAGTAGCCGCTGCGGAACTGGTCGAACACAAATGCATTCAGCTTTGCGGCGTCCACCTTGCCTTTTTCATCCAGCACGGCTTCATCCGCCAGCACGCCGACGATCTCGCCGATGATGTGGTGGCCGTAGACCTCCATCTTGTCCTCAATGACCCTGCACTCCAGCGTCAGCGGGAACTCCTGCACAATAGGAGCGTCTACCTTTTCGCTTTTTACAGCACTCAAGCCGCTGCGCTCGAACTTGTCCGGCATCTTGTTGCCGCTGGCGATGCCGAAGAAATCGGCGGCTTCGATATGGGGAATGTCCGCAATGCTCAGCGTGAACGCACCGCGCTTTTTGATGTTCTCTGAGGTCTTGTGATCCTCGTCAATGTTGAGAGAAACCATGTTTTCGGCACAGATACCGCCCCACGCCATGTTCATCACATCGACGACATTATCGTCGCCGTAAGTGGCGATCATCAGCACGGGCATTGGAAACAGATAGGGATGGACACCCAATTCTTTTTTCATTATTAACGACCTCCATTTGCATTTTGGATTGACTTCATATGGTCATCCTGCTATCATCATAGCATGCATCGGAAAAAACACAAGTACTGTTAATAAATACAGGTACTTTCTAAAAGGGAAGTGTAAATATGTCCTGCATGGAGAAGTATATCAAAAGCGCAAATTTTGCCGACACCGGATTCAGCTACACGATGTCGCTCATCAGCGGCAAGCACAAGATGGTGATCTTATATTGCCTGATGGAGTATGAGCCGGTGCGGTTCAACGAGATGAAGCGCTATCTTGGGACGATCTCAGATAAGACGCTCAGCAGCAACCTCAAGGAGCTGGAGGCTGATCGTCTCATCGTGCGAAAGGAGTATCCGCAGATTCCGCCGAAGGTGGAGTATTCGCTGTCGGAGCGCGGAAAGTCGTTGATGAAGGTCCTTGACCAGCTTTGCATCTGGGGCGAGGAAAACAGGTTGACAGCCATGATATAATCATACACGACTGAAAATATGAAAAAACAGAGGAAAACGCTATGGAATTCACACAGGGCGTGCGCCTTGACTCTTTGGGTCTGACCGAAGAGGTCCAGCGCGCACTGAAAAAGAAAAATATTGAAGAGAGTACCCCCGTGCAGGCGGGCTGCATCCCGCCGATGCGCGAGTGGAAGGACGTCATCGCCAAGGCGCCCACCGGCACGGGCAAGACCTTTGCCTTCGGCATCCCCATCATCGAGCACATCGAGCCCGGCAGCGAGGAGACCGAGGCTGTCATCTTAGCGCCCACGCGCGAGCTCGCCATGCAGATCACGGCGGAGCTGCGCGACCTTTGCGTCTATCTTCCGGGCGTGCGCATCGTGTGCCTGTACGGCGGCGCGCCCATCGGCAAGCAGATCGACGCGCTCAAAAAGCACCCGCAGATCGTCGTCGCGACGCCGGGCCGCCTGAGCGACCACATGAAGCGCCGCACCGTCAAGCTCGACAACGTCAAGACCGTCGTGCTCGACGAGGCCGACCGCATGCTCGACATGGGTTTTATCCACGATGTGACGCGCATTCTGGACAAGCTGTCCTCCCGCCGCAATCTCGGTATGTTCTCCGCGACGATCTCGCGCGAGGTCATGGACATCAGCTGGATGTACCAGCGCGACCCCGAGGAGATCACCGTGCAGGCCAAGGAGGAGAATAAGCCCGATATTGCGCAGTACCGCATCGATGTGGGCCAGAACGACAAGGCGCATGTCATGGCGCAGATCATCCGCGCCGAGGGCCACGAGCGCGTGATGGCGTTCTGCAACACGAAGGGCATGACCGAGCGGCTCAAGGCGTTTTTGATGATGGAAGGCCTCGAGGCCGACTGCATCCACGGCGATATCCCGCAGAAAAAGCGCGAGGCCGTCATGGCGCGCTTCCGCCGCGGCGAGCTGCCGATTTTTGTCGCGACCGACGTGGCCGCCCGCGGCATCGACGTCGACGACGTCGATGCGGTGTTCAACTACGACGTGCCGCTTGAAAACGAGTATTACGTCCACCGCATCGGCCGCACGGGCCGCGCCAAGCGCCGCGGCGTGGCGTACACACTGGTGTCGGATTATCCCTCCGGCATGCGGCTGGATGGAATCGCCAAGTTCACCGGCAATGAGGTCAAGAAGGCACATCTGGATGCGGAGGGGAAGTTAGTCGAAGACTAACAGAGCTTTATGCCCCTGCACCGTGCAGGGGACGCGGTTAAGGGGGATATTCTCTTTCACGAAAGAGAATATCCCCCTTTTGAACCCCCAAGAGAAAGGTTTGCATTGCAAGCGAGCAGCTTGAAGAGCTGCGGCGCTTGCCGAATCGAGTGCCTGCTATTTTTGTTGCTATACGATTTGACTTTCTTCTATCTTCGCTGTCGCTTTGCCTGCGATTCGTTACCCTTACGCAATTTCCGTCTACTACAGATTTTCACTGTTTTGTTTTTGTCTGCCGAGGCGGCCTTGCTGGCACTCGCTGCAATATGGAGGCTGACGGTAGACGGAAATTAGTCCGCACTTCTACAAGCTGGGCAGAGCGGCACCCGCAAGGGGTGTGCCGCATCCGTAAGGCAGCAGAGCCGCCAACGGCTGCGCAACAGCGGATAATAGAAGTAGGCCAAATCGTCTAGCAACGCTAACGCGGCGACGCCGCGCGCAATCATCTTCATTCCGGAGGCATAAAGGTCGTTCGAGCCCGAGACTGCCAATCAAACGCCTTTCTTTTGGACGGTCACACCGCCCGTTTTCTTTCTCGGGAAAGAAAATGGGGGGTGTGGTGCTGCGGCGTGCATGCCGCATACCCTCCGCACCTGTGCGGAAAAGCAGCTGCAATTTGGTAACAAACTGTAACTTTTATGCCCCTCACCTTTACAAGGCGAATGATTTTCGCTATAATATCTCCGTATTACAAAAAACCAAGCAGTCTTCGCTGCGTTTTGCCAATGGGAGGCATGATGAAAGCAATAAAGAGGATCACAGCTCTGGCGCTCTGTGCGCTGATGCTGTTGGGCCTTCTCTCCGGCTGCGGGGAGAAGAAGCAAGGGGACGAGAAATTCGTCCTGAACGTGAGCGTCTGCAACGTGATCGACTCGCTCGACCCCGCGATGAACACCGACGCGGATGCCGACAGCGTTTTCTACGCACTCTATGAAAACCTGATGCGCGAGAGCGACGACGGCAGCGGCGAGGTGACGCTGACGAACGGCATGGCCAAGGAGTACACTGAGGAGACAAACTACGACGGCAGCGTGACCTACCGCTTCACGCTGCGCTCCACTGCGCGCTGGTCGGACGGGGAAAAGGTGACGGCGGATGACTTCGTCTATGCCTGGCAGCGCCTGGCCGACCCCGCGACGGATTCGCCGAACCACGCGCTGATGAGCGTGGTGGCGGGCTATGACGACGTGCGCGAGACGGGCGACAAGACGAAGCTCCAGGTCTCGGCCAAGGATGAATCCACGTTTGTCGTCACGCTGAGCGCGCCGTGCGCCTATTTTATCGAGGGCATCTGCACGGCGGTCGCCACGATGCCGCTGCGCCGCAATCTGACAGAGAACGGCGGAGGCTTTGACACGCCGGACCTTGTGAGCAACGGCGCGTACCATGTGAGCACGTGGACGAAGAGCAGTGAGCTGACGGCGGCGCGCAGCGACGAGTATTACGAGGCGCGTCTCGTCGGGCCCGACGAGCTGCACTTCATCTTCACAGCGGGCGCGGACGAGGCGTGGCAGCTCTACGAGGCGGGCGACATCGACTACATCGCCCACCTGCCCAACAGCGTGATCGCCGAGCTTTCGCAGGACGAGAGCTGGAAGCCAACGGCGGTGTACGCGACGACGAGCGTCCTTTACAACAACGAGAGCGACACGTTCTCGAACGAGCACATCCGCAAGGCCTTTGACCTTGCCATCGACCGCGCGGCCGCCACGGCGGCGGGCGGCGCGGAGAACAGCCCCGCGACGGGCCTTGTCCCCTACGGCATTCCAGATTCCGGCGAGACGGAGGACGATTTCCGCACGACGGGCGGCGAGCTCTGCGCCATCGATGAAGAGGGCATGAGCGCGCGGGCAACGCAAGCGCAGGAGGAGCTGACCTACGCGGGCTATTACAGCACGAGCATGTTCCCACCGGTTGAGCTTCTGTACGTGACCGGCACGGAGAATGACGCCGTGGCGAGCGCGCTGCAAAACATGTGGAGCACGACGCTTGGCGTGAACGTGATGCTGCGCGGCGTGACGCAGGCAGAGTACAACACGCGCATGGAAGCGGGGAACTACGAGCTCGCACTGCAAAAGGTCACCGCGCTCTACGACGACGCGATGGGCTTCCTCGACCGCTGGTGCAGCGAGGATGAGCAGAACCTGATCGGCTATGAAAACGGCACCTACGACGTGCTGATGGGCGTCGCCAGAGCGTCGGAAGATCCTGTGGCGCGCACAGCGTTCCTGCACGATGCGGAGACGATGCTGCTCGGTGAGACGGCGCTCTCGCCCGTATATTTTGACGGCACGGCGCACATGCTGCGCGACACGCTGCGCGGCGTCTACACCGACGGCTTTGGCAACAGCTACTTCGCCGGTGTGCGCGCGAACACAGACTGAATTGTGTGAAACGAAACAAAATGGCAGCTTTTGCCCAAAAAGCTGCCATTTTTTCTTGCTTTGACAGGAAACTTGCAAAATAGTGCTTGCTTTTTGCGAACAAACAGACTACAATATGAGCCTTGGGCGGCTTTGTTCGCCCGTACTTTTTCTGTTGTGAGGGTATTACCATGACTGCGATTTTGAATCTGGCCGTTGCGCTGCTCGCAGGGCTTTTGATGACCCGTATTTTCAGCCGCTGGCATCTGCCTGATGTCACGGCGTTTCTTGTGACGGGCGTTCTGATCGGGCCGTTCGTGCTGGGCCGGCTCGGCATTCCGGGCCTCGGCTTTGCAAGCTACGACCAGGTCGAGGCGCTGAGCATGATCTCCGATGTGGCGATGGGCTTTATCGCCTTTTCCATCGGCAATGAATTCCGCCTGAGCCAGCTCAAAAAGACTGGCAGGCAGGCGATGATTATCGGTGTCTTGCAGGCGCTGGCCGCGCTGGCCTTTGTCGACATTGCGCTCGTGATCTTCCACTTCCTGCGCCCCGACGTGCTGTCCGTCCCTGCGGCTATCACACTCGGCGCGATCGCCACGGCCACCGCACCTGCGACGACGCTGATGGTCGTGCGCCAGTACAAGGCCAAGGGCGAGCTGACGGATCTGCTGCTGCCGATCGTCGCGCTCGACGACGCGGTGGGTCTCATCGCATTTGCCGTATCCTTCGGTATTGCCCGCGCGATGGACAGCGCACAGTTCAGCCTCGCAAGCATTTTGCTCTCTCCACTCATTGAGATCGTCGGCTCGCTGCTGCTCGGCGCGCTTGCGGGTTTCGTGCTCACGAAGCTTGAGACGATGTTCCGCTCGAACTCGAACCGCCTGTCGCTGAGCATCGCGTTCATCTTTCTGATGGTCGGCCTGTCCGCAATGGACTTCACCGTCGCGGGCGTAGACTGCGGCTTTTCGCCGCTGCTCGTGTGCATGATGCTCGGCACGGTGTTCTGCAACATCTGCCCGCTGTCGGACGATTTGATGAACCGCGCGGACAAGTGGAGCACGCCGATGTTGGCGGTGTTCTTTGTCGTGAGCGGCGCAAACCTGCGCTTGAGCGTCTTTTCTCAGGGTGTGCTCGTGCTCATCGGCGTTGTGTACATCATCGCGCGCTCGGCCGGTAAGTATTGCGGCGCGCGCTGGTCGGCCAAGGCGGTGGGCTGTGACCACACGGTGCAGAAGTACCTCGGCATCATGCTGCTGCCGCAGGAGGGTGTGGCGCTCGGTATGTGCGTGAGCGCACAGGTGCTCGGCGCGGATGGCGAGCTGATCCGCAACATCATCCTCTTCTCCGTGCTGATCTACGAGCTGGTCGGCCCGCTGGCGACAAAGGAATCTCTCAAGGCCGCCGGCGCGATCACCGAAAAGCCCAGGGAAGTCCTCGAGCGCCGCGAGCGCAAGCTCGCCGAGGCCGAGCCCAAGGAATTCCTCGAGCGCCGCAAGGAGCGCGCAAACAAAAAGTAAATCCGCTGAAAGGAGATGGCCTTGGTCATCTCCTTTTTTTGCACCGGGCGGGAACTTTTTGTGAATTTGCGCGTCTAAAGAGGAAAGGCACTTGACATAACTTGTGAAAATTATGTACAATAAAGGCGAACAAACCGATAAGGGGGAATCATTATGGAAGGACGTCGGGTCAGCCGCCGCAAACCGCGGCGCAATCCGCTTTATGTGCTTTTTATGGGACTGCTGGCGCTTTCGCTGGTGCTCCTGATCACGGTGGTCGTGCTGGGCTTCAAGCTCAAGAGCGCGCGCAGCGATCTTGCTGCGGCGCAGACGAAAATCGAGCAGCTGCGCGGCGGCCAGCAGACCGGCGAGGACGGCCAGATCACGAACGGCGAAGACGGCTCGCTCACCGGCGAGAACGATGTGAGCGACCCCGCGCAGGGCGATAATATGAGCGGCGATAATCAGACGGGCGGCGACATGATCGACTGGCTCGACCTCACGGGCCATGACGAGGTCTCCGTCAAGCCGAGCACTGTGTACGACAAGTATTACATCTACTACACAACCGGCGGCGTGAATCTGCGGAGCGGCCCGGGCACGAGCTATGACAAGGTCACGACCGTGTCGCTCGGCAGCGAGGTACAGGCTGCGGCCAAGCAGGATGGGTGGACGTTCGTCAGCGTGGACGGTAAGTTTGGCTGGATCAACTCGGACTTTCTCTCCACCACGCGCCCCGCATCGTAACAATATCAAGCAAAAAAGGAGCAAGCCGAAAGCTTGCTCCTTTTTGCTGTTCAGTTGCCGCCGCAGCCGCCTTTATCCTTCAGGGAGCACGCTCCTTTGAAGCCGCAGGCGTTGCAGTGGTTGTTCGGGTCGGACACGACGCTGCCGCTCAGAAAGCGCAGCGCGGCGTCGTCTGCCTTGCCGGAATAGCCGGGGAAGAGCATGATGCCCGCCATGCCGACAGCGGTGCGCTCGGTGTCGTCGATCGTGCCGCAGAGCAGCGCGTCGATGCCGTAACGCTCCAAAAGGCCGACGGCAGCGTCGGTGCCGCTTTCTTCCATCGGCTCGAGGAACTCGCGCACGATCTTTCCGTGGTCGTCCTCATAAAAATGGAAGGCTTCGGCATTGGCGAGCGGGGAGAAAACCTCCCCACTCACAACAGGGATTGCAATACGCATTGCTTTCCTCCTTTTACACCTCAACGCCCTTGCCGTCGTTCCACTTCCACGCGCGGACCTCGGGCAGATCCACGCCGTTGTCCTTGATATACTGGCGGTGCTCAACGAGCTTGTCGTTCATCTTTTGGATGAGGTAAGCACCGCGGTTGCCGAGCTGCGGCAGGCGCTGCACCGTGTCGATGACGAGATCGAAGCGGTCGATATCGTTGAGCACGCGCATGTCGAACGGGGTCGTGATCGTGCCTTCCTCCTTATAGCCGCGCACGTGCAGGTTGCGGTTGTGGCGGCGGTAGGTCAGCTCGTGGATCAGCGTGGGATAGCCGTGGTAGGCAAAGATGATGGGCTTGTCCTTGGTAAAGAGCGTGTCGTACTCTGCGTCGGTCAGGCCGTGGGGATGCTCGGTGTGCGGCTGGAGCTTCATCAGGTCGACGACGTTCACGACGCGGATCTTGAGCTCCGGCAGCTCGCGGCGCAGGATCGTCACAGCGGCGAGAGTCTCAAGCGTCGGCGTGTCGCCGCAGCAGGCCATGACGACGTCGGGCTCCTGGCCCTGATCGTTCGAGGCCCACTCCCAGATGCCGATGCCCTGCGTGCAGTGCTTGACGGCCTGCTCCATCGTCAGCCATTGCTGGCGCGGGTGTTTGCTCGCGACGATGACGTTCACATAGTTACGGCTCTTGATGCAGTGGTCAAAGCAGGAGAGCAGGCAGTTGGCATCGGGCGGCAGATACATGCGCACGACGTCGGCCTTCTTGTTGGCGACGTGGTCGAGGAAGCCGGGGTCCTGATGCGTGAAGCCGTTGTGGTCCTGCTGCCAGACGTTGGAGGCGAGGATATAGTTGAGGGAGGCGATATCGTGGCGCCAGGGGAGCTCATTGCACATCTTGAGCCACTTGGCGTGCTGGGAAAACATCGAGTCGACAATGCGGATGAAGGCCTCGTAGCTGTCAAAGAAGCCGTGGCGGCCCGTCAGCAGGTAACCTTCGAGGAAGCCCTCGCAGAAGTGCTCGGAGAGCATAGAGTCCATCACGCGGCCGTCGGGGTCAAGGTGCTCGTCGATGCCCTCGACCTGCTCGTCGAGGAAGCGGCGGCCCGTGACGTCAAACACGGCCTGCAAACGGTTGGACGCCGTCTCGTCGGGTGCGAAGATGCGGAAGTTGCGCGACTCCATGTTGAGCTTCATCACATCGCGGACATAGGTGCCAAGGACGTACATGTCCTGCGCCTCGACCTCGCCGGGGGCGGGGATATCGACCGCGTAGTCGCGGAAGTCGGGCGTGCGCAGGTCGCGCAGGAGAAGACCGCCGTTGGCGTGCGGGTTTGCGCCCATGCGGTGCTCGCCCTTGGGCGGGAAGGACGCGATCAGCTCGACCGGCGTACCGTCCTCGTTGAAGAGCTCTTCGGGCTTGTAGGAGCGCAGCCATTGTTCGAGCAGCGGCAGGTGCTTGCTTTCATCCGCGCCCATGGAGATGGGCACCTGATGGGCGCGCCAGCTGCCTTCGATCGCGTTGCCGTCGACCTCCTTCGGACCGGTCCAGCCCTTCGGGGTGCGCAGCACGAGCATCGGCCAGCGGGGGCGGCTCGCCTTGCCGCTCTCTCGCGCGGTGCGCTGGATGCGCTTGATCTCGCGGATGGCCCAGTCGACCGCGGCGGCCATCTGCTGGTGCATCGTCTCGGGTTCGTCACCCTCGACAAAGCGCGGCTCCCAGCCGCAGCCGCGGAAGAAGCACTCGACCTCCTCGTGGCTCATGCGGGAGAAGATGGTCGGATTTGCGATCTTGAAGCCGTTTAAGTGCAGGATCGGCAGGACTGCGCCGTCGGTGATCGGGTTCATGAACTTGTTGCCGTGCCAGGACGTTGCGAGCGGGCCGGTCTCGGCCTCGCCGTCGCCGACGACGCAGGCCGCGATCAGGTCGGGGTTATCCGCCACCGCGCCGAAGGCGTGGGAGAGGGAATAGCCCAGCTCGCCGCCCTCGTGGATAGAGCCCGGCGTTTCGGGCGCGACATGGCTCGGGATGCCGCCGGGGAAGGAGAAGCGCTTGAAGAGCTTCTGCATGCCCTCCTTATCGCGCGTGATGTTGGGGTAGACCTCCGTATAGCTGCCGTCCAGCCAGTCCTGCGCGACCATGGCGTTGCCGCCGTGACCGGGGCCGGAAAGGTAGATCATATCGAGGTCATCGCGCTTGATGACGCGGTCTAAGTGCGTGTAGATGAAGTTCTGGCCCGGGCAGGTGCCCCAATGGCCGACGATGGTCTGCTTTAAGTCGCTCTCGCACAGCGGGCGCTCGAGCAGAGGATTATCGAGAAGATAGAGCTGGCAGGCGGTCAGATAGTTTGCTGCGCGCCAGTAAGCGTCGATCTGTTTGAGCTCCTCGGGCGACAGCGGCGGCTTTTTCGACAGCCGTGCGGTGCTTTTTTGCGTAGGCATGGAAAGCTCCTCCTTTTTGTTTTGATTGATGAGGTTAGTATATCATTTAATTTTAAAAAATCAATAGTCAGACATAGAAAACGAGGCAAAATCTTAAAATATGTCAAAATAAGCTGAACGCTATTTTACAATTTGCATGAATTAAAACGATAACAAAACGATAAAATAGGGAAAAGGCGGTGCAAGCGCACCGCCTTTTCCCTATATGAGAGAGATGAGAGAATAGCAAAATTAGTCGATCGGGCAGACCCAGCCGAACGGGTCGGGCTTTGTGCCCCACTGGATGCCAGTCAGCTCGTCGTAGAGCTTCTGAGACAGCGCACCGATCTTGTTGTCGTTGACCTTGTAGTCTCTGTCACCCCAGCTCAGCTCGCCGATCGGGGAGATGACGGCGGCGGTGCCGATGCACCACGCCTCCTCCAGCGCGCCGGATGCCGCGGCGTCAAAGAGCTCGTCCACGCTCAGCAGACGCTCCTCGACGGGCACGCCCCAGCTCTTTAAGAGCTCGATGGCGGACTTGCGCGTCACGCCGCGCAGGATGGAGCCAGTCAGCGCGGGGGTGACGACGGTGCCATTGATCTTGAACATGACGTTCATGCCGCCGCCTTCTTCGACGTACTTGCGCTCCACGCCGTCGAGCCACAGGACTTGAGAGAAGCCCTTTTCGATGGCGCGGTCGCCCGCGCGGTTGGCCGCGCCGTAGTTGCCGCCGCACTTGGCCTCGCCCGTGCCCCCGCGCACCGCGCGGACGTCCTCGGTCTCGACCATGATGGGAACGGGCTGTAAGCCGTTTTTGAAGTAGCTGCCGGAGGGGGAGAGAATGACGGCAAACGTGGCCTCATGCACGCCGTGCAGGGCAAGCGTCGGGTCAGTGCCGTACAGGAACGGACGGATGTAGAGGGACGTGCCGGGATCGCTCGGGACCCAGTTCTCGTCGACCTTGACGACGGTCTTGATGGCCTGCAGCGTATCGTCGGGATCAAGCTGGGGCAGGCCCAGACGCTCGCAGGAGCGGTTCAGACGGGCGACGTTCTCCCAGGGGCGGAAGAGCTGCACGCCGCCGTCGGGACGGCGGTAAGCCTTCATGCCCTCGAAGACCTCGGTGCCGTAGTGCAGGACGCTCGCGGCCGGGGACATCGTGATGGGGCCGTAGGGCACGACGCGCGCGTCATGCCAACCCTTGTCGGCGCTGTAGTCCATCAGGAACATATGATCGGTGAACACGGTGCCGAAGCCGAGCTGGTCGGACGGGGGCAGCGTGCCGGGATGGGTAGTCTTAGTGATCGTGATATTCATAAGGATGACCTCCTGTCGAAATTTGTTTGCTCTTTAGATTTCCTTGAGATGCTCCATGTTGTGGCGGATGCCCTCGCAGCAGGCGTGGAAGGTGGCCTTCTCGTCGGCGGTCAGCGGCAGCTCGACGACCTGCTCGACGCCGTTTTCACCGATGACGCAGGGAACACCCGCGAACAGGCCCTCTTCGCCGTACTCGCCGCACAGTTCCGCGCTGGCGGGCAGGATGACCTTCTCGTCGTGCAGCACGGCGTAGGCCATGCGCGCGGCGGTGGTGGCGATGCCATACTCGGTGCAGAACTTGCCGGAGAACGTGACCCAGCCGCCGCCAATGGACTCCTTCTGCAGCGCGTCGCGGTCGAAGCGGAAGCGCTCGTCGGTCTTGGCCCACTCATCCAGCGGCACGCCGCGGAAGCTGACGCAGGACCAGGGCGCGAACTGCTGGTTGCCGTGCTCGCCCATCATGTAGCAGGTGATGGACTTGTGGTCAAGGCCGGTCTGGCGCGCCAGCGCGCTCAGAAGACGGGAGGTGTCGAGGCCCGTGCCGGTGCCGAACACGCGGCCGCGGGGCAGGCCCAGATGCAGTGCCAGCTCGCGCGTGACGATGTCGCAGGGGTTGGTGATGTTGATGAGCACGCCGTCAAAGCCGCTGGCCTTGATCTTTTCCGCGTAGCCGCGCACAGCGGGGATGGTGAAGTCCATCTCGGTCACGCGGTCATGCGTGCCGCGCAGCAGGTCGATCTTGCCGACGCTGTTGACGATGACGTCGCACACGCCAAGGTCGGAGAAGTCGCCGCCGCGCACCGTCACGCGGTGGGGCATGTACGCGACTGCGTCGCGCAGATCCTGCACTTCGCTTGCGAGCTTCTGCTCGTTCTGGTCGACGAGCACCAACTCGTCCGCGATGCCCTGGATCGCCAGAGCGTAAGCCACATGTGCGCCGACATGACCCATGCCGACCACGCCGAGAACTCTTTTCTTTGCCATAAGAATACTTCCTTTCTCAAAAACGGTGTGCCCGTGTAGTTAACTGATCGTTTGTGCGGCCCTTACATGCCGAAGTTGGGGAAGAGCACGCAGGTATAAAGCATGGCGAGAACCATGTACAAAACAAGGATGATGGCGAAGGCCTTGAAGGTCTTCTTCATGACGTCGCTTTCGTTGCCCACCTGGTCGACCGTCGCGCAGGCGGCGACCGTGTTGTTCGGGCAGATCAGGTTGCCGAGCGAAGCGCCCGCGTTCTGACCGGCGAAGATCGTGATGGGGTTCATGCCGAGCGACGCCGCGGCGTCGATGTGCATCTGAGCAAACATGATGTTGGAGCCAAGGCCCGTGCCGGTGATGAACGCGCCGCTCGAACCGATGAGGACGGCTGCCGCGGGATAGAAGCGGCCGACGACGGCGGCGATGTCAGAGGCGAGGAGGTTCATCATGCCCGTGGAGGAGGACTGCATGATGTAGGCGACGATAAGGAGGCTGCCCATCGTGATGAGGACCGGCAGCACGCCGCTCGCGGTGCGCTTGCAGACGGCTTTATAGGTCTTGAAGTCCACGCCCAGCGTGAGCGCGCCGAGGATGCCGCACACAAGAATGACAAGGTCGACCCAGAAGATGTAGCCGAATGTGCACATGATGGCAAAGCCGTTTTCAACGACGGCGGGGAAGCCGTAGCGGATGAGCGGGAGCAGCACGAGCATGTAGACGTAAGGCGACATGGCCTTGAACGAGCTGTACTTGCGCTGATGGTTGGCGCTTTCATTGCGGAATTCGTCCGGAGTCTTCACGCCGACGAGCTTGACATACGCAACGGAGAGAAGGATGGAGATGAGGCCCGTGCCCATGGAGGTGACCTCTGCGCCGACGAAGTTGGAGAGGAGGAACATCGTCAGGCACGTGCTCACACCCGCGAAAGTGAGGTAGGGGAGAATGCCCTTGTAGCCCTTTTTGCCGAACGCCATGCCGACCATGATGAACGGGATGACGAGCACGCCGAACATGTGGAAGCGGCCGGCCATTGCGGCGTTCTGCGCGACGGTGGCAAGGCCCGCGTCAACGAGGGCCGCACCGCCGTTGATGGTCGTCAGGCCCGCGCCGCCGAACGAGGCGGGCGTCGCGTCGCCGAGCAGCGCGATGGCGATGGAGGTGGTGGGGTTAAAGCCGAGGGCCACGAGGAACGGGGCGGCGATGGCGGCGGGAGCGCCCGCGCCCGCTGCACCCTCAAGGAAGATCGGCAGCATCATGCCGATGATGACGACCTGCACGCGGCGGTCGTCGCTGACCTGCGCAATGGTGGCTTTCACATCCTCAATGGCGCCGGTCTCGCGCAGCAGGTTCAAAATGGTGAACGCGCCGAAGACCATCAGCACGATCTTGAGGCCTTCCTTGATGCCTTTCCAGACCAGAGGGTCGAGCACCTTGACGTTTTCAGCAAACGTGAGGCCGTCAAGGTTGAAATAGGTAAAGGCAAGGATAAGCGTCCAGGCAAGGGCGATGGGCGAGACGGTTTTTGCGGATTTTTTGAAGCCCAGGATGCCGACGAGCACGACGACGATCGGGCTGAGCGCCATGAGAAAGTTTAAAAAGTCCATTGGAGGGATCTCTCTTTCTGAAAAATGTGGAATGGGGGGGATCTATTTCCGCTTTTTTCGCCGGCCGAACGAGAAAAAGTGAAAAAGCTAAGAGGAAGAGGCTCCGTCGAATCGACGGAGCCTCTTTCGTGATATCAGTCTCTATCTCGTGCGGAGAATCGGGAGAGAAGTCGAAATTGCGTCGTGATTCGGACGGGCTGTTCAGTTTTGTTTCTTACCAGTACTGCCAGAGGCAGAATAATAAAGGACGCCAGCAGAATAAGGCTGGCGTCCAGAATAATCATGCTGTTCATATCAGAACAGGAGAAAGCGGCACAGGCGGCCTGTGCGAAGTGAGATGCAGCTGCATTGGCAAAGAACTGAGTCATCAGACGTTTCTCCTTTCCTGAAGATGAACGCATCTTAACACACATTTTTTTACCTCGCAAGGGGGAAAAGCGACTGATTATGCAAGATTGGACGAGTACACAAAAAACAGAAATACCCACTTTTCGACATTGTTAAAAAGACATAATGAATCCTAATGGTTCCTTCATGTCATGGAAAGAAGCACTGCATAGGGACTTCCCGTGCGGCCATAGGATGGAGAAAAAGAGGAGGCGTTTTTATGCTGTCGATTGCACTTTATCTGCTTACGCACGCCATGCTGCTCTCGCTCCACCTGTCGGGCGGCTCGTTCCCGCGTCCGCTCTCGGCACAGGAGGAAAAGAAATACGTCGAGCGCATGCTTGCGGGCGACATTGAGGCGCGCAATGTGCTCGTTGAGCACAATCTGCGCCTTGTCGCGCACATCGCCAAAAAATACTACACCCAGTCTGACGAGCAGGACGATCTCATCTCCATCGGTACCATCGGTCTCATCAAGGGCGTTTCGAGCTACCGTCCGGAAAAGGGTACGAGGCTCGCGACCTACGCTGCCAAATGCGTTGAGAATGAGATTCTAATGTACTTTCGCAGTCGGAAGAAATTACAGGGCGAGGTGTCGCTCAACGATTCGCTCGATTCCGACGCCGACGGCGAGTCGCTCTACCTCATGGATGTCGTCGGCGTCGAGGACACGATGTATTTGGACATTCAGAACCGCGACGACTGCCTGCGCGTGCGAAGGCTCGTGCACGGGTGCCTGACCGAGCGGGAGGAAGAGGTCATCATCTCGCGTTACGGCCTCGGCGGCCGGATGCCCCGCACACAGCGCGAGGTCGCCAAAAAGCTCGGCATCTCGAGGAGCTATGTATCGCGCATCGAAAAGCGCGCGCTGCAAAAGCTGGAGGAAGCCCTCGGTGAACGGGAATAAAAAACGCGGGGCGCATTAGCGCCCCGCGCCCGCTCAGGGGATGAGCGGAAGAGAGAAAGAGAAGAATATCATCAGAGAATCGTGCCGCCACCGAGCACGGTGTCGCCATCGTACAGCACGACGGCCTGACCCGGTGTGATAGCGCGCTGCGGCTCGTCGAAGACAAGGTGCACGTGCCCGTCCTCGAGCACCGTGACTGTCGCCGCCTGCTCGCGCTGGTGGTAGCGCACGCGCGCGGTCGCGCGCAGCTCGCGCGGTGGGACGTCGTAGGCGATCCAGTTGAAGTCATTTGCCATCAGCTCACGAGAAAAAAGCGCGTCGTTGCCGCTTAGCACCACGCGGTTTTCTGCCGCATCGATGCGCTTGACGTAGAGCGGCGCGTCCGCGGCGATGCCGAGACCCTTGCGCTGGCCGACGGTGTAGTGCACGATGCCCTTGTGCCGGCCGAGCACACGGCCGCTTTCATCGACAAAGTCGCCCGCGGGGCAGTCGCGGCCCGTGTAGCGCGCGATAAAGCCAGCGTAGTCGCCGTCCGGCACGAAGCAGATGTCCTGACTGTCCGGCTTGTTGGCGTTGTAGAAGCCCTGTTCCTCCGCGATGCGGCGCGTCTCGCTCTTGTGCATCGCGCCGAGCGGCAGGCGCGTGTGCGCCAGCTGATCCTGCGTGAGCGAGTAGAGCACGTAGCTCTGGTCCTTGCTCTCATCGAGCGATTTTTTGAGCAGCCACCGCCCGTTTTCCTGCTCGATGCGCGCGTAGTGGCCGGTCACAATGGCATCGCAGCCTAAAATGCGGGCGCGCTTGTAGAGCCGCTCGAACTTCAAGTAGCGGTTGCAGTCGATGCAGGGGTTCGGTGTCGCGCCGCGCTCGTAGGACGAGATGAAGCGGTCGATGACCTGCCCCTTGAAGTCGTCTGAAAAGTTGAAGGCATAGTAGGGGATGCCGAGGCGCAGCGCGACAAGCCGCGCGTCCTCGACGTCCTCGAGCGAGCAGCAGGTTTTGGTGCGGCTGACACCGATGTCCTCGTTGTGGAAGAGCTTCATCGTCGCGCCGATGCACTCGCAGCCCTGCTCCTTCATCAAAAATGCGGCGACGCTCGAGTCCACACCGCCGCTCATCGCAATGAGTACCTTATCCATATTTCCTCACATCATGCGGCACGCTTTTACTGATGTGTGATAAAGAAGTAATAGAAGTGTAAAAAATTTTGCCGTTCCTATCCG
>ERZ773221.1567-NODE-1567-length-21189-cov-6.927037_pt1 | contig 21189 bp, 16 predicted proteins | sample MGYA00580994_ERZ773221 | MGnify/ENA primary metagenome ERZ773221 (study PRJEB29015, sample SAMEA2737758) | human gut metagenome | biome: human gut; feature: human-associated habitat; material: faeces | place: China | collected 2012 ... | reverse complement strand
GAAGAGAATTGAATGTGCAATTATGATAAGAGCTGCGATGGCAGAAGATTAAAAGGAATGTTGAAGGGAGTATTAATAGTAAAATGAAGTACAATTTAACTAAGAAGATAAGCTATAGCATTATTATTCTTGTATTGCTTGTAGGACTTTCGCTTACAGCTATATTCGGAATGAACGGCAAAGGCTATGGCAGTGCTAAGGACATCAACTTAGGTCTTGACCTTGCAGGTGGTGTCAGTATTACTTATGAGATTAAAGAAGATAACCCAAGTTCCCAGGATATAGAAGATACTATATATAAGCTTGAGAAACGTATCGAGGGAAGAAGTACAGAATCTCAGGTCTACAAAGAGGGCGAGAACAGAATTACAGTAGAAATTCCAGGTGTTACAGATGCTAATGAAATTCTTACAGAATTAGGAACACCAGGTTCACTTGAATTCCTTGATTACACAGGTTATACAGCGTGGTCACAGGGAGAGGATTACACACCACTTCTTACAGGTTCTGACGTAAAGACAGCACAGGCTTACACAGATACATCATCTAAAGACAGCACACCATATGGTGTATCGCTTACATTTACAGATGAAGGTGGAGATAAGTTCGCTGAGGCAACAGCTAACAATATAGGAAGCAGAATATACATAGTATATGATGGTTCGGTTGTAAGTTATCCAACAGTTAATCAGGCTATAACAGGTGGTAATGCTTCAATTACAAGTATGGAAACATTTGATGCGGCAGATAATCTTGCTACATACATAAGAATTGGATCTATTCCTCTTACACTTAATGAAGTAAGCTCTAATATCGTAGGTGCACAGTTAGGACACGATGCAATTCATACAAGTCTTATAGCAGCAGCTATTGGTTTTGCATTGTTATGTGTATTTATGATTGCTATATACAGAGTACCAGGTGTTGTTGCAACACTTTCGCTTATTATATACACAACATTAGTATTATTCCTTGTAAGTGTATATGATCTTACATTAACACTCCCGGGTATTGCCGGTATCATACTTGGTATTGGTATGGCGGTTGATGCCAATGTTATTATCTATACACGTATCAGGGAAGAGATAGCCGCAGGAAAGGGTGTTGAGAATTCTATTCTTGCAGGTTACGACAAAGCTACATCAGCTATCGTTGATGGTAACGTAACAACACTTATTGCAGCTATTGTACTTTATATATTCGGTACTGGTCCTGTTAAGGGATTTGCAACAACTCTTGCAGTAGGTAACATAGTTTCAATATTTACAGCACTTGTGATTACTAAAGTTATTATGAAGCTTCTTTATAACTTTGGTCTTACTAAGCCATCGATGTATGGAAAGACAACACATAGAAGAACTTATGATATTCTTTCAATTAAGAAATGGACTATTACGGTTTCAATTGTTCTTATTGTTATTGGTTTTATAACAATGGGAGTACAGAGTGCACTTGGTAACAGAGCACTTAATTTCAGCCTTGAATTTGTTGGCGGTTCAACAACAAGCTTTACATTTGACAAAGAATATTCACAGTCAGAGATAGAGAATGATATTATTCCTGTAATCAGGGATGCTGCAGGTATAACAGAAGTACAACAGCAGAAGGTTCAGAACTCAACTAAGGTTTCATTTAAGACAACAGACCTTTCACTTGAGCAAAGAGAAGCTGTTGAGGAAGCTGTAACAGCTAAGTTCCCTATTGAAGATGGTTCGATAGTTGAGACAGACACAATCAGCTCATCTGTCAGCAGTACTATGAAGAAGAATGCTATTCTTTCAGTAATTCTTGCTACAATAGCAATGCTTATATATATCTTTGCAAGATTCAGGGATATCAAATTCGCGCTTGCAGCTGTTATGGCTCTTTTACAGGATGTATTAGTAGTTATTACATTCTATGCAGTATTCAGAGTGCCAGTAGGTAACACATTTATTGCCTGTATGCTTACAATAGTAGGTTACTCAATTAATGGTACAATCATTATATTTGACCGTATCAGGGAAATGTTAAAGGGTGCTAACTCTAAGACTAATATTACAGAGCTTGTTAACTCAGCTATAACAAGTACATTAACAAGAAATATTAATACAACAATAACAACTCTTATTATGCTGGTTATGTTATACATACTCGGTGTAACATCAGTTAAGGAATTCTCACTTCCACTTATTGTTGGTATTATCGTAGGTTTCTACTCATCAGTATTCCTTACAAGTTCATTCTGGTATATGCTTGGTGGAAAGAACAGAGGAGTTATTGATGAAGCAGTTAATAAAAGAAAAAAAGCAGAAAGCATAGGTAAAGACGGAGCTCAGGTATAATAAATAATTAATATAATGGCTTTGTAAAGCAGTAAAATGGTGCATCATCAAACGATGCACCATTTTTAATACAAGCAATATTGCCATAAGAATGGAGAACAAACGTGAACAGCAAATGGATGGTATACGCCAAAAAAGCAGATTTTAAGCAGATAGCCTCTGAATACGGAATAGATCAGGTTCTTGCCCGTATAATAAGAAACAGGGATATATGCGGCAGTAAAGATATAGATATGTATCTTAATGGGAATCTTAACGATATACATAATCCTCATAGTATGAAAGATGCCGATAAATTTGTTGATATTATTACTAAGAAAATAGAGGAACATAAGCCTGTAAGAATAATCGGAGATTATGATATTGATGGAATATGTTCTATTTATATATTATTCTGCGGCTTAAAGGCGGCAGGAGCAGATGTGGATTATGTTGTGCCGCATAGGATAAATGATGGTTATGGAATTAATGAGCATTTAATAGACAATGCAATCAATGAAGGGATTGATACAATTGTTACCTGTGATAATGGAATAGCTGCATATAATCAGGTCAGGTATGCAAAGGATAATGGAATTACAATGATAGTGACCGACCACCACGATGTTCCATTTGAGATAAAGGACGATAAAAAGGTATACATTGTACCTCCGGCAGATGCAGTTATTAACCCTAAACAGGCAGATTGTGATTATCCATTTAAGCTGTTATGTGGAGCAGGCGTTGCATATAAGCTTATAAGCCTGTTATATGACAGATTAGGGCTTGATAAGAAAGAGCTTGAAGATTATATTGAATTTATGGCAATAGCCACTGTAGGTGATATAGTCGACCTTATTGACGAGAACAGAATAGTAGTTAAATATGGCCTTAAGCATATTGCACATACAAAAAATACAGGGCTTAGGGCACTTATAGAGGAGTGCCAGCTTGATATTAATAATATAAGCTCATATCATATAGGCTTTGTAATAGGACCATGTCTTAACGCCAGTGGACGTCTTGATACAGCAAGACAGGCAATTGAACTTATGCTTTGCAAGGATAATGAAAAGGCACATAATATGGCAAAAGAGCTTATAGCCCTTAATAATGAAAGAAAGTCAATGACAGAGCAGGAGACGCAGAAGGCAATAGAATTAGTAGAGAATACTGGTCTTCTTAAGGATAGAGTGCTTGTTATATATTTAAAGGACTGCCACGAGAGCATAGCTGGAATAATAGCAGGCAGAATTAAAGAAAGATATTACAGGCCTACATTTGTTATTACTAATGCTGAGGACGGGGCAAAAGGCTCAGGACGTTCAATCGAAGGCTATAATATGTACGAAGAGATTAATAAATGTAAAAATGTTCTCACTAAATATGGTGGACATCCTATGGCGGCTGGTTTATCATTAGCAATATCTGATATTGACATATTCAGAAAAATGCTGAATGATAATGCGATACTTACAGATGAGGATTTAATTCCTAAAATGTGGATTGATGTTCCAATGCCTGTATCGTATGCCAATATCCGGCTGGTTAACCAGTTAAAGCTGCTTGAACCATTCGGAAAGGGTAATGAAAAGCCGGTATTTGCAGATAGGAACTTATATGTAAAGACAGCTTCAGTTATTGGAAAGAATAAAAATGTTCTTAGATGCCAGTTAGAAACAGAGGACGGAACTTATGTACCTGCTGTACAGTTTGGAATTAATAATATAGATGATATTCCAAGGGCAGGAATGAGAATTTCTATAATATATTATCCGGATATCAATACGTTTAACGGAATAATGTCATTACAGATAATTATAAAGGAATGGAAGGAAACAATATGAGAGAGAGAATGAGGAAACTGACAGCTGCTATTCTTATGCTTGTAATGGTCAGCGTAATGTTTACAGCCTGTGGTAGTAACAGCAGTGATAAGTCAGACAATGCAACACAGGAAAGTACAAGTGCGTATGTAAGCGAAGACATAAAAGTAGCTGCACTTAAAGGACCTACAGCTATCGGAATGGTTAAGCTTATGAGCGATAATGAGTATAATAAAACAGCTAATAATTACACATTTCAGATAGAGGCGGCAGCAGATGCATTTACAGCAGACCTTATAAAGGGCGATGTCCAGATTGCAGCTATGCCTTGTAATGCGGCGGCAACACTTTATAATAAGAGTAATGGCAAGGTATCTGTTGTAGGAATTAATACACTTGGCGTGTTATATATACTTGATAATAAGGGCGAGGTAACTAATGTAAGCGACCTTAAAGGACGTACAATATACACAACAGGTAAAGGAACTACACCTGAATATACATTAAGATACCTTTTAAATACCAACGGAATTGACCCTGATAAGGATGTACACATTGAATTTAAGTCAGAGGCTTCCGAGGTTGCGGCTATTATGGCATCAGCGAAGGAAGAAACTGTAGCTATGCTTCCACAGCCATTTGCTACAACAGTTCTTATGAATAATAAGGAAGCAAGAATAGCTCTTGATGTTACTAAGGAATGGGAAAATGTATCAAAGGACGGAAGTACAGTAGTAACAGGTGTAATAGTTGTCAATACAGAATATTACAATAACCATAAGGCTGCGGTTGACAAGTTCCTTGAGGAATATAAGCTTTCAGCAGATTATGTTAATGCAAATGTAGATGAGGTTTCAACACTTGTAGAAAAATATGGTATAACAAAAGCCGCAGTTGCAAAGCAGGCAATACCTAAATGCAACATAACAATAATAACAGGCAGTGATGCCAAAGACAAAATAAGCAAATATTTAAATGTTCTTTACGAAGCAAATCCAGCTTCAGTTGGTGGAAAGCTTCCAGAGGACAATTTCTACAAATAAAATATATAAGAATGATGCATAGTTAAAGCAGTAAAAGCGGTAAAAGCAGTAAAAAGGCAATTCATTAGCAGAAAAATCGGTAGATATGATAATTCTGTATGAATTGCCTTTTTTATTATAATTAATGTGAATGTCTGTTAATATATTCTGTCTTGTATTTAGAGTAAACAATCTTCTGGCTGTTATAAAGACTGTAGTAGCCAGAGAGCATATAACTTATTGCTACGCATATAATTACGAATTTCATTGAACCAGCACCAAACATTTCAATTGATAATATGAAAGAAGTGAGTGGGCAGTTAGTTACGCCACAGAATACGCTTACCATACCGCACGCGGCACATAAGCCGATTGGAAGTCCGAATACAGGAGCCAAAAAGCTTCCAAGAGTTGCACCGACAAAAAGTGTAGGGACAATCTCACCGCCTTTAAATCCACCACCTAATGTAATGGCTGTAAACAGCATTTTTAAAATAAAGACATACCACGAACAGCTTGTTATAAAGCTTACCGCAATCATAGGAGCACCAGCACCAAGATAATCAGTAGTACCGGTTATATATCTTAAAATAATAACAAGCACACCAGCTATTATAATACGGATATATGGGTTGCTTAAGTATTCAGAATATATTTTGGCTGATGAATGAAGCATATAACAGAATACAATGCTTGCGAGGGCAAATATTACTGACATTATCATAAATCTTATTCCGGTAGATATGCTTAGTTCACATATTTCGCTTATTATAAACATAGTTGGTGTTATATTGAATAACCCAGCTACGCCGGAAGCAATAAGTGCGGATATAATACAGGGAACAAGTGCGGCGTAATACATAACCCCCACACTTATAACCTCCATAGAAAATATGGCTGCGGCTATAGGAGTTCCGAAAAGAGCAGAGAAACAGGCACTCATTCCGCACATAATCATAATTCTTGTATCTTTGTCGTCAAAATGTAATATTTTGGCGATAAAATTGCCTAAGGAGCCGCCAACCTGCAGGGCTGCACCTTCTCGTCCTGCTGAACCACCGCAAAGATGTGTAAGCAGTGTTGATATTATAATAAGAGGAGCAACACGGACAGGAACTTCTGCATTGGACTGGATTGCTGTTATTACAAGATTAGTTCCTGTATTCTTGTCTTCGTGCGTAAAATGGTACATAAGAACGATTATTATACCGGCAGCAGGAAGAAAGAATAAAGTGTAAGGGTGTTGGATCCGAAAGCTTGTTACATATTGTAAAGCTTTATAAAATAATGCTCCGATAAGTCCTATAAAGCTTCCTGTAAATAAAGAGCAGAGAAGCCATTTGATAAGTGTTAAGGCTGCCATTCTTGCTCTTTGAAGTGTTTCAAGAGTAATATCAGGACTTATATCTAATATATCAGAGAGTTTTTTCATCAGGTTATCCTCTTTTCTTAGAGTGTTCACGTTAGTCGAACTTCTTTTTACTCATATTGCTGTTGTGATATTCAGGGTTATTAGTTACATCTTCTGTAAAAAACTCTGGCATAATGTAATTGTCAGCTTCTTCTATAGTGTTAAATTCAACTTCTGCAATAACAGTGCCGTTGAATGCTCCTTCAAATATGTCAAGTTCAATAGTGTATCCGTTACCATCTGGAATTTCATAACGCTTTTTGGTTATTATATTACCGTCAGCTTTTTTAATCAAATGTTCATACGAGTCTTTGGTGAGTGGAAGATTGTATTCTTCACGTGCCATCATACCACTGCCTTTGTAAGTAAGATAATAATCATCATTATCACGTCTTACCCTGACTACAGGTTTAGTTGAAAGATAACCCTGTTCAATATATCTGCAATTATAATTGTCCAGATTATCTGGCAATTGTGCAACTAAGAATTTACGTTCTATTTCCATAGTGTGTCTCCGTTTTCTGAATTTCATTGATAATATTTATATGTATCTATAAATACATATAAAAAAGACTGTCACCTAAGTGACAGTCGCAATATCCACTATCGAATATTAATTATTTAGCTGAGTTAACAGTATCCTTTAAAGCCTTACCAGCCTTAAACTTAGGTGCCTTAGAAGCAGGAATTTCAATAGCCTTACCTGTCTGAGGATTCTGACCTGTTCTAGCAGCTCTTTCAGCAACTTCGAAAGTACCGAAACCAACTAACTGAATCTTGTCACCATTCTTTAACTGTTCAGCAACAGTTTCTGTGAAAGCCTTTAAAGCCTTCTCAGCATCCTTCTTTGAAAGTTCAGCCTTCTCTGCGATTGCAGCAACTAACTCTGTCTTATTCATAATAAACTACATCCTCCTTAAATGAAATAAGTAATAATAAGTATAGATTATTTATACTCCATATGTGTACTTTTGTCAATAAAAACCGCTTAAGAATTGCCTTTTTTCGGCATTTTTCGTGTGTTTACCCTATAATAACAGGTGGTTTGAAAGCTCTGATGCGCATATTATGGTGATTTATGATAAGTCGGTAAGTTCACCCCATTTGTCATATAACTCATCAAGTTCAGTGCTTAGAGCCTCTTTTTCAGTGTGTATTTCCATAAGCTTTGCAGTGTCGCTGCTTATGGCGGGGTCTGCATACATATTATCAAGTTCCTCTATGCGTTCCTCAACTTTGGCGATACGCTCCTCTGTACGCTTGAGTTCATTTTTAATTTTTTTAAGCTGTGCCTGCTTAACCTTTTCCTCCTGCCAGCTTGCACGGGAGTCGGCAGCCTTCTTTGCGTGCTCACCATCTGCTGTGCTGCTTTCAGGCTTTGCACTAAGTATATCCCGTTTTTCAAGATAATAATCATAATTACCTATATAATTAACAACAGATTTGTTAGAAAGTTCAATTATCCTTGTTGCGGCAGCATTGATAAAATAACGGTCGTGTGATACGAAGAGCACAGTACCAGTGTAATTATTCAGCGCATTTTCAAGAATTTCCTTTGAAACAATATCAAGATGGTTGGTAGGCTCATCGAGTATAAGGAAGTTCGCGTTAGAGAGCATAAGCTTCGCAAGGGATACACGTCCACGCTCGCCACCGCTTAAGTCACGTATATACTTAAATACATCTTCGTTTGTAAATAAAAATGCGGCTAAAGTATTACGAATCTGGGTATTATTAAGGTCAGGATAAGAGTCTCTTATCTCATCAAATATGGTTTTGTCAGGGTCAAGAACGTGGTGTTCCTGATCGTAGTAGCCGATATTGACTTTGGCACCAAGATATATAGAACCAGAGTCCGGCTCTATTATTCCGTTTATGAGCTTAAGTATGGTAGTCTTGCCAGTTCCGTTATTACCGATAAGGGCAACGCGTTCACCACGCTTTATGTCAATGTCAATATTGTCAAAGAGTGTTACGCCGTCAAAGCTTTTGGAAAGTTCCCTGATAGTCAGAACATCATTACCGCTGACTACGTTAGGTTCAAGCTTTATATTCATTTTGTCGTTTAATTCCTGAGGTTTATCGACAAGTTCTATCTTATCAAGCATTTTTTCACGGCTTTCAGCCCTTTTAATCGATTTTTCACGGTTAAACTGCTTAAGCTTTGTTATAACCTCCTCCTGATGCTTTATCTCTCTTTGCTGGTTTAGGTATTCCTTAAGCTTCATATTTCTCAATATGGCTTTCTTAGAAGCGTAATCAGTATAATTGCCTGAAAATACAGTAGCCTCGCCGTTATCAAGCTCGATAATCTTAGTTACTATCTTATCAAGGAAATAACGGTCGTGGGCAACGATAAGCACAGCACCGTTATAGTTAAGAAGATAGTTTTCAAGCCAGCGTATTGACTCCATATCAAGATGGTTGGTAGGCTCATCAAGAAGGATAATATCAGGCTTTGCAAGAAGAAGCTTTCCGAGTGCAACTCTTGTCTTCTGACCGCCGGATAATGTGTTTACATTAAGTGAAAAATCAGCCTCCTTAAAACCAAGACCTTTAAGAACGCCGGTAATCTCACTTTTGTATGCATAACCGTTGTTCATCTCAAACTTATGGTTGAGGTCAGAATATTTTTTCATAAGAGCTTCAAGCTCATCATCTTTGGCAGTATTCATACGCTTTTCAATATCACGCAGCTCCTGTTCCATATCAAGTATGAACTGCTTAACAGACAATAATTCATCGTATATGGTGTTATCTGAGCCTAAGTTCTGCTGCTGGGCAAGATACCCAATAGTTTTATCTTTGGCTAGGGTGACAAGTCCTGTATCAGCAGGTTCAAGACCTGTGATTATCTTTAAAAGAGTAGACTTGCCGGCTCCGTTGATACCGATAATAGCGGCTTTTTCGTGGTCTTCAATATTAAAGGAACAGGACTTTATGATAACGTCTGTTCCGAATGATTTGCTTATATTATTGCAGGATAATATCATAAGTATATAAGAGTCCTTTCTATAAAAAGATATAATCATTGTGACTGCCTGAATTATAAAAATACAGCAATCGGGATAAATTAGTGGGGTAAAATAACATTTACACGCACACCATCTTACCATAATACTTGTTTTTTGGTAAAAATGCAAAGGTGAAAAAAGTCAATAAACAAATGTAATATATTTTGACTTATCAGCAACAGTAATGTATTATTTATAAGTTAAGCATAAATAAAAAGAGATATTATTAATAATGGAACGAAAATACGCGAAAGGCACAGGCAGGTAAGCGGTTCCATAAGAAGAAAAGAAATGAGGAAATGAATGAAATTTGAAGAATTAAACATTGACGAGAGAATATTAAGAGCTATTGAGGATATGGGTTTTGAGGAAACATCACCTATACAGACACAGGCAATTCCGGCAGTATGTGAGGGAATAGACGTAGTTGGACAGGCACAGACAGGTACAGGTAAGACAGCAGCCTACACTATCCCAATGCTTATGAAGATAAATCCACAGATTAAAAAGCCACAGGCAATCGTTTTATGCCCTACAAGAGAGCTTGCAGTGCAGGTGGCAGAGGAGATAAGAAAGCTCGCCAAGTATATGAGTGATATAAAGGTGCTTCCAGTGTATGGCGGTCAGGAGATAGTAAGACAGATTAAGTCTTTAAAGACCGGCGTACAGATTATCGTAGGTACACCGGGAAGAGTTATGGACCATATGAGAAGAAAGACTGTCAAGTTTGATAATATCAATATGGTTATTCTTGATGAGGCAGATGAAATGCTTGATATGGGATTCAGGGAGGATATGGAAACTATTCTTACTGATACTCCACAGGACAGACAGACTGTTATGTTTTCAGCGACTATGCCAAAGGCTATTATGGATATAGCAAGAAACTTCCAGAAGGATGCAAAGGTTATAAAGGTTGTAAGAAAAGAGCTTACAGTATCTAATATTGAGCAGTTCTACTATGAGGTAAGACCTAAGAATAAGACAGAAGTTCTTTGCAGACTTATAGATATATACAATCCAAGACTTTCAGTTGTATTCTGTAACACTAAAAGACAGGTAGACGAGCTTATATCTGAGCTTAAGGGCAGAGGCTATTTTGCAGACGGTATACATGGAGATATGAAGCAGCAGCAGCGTGACAGGGTTATGGATGATTTCAGAAGTGGTAAAGTAGATATACTTATCGCTACAGATGTTGCCGCAAGAGGAATAGACGTAGATGATGTGGATATGGTATTTAACTATGATATTCCACAGGATGAAGAATACTATGTACACAGAATAGGTCGTACAGGAAGAGCCGGAAGGTCAGGTATGGCACTTTCCTTCATAAGCGGAAAGGAAGTCTATAAGTTAAAGGATATTGAGCGTTACTGTAAGACTAAAATTCTTGCAAAGCCGGTTCCATCACTTGACGATGTCAAGAACACAAAGGTTGACAATATGTTTGAAAAGATTAAGCAGACTATCGAAGAGGGCGGACTTACAGATATGGTTAATCTTGTTGAAGAGCATGTTAATCAGGAAGAATATACATCTATGGATATGGCAGCAGCGCTTCTTAAGATGCTTATCGGTGATACGCTTGAAAGAGAGGATGAAGTTGAGAACTTCCACTTTGATATAGATAAAGATGATTCAAGAATGGTAAGACTCTTTATTAATATAGGTAAAAAGGATAAGATAAAGCCATCTAATATCCTTGGTGCGATAGCAGGCGAATCAGGTATGCCAGGGAAGCTTGTCGGTGCCATAGATATGATGGATAACTATACATTTGTTGATGTACCGGCAATTCACGCTGAAAAAGTGCTTAAGGCGATGAATGACAATGTCCAGATAAAGGGACGCCGTGTCAATATGGAGAAGGCTAACCAGACAAGAGGAAAGAGCCACGGAAAGTCAAAACATAAGAACAGAGATAAGTCTAAGAAAAACCGTGATTAATTAAAATACGGGAAGGAGTGTTTCTATGAGAAAGCAGATTACACTTGAAAATATAAACCGTAAAGAGGTATTAAGATATCTTGGTTACAAAGGAATAGGTGCAGATGAAACGGTTGAGAGGCTCATAGATGAGTGCGAGGCGAAAGTTATTAAAGCAGCGGTTCCAAGATATACTTACAGAGTTGTTGATGTAAAACAGGCAGATGACGGCGTAGAGATTGAAGGCACAGGACTGGTGCTCAAAGGTAATTCCATAAAGGAACACCTTACAGGCTGTGATAAGGCAGCGCTTATAGCAGTTACGTTGTCTGATGGCATAGACAGGATGCTTCGTGTCCTGCAGGCATCTGACCTTGCAAAGGCTGTTGTGGCAGACAGTCTTGCAAGTGCCGGAATAGAGCAGGTATGCGATAAGCTTGAACGCATAATAAAAGAAGAGCTGCCAGAGTACAACCAGACCTTCAGGTTTGGCATAGGCTATGGGGATCTGCCTCTTTCACAGCAGGGCGATTTTCTAAAGGTGCTTAATGCACAAAGACTTGTAGGATTAACTGTAGGAAAGACTTATATGATGACACCGACCAAGTCAGTTACAGCGGTTATAGGACTTACAACAGGTGAGGTAAGTACCAAAAGAAAAGGCTGTATGTCGTGCAATCTTAAGGGAACATGCAGATTCAGGGAATCAGGAGGACATTGCAATGGATAATAAGTTAAAGGAACTTTTAAAAAGGGATTATGTGATTCTTGATGGTGGTATGGGAACTATGCTACAGGCAGCAGGCATGAAGATGGGTGAAACACCGGAAATGCTTAATATCACACAGCCAGAGCTTTTAATATCTATACACGAAAAGTATCTTAATGCTGGTTCAGATATTATATATGCCAACACATTTGGCGGAAACAGTTATAAGCTTGAGGAGTGCGGACATTCAGTTGATGAGCTTGTAACAGCAGGTATTAAGAATGCAAGAACAGCATGTAACAATGTAAAGCCGGAGGCACTTGTAGCTCTTGATGTAGGCCCTATCGGACAGCTTTTAGAGCCAACAGGAACATTAAGCTTTGAGGAAGCTTATGAAATGTATGCCGAGATAGTAAAAGCAGGTGAAAAGGCTGGTGCAGACCTTGTTGTATTTGAAACAATGACTGACCTTTTGGATGTCAAGGCTGCAGTGCTTGCGGCAAAGGAAAACAGTTCACTTCCTATTATGACAACTATGACATTTGAGGAAAATATGCGTACATTTACAGGCTGCCAGATATCAGCCTTCGCACTTACTGTATCAGGACTTGGAGTTGAGGCAATAGGTGTCAACTGCTCACTTGGTCCAAAGGAGTTAGAGCCTGTTATAGAGGAGCTTACAAAGTGGACTAATCTTCCGGTCATAGTTAAGCCAAATGCAGGACTTCCTGACCCTGTTACTAACCTTTATAATGTTAATGCACAACAGTTTGCAGAATTTATGAAGGACTTAAGAAAGTATGGAATAAAGGTATTCGGAGGCTGCTGCGGTACAACACCAGAGTTCATAAGTGAGCTTTCAGCTATGCTGAACAAAGAGGGCAATCCTAAGAAGGAGCCTGTTGTTATTCCATCGGCAGTGTGTTCGGCAACAAAGACAGTTGTAGTCGACCAGCCAAGAGTAGTAGGCGAGCGAATTAACCCGACAGGAAAGAAGATATTTAAGCAGGCACTTATTGATAACGATATGGACTACATATTAGGACAGGCACTTGAACAGACAGGTGCAGGGGCGGATATACTTGATGTAAATGTAGGACTTCCAGGTATTGATGAAAGACAGATGATGATAGATACAGTTAAGTCATTACAGTCAGTTGTGGATGTACCTTTACAGCTTGACTCAACTATTCCAGAGGTTCTTGACTCAGCCTTAAGGATATATAACGGAAAGCCAATCGTGAATTCGGTCAATGGTGAGGAGGATTCACTTAATAATATTCTTCCTATAGTTAAGAAGTATGGAGCTGCTGTTATCGGTCTTGCACTTGACAAGGATGGTATTCCTAAGAAGGCAGAGGACAGAGTTGCCATAGCGAAAAAGATTATGGACAGGGCAGTTGCCATAGGAATACCTAAGGAGGATATATATATTGACTGTCTTACACTTACAGCTTCAGCAGAGCAGGAGGGGGTTATGGAAACACTCAATGCCCTGTATACAGTAAAGCATGAGCTTGGCTTAAGGACAGTACTCGGTGTATCGAATATATCCTTCGGACTTCCTAACAGAGTGCTTGTAAATCATATATTCCTTACTATGGCTATGCAGAACGGACTTGACCTTGCAATCATCAATCCTAACATATATGAGATGATGGGCGCAGTGAGGGCATACAAGCTGCTTGCCAATATAGATAAGAATTCCGTTGATTATATAAAGGCATATGCATCTATGCCAAATGTAAGCAAGATTAATCCTATGAATATGGGAACAGCTAATGCAGGTGCTGGAAATGCAGGAACAGTGGGTGCGCAGAGTACAGGCTCAGGCAGCAGCATTAATCTTAAGGATAAAAAGGGCAGCTATACCTGTGATGACTTATTCTATGCCGTGGAAAAGGGACTTAAAAATGAGGGCGCAGCCATAACAGAAGAACTTCTTTCAAGCATGGACTCTATGGAGATTGTAAATAATGCACTTATTCCGGCACTTGACAAGATAGGTGACGAATTTGAAAGGGGAACATTATTCCTTCCACAGCTTATTATGGCGGCTGGTGTTGCACAGGGAGCATTTGAAGTTATAAGAAATCATATGGTTATGAGCAACAATGCGCCGGTAAGCAAGGGAAAGATAGTAATAGCCACAGTTAAGGGTGATGTTCACGATATTGGAAAGAATATTGTAAAGGTACTTCTTGAAAACTACGGCTATGAGGTTATCGACCTTGGAAAGGACGTAGAGTATCAGGCAGTTGTAGATGCCATAAGAGAAAATGATGCAAAGCTTTGCGGACTTTCAGCACTTATGACAACTACACTTGTATCTATGAAAAAGACGATAGAGCTTATACACGAAAATAATCTAGACTGTAAGATTATGGTTGGCGGTGCTGTGCTTACGCCTGAGTACGCCAAAGAGATACACGCAGACTTTTATTCAAAGGATGCGAAAGAGTCGGTAGATATAGCAAAGAGAGTGCTTGGTTAAAACGCAGACTTTTAGTAAGATTAGTTGTGTTTTTTTACATTTTGACACACACGGATAATTGTTATATAATTAACAGAGCATTTTGCAGCCTATTATGTGAAAAGTAAGGCGGCATATTTTAGACATATTTAAAATGTAATTATAGTATATATGAAACATCACATAATTAAGATACCAGGGTCAAAAGCATCTGATTATGGATATTATGTGGTGTCATATGTACAGAAACAGAGGATAGTTGGTTATGGAAGATAGTAAGAAAATATCGGCAGCAGTTATAAGAAGATTACCCAGATATTACAGATATCTCGGTGAGTTAATAGAAAGCGGTGTCCAGAGAATATCATCAAAGGATTTAAGTGCAAAGATGAAAGTCACAGCTTCACAGATACGTCAGGACCTTAACAACTTTGGCGGTTTTGGACAGCAGGGTTATGGCTATAATGTAAAGTATCTTTATGATGAAATAGGAAAGATATTAGGAATAGATAGAAAGCATAATATGATTATTATTGGTGCTGGTAATCTGGGAAGAGCCATAGTCAACTATGCGGACTTTGAGAAGAGAGGTTTTGTTGTCTGTGGTGTATTTGACAGCAATAAGGCTCTTGAGGGACAGGTTATCCGTGACAATATAAGTATTATGATGATGGACAATCTTGAGAACTTTATACAGGAGAATAACATAGAGATAGTAGCACTTACCATCCCTAAGGAAGCGGCAAGACAGATAGGAAAACGTGTTGCAGATGCCGGAATTAAGGCAATATGGAACTTTGCGCATACTGACCTTAATCTTCCTGATGATGTTATAGTTGAGAATGTCCATTTGTCAGAGAGTCTTATGAGGCTTTCATATACTATAGCTAATAAGGATTGATATCATTAAGGGGGATTGTCAATGTCTGAAATCACATATGATGCATTAAAAAATAAAGGAGTATTTACTAATATTCCTATTCTTACGCTGGATGAAAGATGGTACCGCCTTGTAAATGATAAGATTAAAACGGATGAGATAGCCTACTGGGAAAAGCAGGTTAATGAACTTTTAAAGAAGCAGGGCAGACTTAATACGGATATCAAGGATATTAAGAAACTAAAGAAACAGCTTATCAATGATGTTGTTGAGAATATGGAAAGCGATGATGACAGCAGGGCAAGGCAGAAGCTGATGAATCAGAACCAGAGACTTATACAGGAGTCAAAGGATAAGATAGCTAACTTGGAGGATGAGCTTATGGAGCTTCCAAGGGAGCTTGCAAGAGCTAATGAAAAGCTTCTTACAGAAACGCTTAAAGTATGTTATGGAAAGATGAACTCTAATACAGAGGACATAGAGGTGCTTACCAAGTGGATAGATGCCACAAGGGTAAAGCTTAAGAAAAACATTCTTATAAAGCAGGATAAGGAAACAAGCAATGAAAGTATGTATTCGCTTATCCATGATATTATAGGACCTGAGAACTGTAGTGCGGTTGACAGAATTAATGAAGGAATTGTTGATGAGGACGAATAAACGTCAGGTCTTTAATTTACAGTAATAAGGTTTATAACAGATTATGTTCTGGAGGGGCTTATGAAGTATATACTTGATGCAGCGCAGATGAAAGAAGTTGACAACTATTCTATAAGTACTGTGGGAATACCATCTGTAGTGCTTATGGAAAGGGCTGCCCTTTCGGTTACTTCCTATATAGCAGAAGAAGCACATATATCCACAGATAAGATGGTTTTATGCGTATGTGGAAGCGGAAACAACGGGGCAGATGGACTTGCAGTGGCAAGACAGTTATATCTTAAGGGATATAAGGTGGATGTTTTTTTATGTGAGGGAAAACATTCTACAGAAGAATACAGAATACAACTGAACATAATAAAGAATCTGGGCATACAATATATTAATGACCCGGATTTTTCTGCTTATGGGGTCATAGTTGATGCACTTTTTGGCAATGGATTATCAAGAAATCTTGAAGGAAAGTCGGTGAGTGTGGTTGAGGCGGTCAATAATGCGCATAATAATGGTGCATATGTGGCAGCAGTTGATATACCATCGGGTATAAGTGCAACAAGCGGCGCTGTTATGGGCTGTGCCGTTATGGCAGATGTTACAGTCACATTTGGATATATAAAGACAGGACAGTTATTATATCCGGGAGCGGGTTATTGTGGAGAGCTTAGGGTAAGCGATATAGGTTTTGCGGTATATGATAAAATGTCACAAAAAAGATATATATATGAGCCAGAAGATATAAGGGCGAAGCTGCCGCACAGAAGGGCAGACAGCAATAAGGGAAGCAGCGGAAAGGCAATTGTTATCGCAGGTTCTAAGAAGTATGGAGGAGCTGCAGTTCTTTCCTCAAGGGCAGCCTACAGAACGGGAGCAGGGCTTGTCAAGCTTATAACACATATTGATAACAGGAATGTAGTACTTTCCAGCAATATGGAAACCCTGCTTTCTACTTATGGCGATGAAGATACGGATGTATCAGTTAAAGAGTCACTTGAATGGGCAGATGCAGTGTGTATAGGTCCGGGACTTTCACAGGATACACTTGCGGAAAGTCTTGTAAGGCAGGTGGCGGACGATGATACTGGTAAAAAGAAGCTTTTTGATGCGGATGCCCTTAATATAATAGCAAAGTGCGGCATAACATTAAATGGAGGACAGATTGTAGTGACACCTCATGTTGGTGAAATGTCAAGACTTACAGGAAAGAGCATAGCAGATATAAAAAGCAATATAATATCGGTCGCAGTGGATTATGCCAAAGAGCACAAGTGTATATGTGTATTAAAGGATGCAAGAACTATTGTTACGGATGGTGATGAGGTGTATATCAATGTATCCGGCAATGATGGTATGGCAACAGGCGGTTCAGGAGATGTCCTGTCCGGCATAATAACTTCGCTTATGGCACAGGGAATGGACTGCTTTGATGCGGCTAAGCTTGGAGTATATATACACGGACTTGCAGGAGATGAAGCGGCCAGAGCTGGAACAAGATATTCAATGGTTGCAGGGGATATAATTGGTAACATATCGAATGTGTTAAAAGAATATGATTAATAGCACTAACATTTACCATTAAAAATATCTGTAAATTATTTATGCGTACAGCAGATAAATGAATTTAATACTATAAATGAGCAAATACAGAATAATGCACAAAAATAATTCACTCATTTATAAATTTAATAATTAAAAATTTTAAGAATTCAGAATACGAAGAGATTACATCAAGTGAATAAACACGGGAAACCTGGCAATACTTTAACTATAATCGATTAAGTAAATGCTTTGGGAGTGTGATATAAGTGGTAATCAAACGTGGAGATATATTTTATGCAGATTTAAGACCAGTTGTTGGTTCAGAACAGGGCGGAATAAGGCCGGTTCTTATTATACAGAATGATACAGGCAATAAGCACAGTCCGACTGTCATATGTGCAGCGATTACATCAAAGATGAACAAGGCAAAGCTGCCAACACACGTTGAGATAGATTCGTGTCATTATGATATAGTCAAAGATTCGGTTATACTTCTTGAGCAGCTTCGCACCATAGATAAGAAGCGTCTTAAAGATAAAGTATGCCATCTTGATAACGACATAATAGGACAGGTGGATAAAGCACTTAGCGTAAGCCTTGAGATGAACCATAATTATTGACTGATACAGCCGGTATGTGATATTCTAATGGCAATATCTGTCAGATATTACAGACAGAGATATATAAGTTTATTAACAATATATAGCGAAAGGATTTATACGAATTATGAACGAGGGTCATCCCGCGGAAGGAAATGAAGGTTTGTTTTCCGGATTTTTTAAGAAGTTTGGAAGAGGAAAACGAGAAGAAGATGTAACAGAAGAGATTATGGATATGGTTAATGAAAGCCATGAACAGGGAGTTATAGCAGAGAATGAGGCCGAGATGATTGGCAACATATTCGAGTTTGCGGAAAAGCAGGCAGAAGATGTTATGACACACAGAAAGAATATTGTCGCACTTGATGCAGCACTTACGGTAAGCGAGGCATTTGACATAGTTATGGAGGAGAGCTTTTCAAGGTATCCAGTGTATGACGGCGACATAGATAATATAATTGGCATATTACATATCAGAGATCTTCTGAAGGTATACGTTAAGGAAGAGGATAGGAGTAAGAAGCTCTATCAGGTTAAAAATCAGGTTATGTTTGAGCCATTCTGCATACCGGAAACAAGAAGCGTAAGTGTTCTTTTTAAGGAAATGCAGTCTAAGAAAAATCATTTTGCAGTAGTTGTAGATGAGTATGGGCAGACAACTGGTATTGTTACGATGGAAGATATTCTTGAGGAGATAGTTGGCAATATCTTAGATGAGTATGATGAAGAGGAAGTCCAGATAAGACAGCTTTCAGATGGAAAGTATGAGATGGATGGTCAGACACCGTTAGAGGATATTGAAGAAAAGCTTGGAATTGAGTTTAACTGTGAGGATATAGATACACTTAATGGATATATGATATATAAGCTTGGTAAAATTCCCGCTGAGAATGAGAAGTTTGAAACAGAGTGCGGTGGTTATACATTCAGGATATTATCTGTATCCGGCAAGATGATACAGAAGGTTCTTGTTGTAAAAAACGGGAACGCAGGGGATAAGGATAATGAAGCACATTAAAAGAATTGTTATGGTTCTTATATGGCTTATAATATGGCAGATTGCCAGTATGATGACAGGACTTGAGCTTTTGCTTGCAAGTCCTGTTGCTGTATTAAGAACTCTTATTGAAATGCTTGTATCAAAGGCGTTCTATATGACACTTTCACACAGCCTGTTAAACATAGGAAGCGGACTATTGGCAGGAATTATCATAGGTGTGGCAGTCGGCATAGGTTCAGGACGGTTTAACACATTTGCGCAGTTCGTGGAAATTCCGCTTCAGCTTATGAAGTCGCTTCCTGTTGCCGCATTTATAATACTTCTGCTTATGTGGTTTGGCTCTAGGAATGTATCGCGTATAATATCAGCTATGGTTGTCATACCGATGGTGACGGCAGGAGTTACGGATGGCATAAGAAACACAGATACAGGTCTTGTCAATATGGCAAAGGTGTATAATATGAGCCGCTTAAACCGTTTCAGGTACATATATATGACAGGAGTGTATCCATATCTTGAAACGCAGCTTAAAATAGCACTTGGAATGTGCTTTAAGGCGGGAATATCGGCAGAGATAATAGGACTTGTGTCTGATACAATAGGAACAAGTATGTATTATGCCAAAATGTATCTGCTGTCAGCAGAGCTTTTTGCATGGAGTATTGTTGTGATAGCGGTGAGCTTCATTATTGAAAAGCTCATATTAAAGCTGCTTGGACTTATATATAAAGCTTTGCAGGGTAATCTGTAAATGTGTAATAATGACGTTTGGAAGAAGATAAAGATGAAAAGACTGGAACTTAAAAATATAAGAAAAAGCTATAACGGCAGGTGTGTGTTAGATGGTATTAGTGCAGTGTGCAGCTCTTCACAGCCAGTGTGTGTAAGAGGTGTGTCGGGAGCGGGAAAGACAACACTGCTTAATATTATAATGGGTCTTGTAAATGCGGATGCGGGAGAGCTTGTATACAATGATGAAATGCATAACGTTAAGAAATGCAGAGATAATAAAAAAGCTTACAGGCTTTCGTCAGTATTTCAGGAGTCAGCGCTTGTCGGACACTTAAACCCTGTTATTAATGTATCTATGGTGCTTAAAGGAAAAGTGGATAAAGACGTTATAAGAAATGAACTCAGCAGGCTGGTTGATGAGGAATGTATTGATAAGCCATGTACACAGCTTAGCGGAGGAATGAAGAGGCGTGTTGAGATAGTCCGTGCGATGATGGCTGACTCAGATGTTGTTATTATGGATGAGCCATTTGCAGGGCTTGACGATAAAACCAAAGACACAGTTATACATTATATTATACTCTTCCGGGTGTGTCAACCATTTTTTCTCGAAATCCAGCCGAAAAATCAAGGTTTTTCCGGTTTTACTCCGCCTTCCTCTTCCGTGCCTCCAGGTATCCGTTGAGCTCAGAATTTTTAATATCCGTGATAAACATATGTCCGGGCGCATGGGTAATGACCACCGGCGGCTTTGCATGCTCCACCGCTGCCTGAGGGGTCACGCCGCAGGGCCAGAATACGGGGATCTCTCCCTCATAGAGATCCACTGCATCGCCGTAATCCGGCTTCATGATGTCCCTTATCCCAATCTCCGCCCCATCTCCCATATGGACCGGAGCACCATGGACATTGGGCATCTTTTCTGTGATCGCATACGCCTTTTGGGCATTCTCCGGCGTCATGGGCCGCATGGAGCAGACCATGGGGCCTTCAAAGGGGCCGGCCTTCACAGTCTCTATATTTGTCTTATACATGGGCACGTTCCGGCCCTGGGCAATGTGGCGTACCTGGATCCCAGCCTCCATCAGCGCCTCC
>ERZ773221.1548-NODE-1548-length-21381-cov-51.460565_pt1 | contig 21381 bp, 18 predicted proteins | sample MGYA00580994_ERZ773221 | MGnify/ENA primary metagenome ERZ773221 (study PRJEB29015, sample SAMEA2737758) | human gut metagenome | biome: human gut; feature: human-associated habitat; material: faeces | place: China | collected 2012 ... | reverse complement strand
TCGTGCCGCGCTCGCCGACATAGGTGTCGAAGCCGTGCGGCATGGCCATGATATCATCGTAAATCTCCGCGCGCTTCGCCGCTTCGACGATCTCCTCGTCCGTCGCGTCGGGGCGGCCATAGCGGATATTCTCGCGCACCGTGTCGGCAAAGAGGAACACATCCTGCTGCACGATGCCGATGGCGCGGTGAAGAGACGACTGCGTAAGAGAGCGCACATCTTCCCCGTCGATACGGATCGCGCCCTCGCTCACCTCGTAAAAGCGCGGGATGAGCTGGCAGAGCGTCGACTTGCCTCCGCCGGAGGGGCCGACGATGGCGAGCATCTCGCCAGGCCTTATATGCACGCTCACGTCATGGAGCACACCTTCATTCTCCTCGCCCTCGTAAGAAAAGCTCACATGGTCGACGTCGATCTCGCCGCGGCAGTGTTCGAGTTCCTTCGCGTCCGGTGCGTCCTTGAGCGCGGGCTCGACGCGCATGAGTGCCGTGAAGCGCTCAAGACCTGCAAAGCCACGAGCAAAGATCTCAGAGAAATTCGCGAGCTTTCGCACGGGGTTGATGAACGTTGCGATGTAAAGGGAAAACGTGATGAGGTCAATGTAGTTCATCTCGCCGCGCATGATGAGATAGCCGCCCACCGTGATGACGGCGGCGGAGAGCAGCGTCATAAAAAATTCCATCGTCGCGTTGAACACACCCATCTCGTGGTGGAATTTGCGCTTGGAGACCTTGAATTCCTCGTTCGCCGCGTTGAATTTGTCGATCTCCTCTTCCTCGTTGGCAAAGGCGCGCGCCGTGCGGATGCCGGAGAGCGACGACTCGATGCCGACGTTGATGGCGGCAGTCTTCTGCTTCTCGCCGCGCGAGGCTGCCGTCATCTTGCTGCGGCGCGACATGATGACCGCGATGAACACCGGCAGGATGCACGCCACGACCAGCGCGAGCCGCCACTCGATGGAAAACAGGATGGCGAGCGCGCCGACGATCGTCAGCGTCGAAATGAGCAGGTCCTCGGGGCCGTGGTGGGCGAGCTCCGTGATCTCGAAGAGATCGCTCGTCAGCCTGCTCATGAGCTGGCCCGTGCGGTTGTGGTCAAAGAAGCTGACGTCCAGCTCCTGCACGTGCGTGAAAAGGTCGCGGCGGATGTCCGCCTCCACCAGAATGCCGAATGTGTGTCCCCAGTAGGAAATGACATAGTATAAAAGCGCGCGCACAATGAACGCCGCCATCATCACGCCCATCACGATAAAAAACGTGCGGTACTGCTGATTCGGCAAAAGGTCGTACATCGACTTGCGCGTCACGAGCGGGAAGGCGAGATCGATGAGCGCAACGACCGTCGCGCAGACAAGGTCCAGGATAAACAGGCCGCGGTGCGGCTTGAAGTAGGTGAAGAGAATGGAAAGCGGCTTTTTCTGCTGAAATTCACGGGTCGTCATATGGTCGATAGCTCCTGCAAATACTTTTTCAAGGTAATTGTAGCACAGGCGGGCAGTGCTTGCAAGGAAAGCCGCCCCTTTTTGCGTAAAAAAAGAACGGCCCCCGGCCGTTCTTTTTCTCTTTACTTGATGCGCACCGTGATGGTCAGCACCGCGCCGCCAACGGTGGCCGTCACGGTCGTGGTACCCACCTTGGCAGGCGTGATCAAGCCGTCCGCCGAGATAGACAGGACGCTCGCGTCCGCCACCGCCCAGGTCGCGGCCGCGTCCGTGCCGGAAACGCTCAGGCGGATGGTCTCGCTCGGCTTGATCGTGCAGTCAAAGTTGCCGTTTCCGTCCTTGGGCAGCGTCGTGCCGACGTTCGTCTTGATGCTCAGGGCCGAGGCATCCACCGTCGGGGTGGATGGGGTTGTCGTGGTGCCGGGATTGGTGGCAGTTGTGTCGCTGCTGTTTGCAGGATCATTTGCGTTCGGCTCATCACCGGTGTTCGGGTCAGTGGTGCCGCCGTTGTTCGCGTTCGGATCGTCCGTGTTCGTATTGCTGTCGTCGGGCGTATTGACATCGTCCTGCACGCCGGGGGTATCGTCGTCGTCGGCGGGCGTGATCTTTGCGACGATCTTGTCACCAAAGAGCGACCAGCTCAGAAGCAGCAGCACGACGACGAGCACCGCCGCCATCGCGCCGCGGACGGACTGCGTCTGCTTTTTATCCGAAACGCGCCGGCCGCCGCTCTGTTTGCTGGAGTTGTACTTGATCTTACGGGGATGGTCTCCCTCCTCGCAGAACGGGCATCTGCGATAGCTGGGGGAATATTCTTCGCCGCAGCGCGGGCACTTGAGAAGATTCATGCCGACGCTCCTTTCTTTTGTCAAAATAGAGTCTCTGCGCGCGAGCACACACGGTGCCGCGTTCCTTTACATAATACTTGCTTTTTTGTCCCGCGTCAACCGAAACACGCAAATTTTTGCCGCATTCCGCCGCGCGGCCTTGCTTTTTCGCCAAAGTCTTCCTATAATCGACTTAACAACAAACGATTCATGGAGGGTCTGGCGATGAACACCATCTTCATTGGCATTGCAGGCGGCACCGGTTCGGGCAAAACGACGCTCACCGAGCATCTGAAGCAGCACTTCGGCGACGATATCAGCGTCGTGCACCACGACAGCTATTATAAAATATCAGGACAGGCCCTTTGAAGAGCGCTGCAAGCAGAATTACGACCACCCCGACGCTTTCGAGACCGATCTGATGGTCGAGCAGCTTAAGGAGCTCAAGGCGGGCAAGGCCATCCGCTGCCCTGTCTACTCCTACGCAGACCACCAGCGCACAAGCGAGACCGAGCTCATCCGGCCGAGCAAGGTCGTCATCGTCGAGGGCATCCTCATTTTCCAGGACCCGCGGCTGCGCGAAATGCTCGACATCAAAATTTTTGTCGAGACCGACGCCGACGTGCGCATTCTGCGCCGCGCGCTGCGCGACGTGCGCGACCGCGGCCGCACGCTCGAGAGCGTCATCACGCAGTATTTGACGACCGTCAAGCCCATGCACGAGCAGTTCGTCGAGCCGAGCCGCAAGTATGCCGATATCATTGTGCTTGAAGGCGGCCACAACTTAGTCGCCCTCGACATGATCATGCAGCGCATCGCCAGCCACATCGCCTCCGCCGACTAACGCAGCGGTTAAAAAGCCTCGCAGAGTTTTACCCGCAAGGGGTACGCGGCATCCGTAAGGCGGCAGAGCCGCCAACGGCTGCCCAGGCGTCCGCAGACGCGAAATAAATTGGAATCCGTTTTTCCGGCGGCGTGTACGCCGGAAAAACACTTCTCTCTCCGCGCGTGTCGCAGCCGCCTTTCGGGCGGCAAGGCGCAAAGCGGAACGCATCTTTCTCAAAAAAGAGGGACGCAGCTTTCAGCTGCGTCCCTCTTTTTTGAATATCTTTTACACTCCCGCGAAGTGGAACACGACGCCGATCACCGCGGAGACTCCGATAAAGACGATCGGGTGCAGGTCCTTGGTCTTTTTGATGTAGCGCGTGAAGACGAGCAGCACCAGCGCAAGGATGATGCCGCGCCAGCTGATCGCGCCGTCCCACGAGAATTTCATCAGGATGGAATCCTCCTGCGACGCGCTCGTGATCCCGGCGATCACCTGAAGCATCACGCCCGCGCAGGCCGCGCCGATCAGGCCGGTGGAGGCGGGACGAAGGCCGTAGAATGCGTTGGCGACATACTGGCTGTCGCGGAATTTGGCGAGCATCGCCGCAACGATCAAAATGACGATGATCGACGGCGTCACCTCGCCGATGGTGGCGACGATCGCGCCCGGCACGCCGCCGACCGTATAGCCGACATAGGTCGCCATGTTGATGCCGACAGGACCCGGCGTCGATTCCGACACAGCCAGCATGTTCATCAGGTCCGTCTGCGAAAACCAGCCCGTGGTCGCCCCGATATCCTTGAGGAACGGCAGCGTCGCCATGCCGCCGCCGATGGCAAACAGGCCCGTTTTGAAAAATTCCCAGTATAAGCGAAGATACAAGGTCATTTTGCCGCCCTCCCCTCAAGATTTTTCAGCACGATGCCGGACATCGCCGAGAGCAGCACGAACCACACCGGCGAAACGCTCAGCAGCATATTCCCCAGCAGCACGATAACAAAGATGACCGCCGTGCGCTTATCCACGACCGACTTTTTCAGCAGCTTGAGCACAGCGTTCAGGATGAGCACGCATACACACACCTGAATGCCTGCAAAGGCGTTCTGCACCCAGGCAAGGTGGGCAAAGTTCGTAATGAGTCCCGCCAGGATCGTGATAATGACGAGCGAGGGGAATACCACGCCGAGCGTCGCGGTGATGCCGCCCATCGCGCCTTTTCTCTTCTGTCCGACAAATGTCGCCGTGTTGACGGCGATGATGCCCGGTGTGCACTGACCGATGGCAAAATAGTCCACCAGCTCTTCTTCCGTTGCCCAGTGCTTATTCTGCACCACCTCGCGCTCGAGGATCGGCAGCATCGCCATACCTCCGCCAAAGGTCATCACGCCGATCTTGGCAAAGGTGAGAAACAGTTCCAAAAGTTCCTTCAAAACACTTTCTCCTTACTCCACATATCCGTAAAGGCCGCGCACGGACACCTCACCCGTGCGGACGGTCTCGACCGTCCCGTTTTCGCGGCGCACGATGAGGCCGAACTCCTCGTCCACGTCAAGCGCCGTGACTTTTTCCTTCGTATCCTGCCACAAAAGCTGCACCTCGCGCCCGATGGTCACGCAGCGGCGGCGGTATTCGTCGAGATACCCGCTCGTCTCTCCGGATCTGAGCGCCGTATAAAGCGCATCGAGCTCCTCGATCATCGCCGCGGACAGCTCCGCGCGCGAAATGAGCCTGCCCGTCTCGCGCAGGATGGACGTTGCGATCTTCGAGACCTCGCCGACGAAGTCCTCCTCGCGCTGGCTGACGTTGAAGCCGATGCCCGCCACGACGTACTGGAGCTCGCCGGTCTCACCCTCGACGCTCAGCTCGGTCAAAATGCCGCAGAGCTTTCTGCCGTTCAGGATGAGATCGTTTGTCCACTTGATCTGCGAGTGCGTCCCCGCCACGCGGTCGACCGCGCGGCTCATCGCAACGGCGATGAGACCCGTGAGCGGCATCAGCTGCGACGGCGCAAGCTTCGGACGCAGCAAGATCGACAGGTAAACGCCCTTGCCCGCCGCACTCTGAAAGCTGCGGCCGCGGCGACCGCGGCCGCTCGTCTGCTCCGCCGCGACGGCGACGGTACCGTCCGGCGCGCCGTCGAGCGCGATGCGCTTTAAGTAGGCGTTTGTCGAGTCGATGGAATCAAAGCAGTCGATGCGCTTGCCGACGGTTTCGACAGGTCCCAAGTAGCTGCGCACGGTCTGCTCGGTCAGCGTGTCGGGCAGCGACTTGAGGCAGTAGCCGCGTCCCGTGACGGCGTCGATCTCGTACCCCTGCGCGCGCAGGGCGGAAATGCTCTTCCAGATGGCCGCGCGCGTGATGCCGAGCTCGGCGCTGACGGCCTCGCCGGAGACGAAGTGTCCCTTTTCCCGCAGCAGCAGCGCCAAAACAGTCTCTTTTCCCATAGCGTCCTCCGTTACAAAATGTAACCGAAATTGTTACCCTTTTGAGGTTGACAGTCGGCGGCTTATCGCTTACGATTGACATAAAATATCAAACGCTGCGTTTTTCGCAGCCGCCGTCTTAGGATTGTAGCACGCTTGCCGCCGCATGTAAACCAAAATCTCATGTTTTGGCTTACCCGGCGGTTTCTTGACGAATTCCTGATTTTTCCATTGCCGCGCTCCGCCCCGGCGTGTACAATAAGACGCTGACAAATTATGACAGGAGTTTCCCCGTGAGCTTTTCCGACCTTACGTTTCTTTTTTATTTTCTGCCGCTGTTTTTCGCGGTCTATTACATCCTGCCCTTTCGCTTCAAAAATGCTGCGCTCGTGCTGGGCAGCTTTGCCTTCTACTTCATCGGCGCGGGCGCGCGCGACACACTGCTGCTGTCCGGCGTGCTGCTTCTGCACTACGCCCTCGCCCGCGCAATGGCGGGGAAAGAAGTCCGCACGCGAAAAGCACTGCTGATCATCGCGCTGGCGGCGGACCTCTTCTGCCTTGTGTACTTCAAGTACGCCGCATTTATTCTGGAAAATCTGGGCAAACTGACGGGGACGGCGTTCTCCCTTGTCGAGCTTGCGCTGCCGCTCGGCGTCAGCTTCTACCTCTTCCAGAGCGCGGGGTACCTCATCGACGTGTATCGCGGCGAGGAGGCGGAGAAAAACCTCATCGACTACGCCGCTTTCACCATCGCGTTCCCCCAGCTCACGATGGGGCCGATCTTACGCTACCGCGAATGGCGCGGCGCACTAAAGGAACGCACGATCACGCGCGAGGACGTATTCTCCGGCTTTGAGCTCTTTGTTGTCGGCCTGTGCTTCAAGGTGCTGCTCGCCGACCAGCTCGCGCCGCTGTGGGCATCGCTCGAGCGCATCGGTTACGAATATTTGTCGACGCCGCTCGCATGGCTCGGCGCGGTGAGCTACAGCTTGCAGCTCTACTTTGACTTTTCCGGCTATTCTCTCATGGCGATGGGCCTCGGGCAGATGCTCGCGCTGCCTGTGCCGCGCAACTTTGACCTGCCCTACACCGCGCGCTCGGTGAGCGAGTTCTACCGCCGCTGGCACATCACGCTCGGCACATGGTTTCGCGACTATGTCTACATCCCGCTCGGCGGCAGCCGCAACGGCAATGCCCGCACGGTGCTCTCGCTCACGGTCGTGTGGTTTTTCACCGGCCTCTGGCACGGGGCGAGCTGGAATTTTGTCCTCTGGGGTGTGATGCTGCTTGGATTCATCCTGCTCGAAAAGTTCTGTATCGGCGATTTTCTCAAGGAGCATAAAGTGCTCTCGCACGTCTATCTCCTCTTCGTCATCCCGCAGACGTGGGTCATTTTCCGCATCACACGCTTAAAGGACATCGTCGCGTATTTTTCCCGCCTGTTTCCGTTTTTCGGCACGCACAGCGCCGTGTCTGCGCAGGATGCGCTCAAGCTGCTCTCATCCTACTGGTGGCTACTGCTGCTCGCCGTCTTCTTCTGTCTGCCGCAGCCGCGCCGCTTTTATGAAAAGCATCGCGGCAGTTTACTCGTCCAGCTCCCGCTGTTTCTGCTCTTCTGGGTGTGCGTGTACTTCATCGCCACCTCGTCGGGCAACGCCTTCCTCTATTCCCGTTTCTAAGGAGACCTTTCATGTCCTCTCGTCCCTTTTTCCTGCTGCCGCTGTGCTTTGTCAGCGCGCTGGCGCTCAACGCTTACGCCGCGCTCGATCCCACCGGCGTGTATCAGGATTATCTTGAAAAACTGGATGCCGCGACGCCGCCCGTCGCGGCAATGGCCACAGCGGCCGCAGACGGGGTCTACCCGTGGAGCGAGCCCAAAGCGCCCGAACCTCCTCCCGTCCCAGACCCTGCTCCGCTTCCGGACCCGGAACCGGAGCCCGAACCGGAAGAGCCCGACTCCCCCTTCACCACGGTGGACGCGAGCTACTTTGACGACGCGCTGTTCATCGGCGACTCGCACACCGACGGCTTCAAGGACTATGCGGGCCTCAATAACGCCGACTACCTCTGCCACAACGGCCTGACGGTCTGGTCGGCGGTCGAAAAGGCGGAGTTTCCCGGCAAGCAGACGCTTGCGCAGGCGCTCTCCGGCAAGCACTACGACAAAATTTACCTGATGCTCGGCATCAACGAGCTCGGCACCGGCACGGCGGAGAGCTGGGCCGCACAGTACAAGGTCCTGCTCGACGAAGTGCGCGAGCTCCAGCCTGACGCCATCATCTTTTTGCAGGCCATCTTCCACACGACGCAGGAAAAGTCCGACGCGACGTTCTTTAAGAATTCGACCATCGACGCACGCAACGCCGAGCTCCAAAAGCTCGCCGACAACGAAACGGTCTTCTACATCGACTGCAATCCCGTCTTCGACGACTCTACCGGCGCGCTGACGCCGGAATACTCTGGCGACGGCGTCCACGTCAAGGCCGCGTACTATCCGATGTGGAGAGACTATCTCTTCCAGTTTGGCGTCGTAAGATAGCTTCAAGAAAGCGGTGAAGCCGCTTTCTTGAGAAAGTTTCGCTGCGCTCTGCGCCTCGGTTGGCCGCATAATGCGGCCAATTCGACGCTCGCTCCGCGCAAAGTGTTTTTCGCCACGCACTTGTCGCGGCGAAAAACAAATTTCGATTTATTTGCGCCGTGCGCGGCGCAAACTCTGCGAGGCTCTTTACGTAAAAAGGAACCGCTCTTCGAGCGGTTCCTTTTTTACATTGCTTCGTTTTATTCGTGCTTGACCTTATAGCCGCGGTTCAATCTCATTTCGAGCGCGTCGAGCTCTTCGTAGAGCTCAGGCGGCACCTTGCCGATCTTCTCGTAATACTCACGCGCGTCCTCGCACTCCTGGAGCCAGAGCTCGCGGTCGACCGAGAGCAGGCGGCGCATGTCGTACATCGACATTTCAAGCCCCTCCATGTCGATATCGTGGGTGTTGGGTTCGTAGCCGAGCGCGGTCTCCGCCGCGCCGATCTCATCGTCGGCGCGCGAGATGATCCATTGTAAAACACGCATATTGTCGCCAAAGCCGGGCCAGGCGAAGTTGCCGTCCTCGTCGGTGCGGAACCAGTTGACGTTGAAGATCTTCGGCGGCTTGGGGATCTTCTTTCCCATGTCGAGCCAGTGCTGCCAGTAGTCGCCCATGTGGTAGCCGCAGAACGGCAGCATCGCCATCGGGTCGCGGCGCACGACGCCGACGCGGCCCGTCGCCGCGGCGGTGGTCTCCGACGCCATGATCGAGCCGATAAACACGCCGTGCTGCCAGTTGAAGGACTGGTAAACGAGCGGCGCGGTCTTCGCGCGGCGGCCGCCAAAGACAATGGCGCTGATGGGCACGCCCTCGGGATTGTCAAACTCGGGGCTCAGACACGGGCAGTTGCGCGCGGGCGCGGTGAAGCGGCTGTTGGGGTGTGCGGCCTTTTCGGGGCTCTGCGGCGTCCAGGGACGGCCGCGCCAGTCGATGGCGCGCGCGGGCGGCGTCTTGTTGAGTCCCTCCCACCAGACGGTGTTGTCGCTGAGGTCAAGCGCGACGTTCGTGAAGATCGTGTCCTTGTGCGTGGAGATGAGCGCGTTGGGGTTCGACTTCATGGAGGTGCCCGGCGCAACGCCGAAAAAGCCGTTTTCGGGGTTTACGGCCCAGAGCCTGCCGTCCTTGCCGACGCGCAGCCACGCGATATCGTCGCCCACGCACCAGACGCGCCAGCCCCACCGCTGCAGGCCCTCGGGCGGGATGAGCATGGCGAGGTTCGTCTTGCCGCAGGCGGAAGGGAAGGCGGCGGAGATGTACTTGATCTCGCCGCGCGGGTTCTGGATGCCGAGGATCAGCATGTGCTCGGCCATCCAGCCCTCCTGACGGCCGAGGTTCGAGGCGATGCGCAGCGCGAAGCACTTCTTGCCCTGAAGCACGTTTCCGCCATAGTTCGAGTTCATCGAGATGATCGTATTGTCCTGCGGGAAGTGGACGATGTACTTGTTGTCCTTGTCGAGGTTGCACTGGCAGTGCAGGCCCTTGATAAAGCCCGTATCATCGCCGAGCGCGTCGCACACGGCCTTGCCGATGCGGGTCATGATGTGCATGTTGAGCACGACGTAAATGGAGTCGGTCAGTTCAAAGCCGTATTTGGCGAACGGAGAGCCGATGATGGACATGGAGTACGGGATGATGTACATGGTGCGGCCCTTATAGGCGCCGTCGGCCAGAGCGTACATTCTTTCGTACATTTCCTTGGGCTCTACCCAGTGGTTCGTGGGGCCTGCGTCCTCTTCCTTTTCACAGCAGATGAACGTGCGGTCCTCCACGCGCGCCACGTCGTCGGGGTCGGTGCGGTGCAGGTAGCATCCCGGGAGCTTGTCCGGGTTGAGCTTGATGAGGATGCCCTCCTTGACGGCCTGCTCGCGCAGCGCGTCGAGCTGTTCCTCTTCCCCCGTGATCCAGACAATCTTGTCCGGCTTGGTGATGGCGGTCATTTCGTCGATCCACGACAAAACGGCCTTGTTGTTCGTCAAATTCGTCATTTGTTCTTTCCCTCGTAGCATGTTCACGGTGTAATGAAAAAGAAAAATTTTGCACCGCGTCTTGTGTGGTGTGCTGTGCTGCTTTGGGGCGGCAGGGAGCTAACCGATGCACAGGAAAAATGGCTGCTATTGAGTTTGACTCCTTTCTGCCGAAAATTGTAGCAGAATGTCTTATCAATAGCAACCATATGGCTTATCAATTTTTTAAATAGATGATACTGCGTTATCACACTAACGCATGGATTGCCTTCGCCAGCACGGCAAATTCACTGAGCCCCAGCCGCTCGCCGCGGATGTTGGCCTCTAAGCCGCAGGACGTGACCGCCTGCGTGACCTGCTCTTTTGTGAGCTGGCTGCCGAACGCCGTCATCAGGCTGTTGACAAGCGTCTTGCGCCGCAGGGCGAACGCGGCGTACACCACGCGGAAGAAGAACTTCTCGTCCTCGACCTCGACCGGAGGCTCCCTGCGCACGACGGCGCGCAGCACGGCGGACGTGACCTTCGGCTGCGGCTCGAAGCACTCGCGCGGCACGGCGAACAACAGCTCCGGCTCGGTGTAGTATTGCATGAAGACGGAGAACGCGCCGTAGGCGCTCGTGCCCGGCGCGGCGCAGAGGCGCTCGGCGACCTCCTTCTGCACGAGCACCGTGATGCTCTCAAAGCACTTCGACTCGATGAGCGCGGTAATGGCAGGCGTCGTGATGTTGTAGGGCAGGTTTGCGCACACGATGGGCGTGAGGTCTGCGAATTTTTCACGCACAAGCGCAGGGATATCGGTTTTCAAAATATCGGCGGACACGACCTCGAAGTTGTCAAAGCGCGCCATGGTCTCGTCCAGGATCGGCAGCAGCGTCTTGTCAAGCTCCACGGCCACCACCTTGCCCGCGCGCTCGCAGAGCTCGTGGCTCAGTGCGCCGATGCCGGGGCCGATCTCGAGCACGCCGTTCTGCTCGTTTGCGCGCGAGCTCTCGGCGATCTCATAGGGGATGGCGGGGTCGATCAAAAAGTTCTGCCCCATGGACTTTGAAAAATGAAAACCGTGGCGCTTTAAGAGCGCCTCGATGGCAGCTTTGTCATTGCGTTCCATAGCGTGGTTCCTTTCTGCGCGCTGGGCGTAAAAAATTGTAAAATGATTCTACCATATTTTGCGCAAAAGAGTAGTAAAAATTTTTCCCGTGTGATAAAATGCAGAAATCTCAGAAAAAGAGGGAGACTTTCATGGAGCTCACACCGCAAATTCTGATCGTTGTTCTGCCGCTCATCTTTCTTGGCGGCTTTGTCGACTCCGTCGCCGGCGGCGGCGGACTTATCACGCTTCCCGCCTATCTGATGGCCGGTATCCCCGCGCATCTTGCAATGGGGACAAACAAGGTCGTCAACGGCACCGGCACGGCGCTCGCCTCGTTCAAATACTTTCGCGGCGGCAAGGTCCTGCTGCGTCCCGCCATCGTCTCGGGGATCGGCGCGCTGCTCGGCGCGGCCATCGGCACAAAGATCGCTCTGCTCATCAACGAGGACATTCTGAAGATCATGATGCTCGTCGCACTGCCCTGCGCGGCGATCCTGCTGATGCTCAAAAAGGACTTCGGCAAGGAAAATGACGCACCCGCGCGCGAGTACACGCCGCAGCAGGAGCTGACGCGCGCCGCGCTCATCGGTTTGGGTCTTGGCTGCTATGACGGGCTCATCGGCCCGGGCACGGGCACGTTTATGATCATGGCGTTTACGATGGCACTTTCGATGGACCTCCTCACAGCGTCGGGCTGCGCGAAGATCGCAAACCTCTGCTCCAACGTCGCCTCGGCGGTGCTGTTCATCTTCAGCGGCAAGGTCTGGTGGCTGCTGGCGCTCCCCGCGGCGGCCTGCAATATGCTGGGCGCCTACTGCGGCGCGCGCTACGCCATGAAGGGTGGCAGCAAGCGCGTGCGCGGCATGATCTTTGTCGTGCTGGGGCTTCTCTTCATCAAGATGGGCTACGAGCTGCTGTTCTGAAAAGACGAATTCTATATAAAAAAGCGGACAGTCAAGGCTGTCCGCTTTTTTCAGTTCTTCAGGCTGTGCAGCGGCGCGGGAATTCTGCCGCCGCGCGCAATGAACTCTGCGCTCGAATAAGGGTGGACCGCCTGCACCGGTGCCGAGCCGAGAAGTCCGCCGAACTCCACCGTATCGCCCACCTTACAGCCAGGCGCAGGGATGACGCGCACCGCAGTCGTCTTCATGTTGATCATGCCGATGGCCGCCTCATCGGCGATGATGGCAGCAATGGTCTCTGCGCTCGTGTCGCCCGGAAGCGCAATCATGTCAAGTCCTACGGAGCACACGCAGGTCATCGCCTCCAGCTTGTCGAGCGTCAGCGCGCCGGACGACGCCGCGGCGATCATGCCCTCGTCCTCGCTGACGGGGATAAATGCGCCGGATAAGCCGCCCACCGAGGAGGACGCCATCACGCCGCCTTTTTTCACCGCGTCGTTGAGCAGGGCGAGCGCGGCGGTCGTACCGTGCGTGCCGCAGACCTCAAGCCCCATTTCCTCCAGAATGCGGGCCACGCTGTCGCCGACGGCGGGCGTGGGCGCAAGGGAAAGATCGACAATGCCAAACGGCGTATCGAGCCTGCGGCTCGCCTCCTGCGCGACGAGCTGACCCATGCGCGTGATGCGGAACGCCGTTTTCTTCACGGTCTCCGCCACCACGTCGAACGGCTGACCCTTGACGCTTTGCAGCGCGTGATACACAACGCCCGGCCCGGAAACGCCGACGTTGATCACTTTCTCCGGCTCGCCCACGCCGTGGAACGCGCCCGCCATGAAGGGGTTATCCTCTACCGCATTGCAGAAGATCACAAGCTTGGCGCAGCCAAAGCCGCCCTGCTTTTCCGTGAGCGCCGCCGTCTTTTTCACCGTCTGCCCCATCAGGGCGACGGCGTCCATATTGATCCCTGCCTTGGACGAGCCGACGTTGACTGATGAGCACACAAGGTCCGTACAGGCCAGCGCCTCGGGGATCGCAGCGATCAGCTTCCGGTCGGCGTCCGTCATGCCCTTTTGCACAAGCGCCGAAAAACCGCCAATAAAGTTAACACCGACATTTTTGGCCGCGCGGTCAAGCGCCTTGGCAAACGGGACATAGTCTTTCGTCTCCGACGCGGCGGCGACCAGCGCGATGGGTGTGACGGAAACCCGCTTATTGACGATGGGAATGCCGAATTCCCGCTCGATCTCTTCTCCCGTTGCGACCAGGCGCTCTGCATAGCGGCTGATCTTGTCGTAGATCTTTTCACACGCACGCTCTGCGCTTCTGTCCGCGCAGGAGAGGAGCGAGATGCCCATCGTGATCGTGCGGATATCCAGATGCTGCTGGTCGATCATACGGATCGTTTCCAGAATATCATTGCGGCTTAGCATGATTCTTTCCCTCCCCGCTCAGATCTTGTGCATTGCGTTGAAGATGTCCTCCCGCTGCATGCGGATCGCAATGTCCATCTCCGCGCCGAGGGCTCTCAGCTTTTCCGTCAGTTCCGTAAAAGAGAGCGAACAATTTTCGAGATCCACCAGCATGACCATGGTGAAATTTTCCTGCAAAATCGTCTGGCTGATATCCAGAACGTTCACGTTCCACTTTGCCAGCAGTGAGCTGACGCCCGCGATAATACCGACCTGATCTTTCCCCAGTACCGTGATAATGGCTTTCATCCTGTGTTCTCCTTTCGGTTTCTGCCGGTAATTGTATCACATCACCGCAATAAAGTAAATGTTCCGGATGCGCAACATACGCATCCGGAACATACATTTATCGTACTATTCGACAAACCGCCCCGCTCAGTCGAGGAAGTAGACCGTCGAGTTCTTCTGGCGGCCGAATTGCTTGCACTCCTGATAGGAATTCATATAGAGGTCGATCGCCGCGCCGCGCACGCCGGTGTCCTCAGCCACAGCGTTGCCGTAGGTGTAGCCCGACGAGCCGACGATGAACATCTCGGTACCGAGGGGAATGACCTTCTTATCCACTGCGACGGTGCCGACGTGGACCGTCGTGCCCGTGGCCGTTCTGGTGCCCACGCCGCCGTAGCCCGCGGTATAGGCCGTGCAGGTGACCTTCATCGAGCCGGAGAAGTGGACGGAATCGCCGGACTTCATCAGAAGATAGCCGCTGCCGTTGCTCTCGGTGACAACGGACTTGACCGTGTCGCCGCTCTGCGCCTTGTCGACGAGCGTGCCGGTGTAGGTGATCTCCGCGACGGAGGTGTCGTTCTTCTCCTCCACCGCCTGGCGGGAGACGAACTGGCCGTCGGCATACACGACCTCATAAACGATGTCGCGCGTGCCGTCGATGCCCTGCTGGACGATCTGCGTCTCGCCCTTGGGGATGCGGTACGACGTGGAGGTCAGCGTGGTGTGGGGAGCCGCCTCGGTGGCGGTCTCATAGTAGGTGAAGTCAGAGGCAACGGTGATCTCGACCTCTTCCTCCGTGACGTCGACCAGCACCATCTCAAGCGGGCTGACCGAGATCTGCAAACGGCGCAGCAGCTCGCTGACGCGCTCGCCGTTTCTCGTGGTGGCGTACTCGATATCGTCGCCGTGTGTCACCGTCACCTTTTCACCGGCAGGGAGCGTGACTTCCGCGTCACCGCTCTGCGCGCCGGCGACAATGACGCGCTCCTGCGGGATGTCCGTTGTGCCGTCGAGCACGCTGACCGTATCGCCGTCGGCGATGAGGTACAGCGCGTCCGCGCGCAGCTCGGGCGAACTGTTCAGCAGCATCACAGCCGCGAAGAGCAGAAAGAACATCGCTCTGCGGCAGCGCTGGGCTGTAAACAAATTTTTCAAAAACTTCTGCATGGGATACTCCTTTTTTCGCGGCGTGAGCCGCCGCAGCTTCGCGCAGCTGAGGAAGTGCGCTGCGTCCGGAAAAGATTACAAAATGTAACTTTTCCAAAACTTGCTGGCAGTATACCGCCTGAAAAAGGATTTGTCAAGTTTCCGCCGTTTGTTCGCCAAAAGTTCTGTATTTTATAAAATTTTCGATATTTTTCTTATTTTCATCTTCTAAAAGTTGCGATTTAAGTCATCGAATTCGTGATTTTCTCGATTTATGTAAACCATCGTCACCCCTCTCCCCCGCCTCGCCGCCATCTCGGCGTCGAAGAGGCGGCGCACCTGCCGACGCTCTTTGTCCCGTCCGAGCGGGCAAAAAACTTTTGGGAGCAGGCCGGGTGTGTCCCGCTCCCGACCCGCAAGGCGGCAAAAACGCGGAAAGCCCTGCAAACACTGGCTTTTTTGCTTCTCCGCCGCACGCTCTATCCCCTCGGACAGCAAAGGAATGCCCCCTGCGCCCTTTCCGGGCGCAGGGGACGAAAAGCCGCCTCAACAGCGTGTCGCGATGCCAAAATATGCAAGTTTGACTTTTTGAAAATTCATTTATTGAAATTCATTTATGTCAACCTGATTTTTTGATTTTTGTTGGCAAAGGTCACAAAAATCGCGCTTCTTTTTCGCTTTTCCCGTCAAATGGGCGATCGCAGTGGAAGTTACATTTCATCCTTTTTTTCGTCCGTTTCCCCGTGAAAATGAAGGTAAACGGACGCCGCGGCGTCTTTCGGCAGCACACGTTCGAGGGCGAAAATGTCCGCCTCCCGAATCGCCTTAACGCTCTTGAACGTCTTGAGCAGCGCCTGAGCGCGCACCTTGCCGACGCCCGGAATCCCGTCGAGCGCCGAGCGGGTCGAGGACCGCGAATGGCTCTCGTGGTGGAACGTGATGGCAAAGCGGTGCGTCTCCTCCTGGATCTGACCGATCAGGGCGAAGACGTTCGGCGCGGCGTGCAGGTCGATCTCGCGGCCCTGCGCGGTGACGAGCGCGCGCGTGCGGTGGCGGTCGTCCTTGACCATGCCGAAGATCGGCACACGCACATGCATCTGCGCGCACACGCGCTCGGCGACGCCCGCGTGCGTGATGCCGCCGTCGATGAGCATGACGTCCGGCAGGGGGCTGAACTTCTCATCGCCGTCCAGATAGCGCTGGATGCGGCGCGTGAGCACCTCTTCCATGGAGGCATAGTCGTCTGGGTGGGCCGACAGGCTCTTGATCTTGAATCTCCGGTAGGCGCTCTTCTTGGGCTTTGCGCCCTCGTAGACGACCATCGACGCAACGATGTCGCTCGCGCCGGTGTTCGAGATATCGTAGGACTCCATGCGCCCGGGCGGCTCGGGGAGCGAGAGCATCCCCGCAAGCTGCGTCAGCGTGCGGTTCTCGCGCTCCTGCGCGGTCGTCACGCGCTCGACGTCCTCGCGCGCGTTGCGCTGCGCCATGGCAAGGAGCTCCGCCTTCTCGCCCCTCTGGGGGACGTGGAGCGTCACCTTGCGGCCCGCGCGCTCGGTCAGGATCTGTGCGAGTTCGGCTGCGCCCTCGATCTCGCAAGGCAGCAGAATTTCGCGCGGCAGCACGCTCTTATTGAGGTAATACTGCGGCAGCAGTGCAGACAAAATCATCTGCTCGCTCTCGTCCTGCGGCGCGGCGAAGAGGTTCAAGTCGCGACCCGTCACGCTGCCGTCCTCGATGTGCAGCACAGCGCTGCCGCATTTGAGCGCGCCGCGGTAAACGCCCCAGATATCGGTATCGGCGCAGATGCCGGCAATGACCTTCTGGCGCTTGCCCAGCACCTCGATGGCGCGGATGCGGTCGCGCAGTGCCGCTGCCTGCTCAAAGTGCAGATCTGCGGCCTCCTGCTCCATCTCCTCGCGCAGCGCGCGCGTTAAGCGGCGGTAGTGGCCGTTCAGCAGCTCTTCGGCCTGCCCGATGCGGCGCATGTACTCGTCCTCATCCGGCGTGCCGCGGCAGAACGCGTCGCAGCGCCCCATGTGATGGTTGAGGCAGGGCCGCTCCTTTCCAATGTCGCGCGGGAATTTGCGGCTGCACGTCGGCAGGCGGAATGCCGCACAGATCGCGTCGATGGCCGCGCGCGTCTCGTTTCGTCCGCCAAACGGGCCAAAGTACAGCGCGTTGTCGTCCGCGGGCTTAGAGGCCATCGTAAAACGCGGATAGTGCTCCGTGCCGAGGCGCACAAAGGGATAGCCCTTGTCATCCTTTAACAAGATATTGTAGCGCGGCATGTGCTGCTTGATGAGCGAGTTTTCCAAAATCAGCGCCTCGAACTCGGTCGAGACGAAGATCGTGTCAAAGTGGTCGACCTGTGAGACCATGCGGCGCGTTTTCTCATTGTGGGAGGAATTCTCCTGAAAATACTGGCTGACGCGGTTTTTGAGCTTTTTCGCCTTGCCGACGTAAATGACGCAGCCGGTCTTGTCCATCATCAGATAGACTCCCGGCGCGAGCGGCAGGTCGTTTGCCTTGTCCAAAAGCTCCTGCTTTGTCACGGGACATTCCCTCCTTTCTTTTCATCTCTACATTATAATATATAATAGTATATCCGGTCGAACGGTGCCGGTAAAATGGAAAAAGGCGGCTTCCTGTGGAAGCCGCCTTTCCTGGTTGTTTGTTATTCGCCGAAATTGTTGGAAACCAGCTCGCACAGAGCGGTCACGGCTTCCTTTTCGTCCGCGCCGTCGGCCAGCAGCGTGATGGTCGTGCCCTTGACGATCCCGAGGGACAGCACGCCCAGCAAGCTCTTGGCGTTCACGCGACGCTCATCCTTCTCCAGCCAGATGCCGCTCTTGAACTCGTTGGCCTTCTGAATGAAGAACGTGGCAGGACGAGCATGCAGGCCTACTTCATTGTTGATCGTAACATTCTGAGTATACATCGTTACTACTCCCTCTCCAAAAAAATCTTTCGGACTTTATCGTATCATATACCATCGGGGGCCGATTCGTCAATGCCATTTCGCGCGAAATGGCGCGGATTTGGCAATAAACACAGACAAAGCGTCTCCCCGGGCGGGCATTTATTTCAACTCGACCACAGTGACGCCCGACTCGCCCTCGCCATAGTTGCCAAGGCGGAAGCTCTTGACGGCTTTGTTGCGCCGGAGGCTCGCGTGCACCGCCTTGCGCAGCGCGCCCGTGCCCTTGCCATGGATGATCGTCACGGTCTCGAGATGCGCCATGACGGCAGCGTCAATGTAGTTATCGAGCACGCTTTCGGCCTCCAGCGTCTCCATGCCGCGGATATCGAGCTCGCGCGCAGCGGACGCCGTGCGCAGAATGCGCTGCGAGGGGGCAAACTGCGGCTGCTTTTTGGCAGTCGCCGCGCGCTCCGCCGCCTCAATGAGGCGGACCTCGCCGGCTTTGACCTTCATCTGCAAAACGCCTGCCTTGAGCGTCAGCGTACCGTCCTTGACAGCTGTGACCTCGGCCTGACGGCGCGTACCGGGGATCTCGACCAGATCGCCGACCTCAATGGGCCGCGAGGGCTTGGGGATGGGCTCCGCGCTCTCGTCGCGCACGCCCGCAGCGTCGCGCGCCTGCTTGATGTTGTGCATGATCTCGGCGCGCTGGGCGTTCATCTGCTGGGCATCGAGCTTTTTCTGCTGCTTGCGCAGCGCGTCGAGCTCGCGGAACGTGTCGTCCGCGACGGACTTGGCCTCAGCCAAAAGGCGCTTGGCCTCGGCTTCGCCGCGGCTTCTCGCGTTCTCCTTCGCGCGCTCCATCTGCGTGCGGAATTCGCGCGCCTTGCGCGCGTCCTCCTCGCGCTGGGCGTAAAGGCGGTCGACCTCGGCTTTTTCTTTCTCTAACTGCTGCCTCTTCTGCTCCAGCTGCGTCAGCACGTCTTCAAAGCGGATGCTCTCGCTGTCCATCTGCGCCTTGGCTTTTTCAATGACGGCCTCGGAAAGCCCCAGCCGCTTCGAGATCGCAAAGGCATTCGACTTGCCGGGGATGCCGATGAGCAGCTTGTAGGTCGGGCAGAGCGTTTCTACGTCGAACTCGCAGCTCGCGTTCTCCACGCCCGCGGTCGTCATGGCGAAGGTCTTGAGCTCGGCGTAGTGCGTCGTCGCAGCGATCTTCGCACCCTGTGAACGCGCCTGCTCGATGACGGCGATGGCCAGTGCCGCACCCTCAACGGGGTCGGTGCCCGCGCCCAGCTCATCGAAGAGGATCAGGCAGTGCTCGTCCGCCTCGTCCAAGATCTGCACGATGTTTTTCATATGCGCCGAGAAGGTCGACAAACTCTGCTCGATGCTCTGCTCGTCGCCGATGTCGGCCAACACCGAGGAAAAGATGCTCACGGCGCTGCGGTCGTCGCAGGGGATATGCAGGCCGCACTGCGTCATCAGGCAGAGGAGGCCGAGCGTCTTTAAGCTCACGGTCTTGCCGCCGGTGTTCGGGCCTGTAATGACAAGCGTATCGAAGCTGCGGCCGAGCTCAATGTCGATGGGCACGGCCTTCGCGGGGTCAAGCAGCGGGTGGCGCGCATGGCGCAGATACACGCTGCCGTCCTTTTTGAGCTCGGGGCGCATGGCATTCATGCGGTAGCTCAGCTCGCCGCGCGCGAAAATGAGGTCGAGGTGGACGAGAATGTCATAATCCCACAGAATGTCGCGGCTGAAGCTCGCCGCCTCGCCCGAGAGGGCGTAGAGGATGCGGTCGATCTCCTTCTCCTCTTTCGCTTCGAGCTCCTTGAGCTCGTTGTTGGCCTGCACCACGCCCATCGGCTCGACGAAGATCGTCGCGCCGCTCGAGGACGTGTCGTGCACGAGGCCCGGCAGCTCGCCGCGGCACTCGGCCTTCACCGGCACGACGAAGCGCCCGCCGCGCTGCGTGATCAGCGCGTCCTGCAAAACGTTCCGGTAGCTCGGGGACGAAATGATGCGCTGCAGGATCTGGCGGCCCTTGGCCGCCGCCGCGCGCTTGTGGCGGCGAATTTCCGCGAGCTCGGGCGAGGCCGCGTCGGCGATCTCGTTTTCGTCGAGGATCGCGGTCGTGATCTTCTCCTCCAGAAAGCGGTTCGGGTGCAGGGAGAGGAAGAGCTTGTCGATGACCGTCCCCTCCTCGTCTTCCTTATAATAATCCTGCACGCGGCGCACATTCGTGAGAAGCCCCGCGATGTCGAGAAGCTCCCGCGTGTTGAGCATGCCTCCGCGCTCGGCGCGGGAGAGCGCTTCGCCCACGTCGCGCACGCCGCCAAAGGCAGGGCTGCCGCGCAGCATGATCATCTTGCGCGCCGCGTCCGTCTCGTCGAGCAGGCGGTTGACCTCGCCGAAATCATCCGATGGCGTCAGCCGTCGCGCCCGCGCCTTGGCCTCCGCGCTCACCGCGTGATGCTCGAGCATCTCCAATAGCCGCGGCAGTTCCAGCACGCGGATGGATTTTTCAAACAGTTCACTCATAGTTTTCTCCGAAATTTTGATTTCGATTCGTATTTCTTTCGACAGATATTTCGTTTAGTTGTCAATTTTCATGCTTTTGTAGAAGTCCAGCGTTTTGAATCGCCGGTCAAGCTGCACCTGCGCAAACACCTCGCACGCTGCGGCAAAGCGCTTTTCCGTCTCGCCCGAGAGGGAAAACGACAGCATCCGCTTCGGCTCGGAAAACAGCACATGGCGCATCGCCGCGAACGAGCCCGCGTCCAGCGGCAGAAGGCCGCCCCCGCCGTGGTCCGCACATTCTTTGCACAGCAGCACGCCCTGCTGCGCGTCAAACACCGGCTCTTTCGGGTTGTGCGTGCCGCAGACGGCGCAGCCGTCGAGCAGCGGCTCGTAGCCCGAAAGAGCGAGTAACTTGAGCTCAAACGCCGCCTTGACGATGCTCTGCGGTTTTTGCAGCGTGTCGAGCGCATAGAGTGAGTTGAGCAGCAGCGACAAAATCTCCGGCACGGGCTCGTCCTCCGCCGTGACGCACTCGGTCATCTCGGCAAAATACGACGCGAGCGACAGTAGCTCAATGTCCTGCCGGATACCGTCAAACAGCGTGATCGTCGACGCCTCGTCGAGGTAGTACCAGTTCCCGCGCTGATAGAGTACGAGCTCGGAAAAGGCCAGAAGCTCACTGCCCGCGGCGATGCGGCTTCCCTTGCGCCGCGCCCCGCGCGCCACGACCGCGATCCGCCCGAGCGAGTCGGTCAGAATATTCAATATGTAGTCGGCCTCCTTCGTCGCCGTCGCGCGAAGGACGATGCCTTTGGTCACGAGTTTTTCTGACATAAAACTCCTCTAAATTGTTTTACACCAAGGGGTGTAAAGGGTGGTTGCCTTGCAGGCGGGATGTTTTTTTCCGCGCACTGCGCGGAGGGAGAATGCAGCGCGTAGGCGCTGCTGCCGGTCAAAGGGGGTATTCTCTTTCCAAAGAGAACACCCCCTTTGGAACCCCCAGAGAAAGGCAAGGGGTCTTACCCCTTGACCCCGCAC
>ERZ773221.1541-NODE-1541-length-21441-cov-3.379921_pt1 | contig 21441 bp, 14 predicted proteins | sample MGYA00580994_ERZ773221 | MGnify/ENA primary metagenome ERZ773221 (study PRJEB29015, sample SAMEA2737758) | human gut metagenome | biome: human gut; feature: human-associated habitat; material: faeces | place: China | collected 2012 ... | reverse complement strand
CCTGCAGCATCTCTGATCTTGTAATACAATTCTTTATTCTCTGATTTGAGAACCCAACGATTTCCCAGCAAAATCTCCAGTTCCTTCATTCTGCTCCCTCCTGACCATGTTCGTGAAGCTCTTTTGGGTTATCCTCGTGAATATCCCTCTGATTATCTTCGTGAAGATCTTCTTGAAAAATGAGCATAAACCGTGGCATCGTCAATCCTCCTAGGCTTCCCTCTATTAATTGACGAGTGTTGATTAATAGGGTTCCTTGCATGGCAGATACCAAATCAAGAGAATCATTCAAGGGGATGATCCGTTTGCCATTGGTTACCAGATTCAGATCGTAATTATCGAATAGGATCCGGCATTTTAAAGTTCCTGTACCGTTTTCCCGATGGAAGAGTCCGGCCTCATTCTGGATCGTGAGCCAATACAAATTGTCTGGAACCGGGTAAATACTTTCTGCGTTGGCGAATACGCTCAATACGTCTTTATTCTTAAATAAAGAGCTTACCGATAAATGATTATCGGTCGTATCCGGATGGATATATGAACGTCCGATCTCATCGGATATCGGGGTAAACTTATCACCAAACATCAGGCTCCGGCTGAAGTAGCCGACATTGGTCCGGATATAGAGGCGGTTATCCTCTTTTACAGCGTCTTCCAACTTTCCGATCTGGCTTCTTTTACCTAACATGGCGATGGGAGGATTGATATCTATTTGGGAGATACCATTATCCAAGGCGACCCAGATTAAATTATTATCCTGTACGCAGATGGAGCGTACGATATTATCTTGTAACTGATTATTGATGTTGAGATGTTGAAAGATCTCCCCTTCGTCGTTGGTGATATAAATACCGGACGTAGATGTTCCCGTGAAATTGAGACCTCCGGCGCTAGCGAAGGAAGTTGGGTGCTTCTCCTCGATTTCTTTCGGGATCGTGTAATTCGTCTCGGGATCATCGAAATTTATATATGACGGGAGCGTATCGATCGGATGGTATTCCAGATTCCCGAGTTTGTCGTATAGCCAATAGCCTAACGATGATTTGCCTTGGGTATAGATAGAATCGTTCTGGAAAGATACTTTATAAATAGGGGTTTTATCCGGTAATGGATATGTGTTCCATGTATTCCGTCAAAAGTAACCAGACCGGAATTATTAGCTACATATAAGATGCCATGATAGGAAACCGCTAAATCCCAATTTTGGCAACTAGCCTTGTAATCGTCTACGGAATAATTTTGTACGAGGATAGAGGGAGCGACCACAGACGCACGCAAGGCGAAAACCGCCAGTATAGATAATAATATGATAAAAGGTAGCCGTCTGTACATGGTCTTTAAACTATAGAGACAAGGCATAAAGCCTTGTCTCTTTCTATTACACGCATGCAAATATAATCAAATTTTGATTATTTGTACTCCTGCCAGCTCTTAATCTGAATATCTTCTACGTTCATATTGCAGAAAGCGTCGATAAAGGCGCTGGCCAGACGGGCGTTCGTGATCAATGGAATGTTATGATCGATCGCCGCACGGCGGATCTTATAGCCATTGGTCAACTCACGTTTGCTATGATCTTTCGGGATATTTACTACCAATTCGAAAGCGTGATTGCTGAACATATCCATGATGTTCAAATCACCTTCCTCATCCGGCCAGCAAACGGCGGTTGCCTTGATTCCATTATCGTTCAGGAACTTGGCGGTTCCGTGCGTACCATAGATCGTGTAACCCTTGGCATCCAGCATCCGGCAAGGCTCCAATAAATCGACCTTGCTCTTAGCTGCGCCGGAAGAAACTAAAATGTTCTTCTTAGGAATACTGTTGCCTACGGCGATCATGGCGGAAAGCAAAGCCTCGTTGAAATCGTCGCCGATACAACCTACCTCGCCGGTGGAGCTCATGTCCACACCTAATACGGGGTCTGCCTTGTGCAAACGGGCGAATGAGAACTGGGAAGCCTTGATACCGATCCAGTCGATATCGAACGCGCTCTTATCCGGTTTCGTATACGGAGCGTCCAGCATGATGCGGGTAGCCGTCTCGATAAAGTTGCGTTTCAATACTTTAGATACAAACGGGAAACTACGTGAGGCACGTAAGTTACATTCGATTACTTTCACGAAGTTATTCTTCGCCAAGAACTGGATATTGAACGGACCGCTGATGTTTAACTCCTTCGCGATCATCTTGCTTACTTTCTTGATACGACGGGCTGTCTCGAAGTAAATCTTCTGAGCCGGGAACACCAAGGTAGCGTCACCGGAGTGAACACCGGCGAACTCGATATGCTCGGAGATCGCATACTCAACCACCTCGCCATTCATAGCGACAGCGTCGAACTCGATCTCTTTCGTTCCTTGCATAAACTCGGATACGACCACCGGATATTCCTTGGAAACCTTAGCGGCCAAATCCAAGAACTCAATCATCTGCTCTTTCGTATGGCAAACGTTCATCGCCGCACCGGACAATACGTAAGACGGACGGATCAAGATCGGGAAACCTACTTTCTCGATAAACGCGTCGATCTCTTCCATGCTGGTAAGCTCTGCCCAACGAGGTTGGTCGATACCTAGCGAATCCAACATCGCGGAGAATTTATGACGGTTCTCGGCACGGTCGATTGATAGCGGGGAAGTACCCAATACCGGAACATTCTGGTGGTAGAGTTTCATCGCCAAGTTGTTCGGGATCTGTCCACCTACGGAGACGATTACGCCCTTCGGCAATTCCAGATCGATCACGTCTAGCACGCGCTCGAATGAAAGCTCGTCGAAGTAAAGACGGTCGCACATATCGTAGTCGGTAGATACGGTCTCCGGGTTATAGTTAATCATGATCGATTTATAACCTAGCTTACGAGCGGTCTGGGCGGCATTCACCGAACACCAGTCGAACTCAACGGACGAGCCGATACGGTAAGCTCCGGAGCCCAAGATAATCACGCTCTTCTCATTCGGGTAGTAGGTGATGTCGTGCGGCGTACCGTCGTAAGTCATATATAGATAGTTGGTCAATTCCGGATGTTCGGAAGCGATCGTGTTGATACGTTTCACGGTAGGGAGAATGCCCATTTTCTTACGCAAGTTGCGTACGCGGATATTCTCTTTCTCCATATTGCCTTCCGGGCTCTCTACGTAACGAGCGATCTGGAAGTCTGAGAAACCAAGGCGTTTAGCCTCTTTCAATACATCCTCCGGAAGATCCTCGATCTTGTTGTAGCCTTTCAATACGTTGGCGTAATCCACGATATTCTTCAAGCCTTCCAAGAACCAGCGTGTGATCTTTGACAACTCATGGATCTTGTCTACGCTATATCCTTGTTCCAAGGCTTGCGCCACGGCGAAGATACGCAAGTCGGTAGGGTTCGCCAACTCCTCGTCCAAGTTATCGAAGTGGATATCGTTGTTACCTACGAAACCATGCATTCCTTGTCCGATCATACGAAGACCCTTCTGCATGATCTCCTCGAAGCTCTTACCGATCGACATGATCTCGCCGACGGATTTCATGCTGGAACCGATCTGGCGGCTGACACCCACGAACTTCGTCAAGTCCCAACGCGGGATCTTCACGATCATATAATCTACCTCCGGCGCTTTGTACGCGGAGTTCGGGGTACCCATCTCGCCGATCTCGTCCAATCCGTAGCCCAACGCCAACTTAGCGGCGACGAAAGCCAATGGATAACCGCTGGCCTTGGATGCCAAGGCGGAAGAACGGCTCAAACGAGCGTTCACCTCGATCACGCGGTAATCGCAAGTCTCGGAGTTGAAAGCGTATTGGATATTACATTCACCCACGATACCTAAGTGGCGGATCGTCTTGGTAGAAAGTTCCTTCAACAGGTCTAATTCTTTCTCGGTCAAGGAGCAAGTCGGAGCCACTACGATACTCTCGCCGGTGTGTACGCCTAGCGGGTCAACGTTCTCCATGCTCACTACCGTGAAGCAATGGTCGTTCTTGTCGCGGATCACCTCGAACTCGATCTCTTTCCAACCCTTCAAAGATTCCTCGACCAAGATCTGGGATGAGTAAGCGAAAGCGCTTTCCGCCAAGGTGCGAAGCTCGGCCTCGTCCTTGCAGATACCACTGCCCATACCACCTAATGCGTAAGCGGAACGGATCATTACGGGGAAACCGATCTTGTAAGCGGCAGCCACGGCGTCGTCCATGCTTTCTACGGCTTGGCTGATCGGGGTCTTCACTTCTATCTCGTTCAGTTTCTTAACAAATAGGTCACGGTCCTCGGTGTACATGATAGCCTCAACGGATGTACCCAATACTTTCACGCCATATTTAGCCAACGTGCCGCTGGTGTAAAGTTGAGTACCGCAGTTCAAAGCGGTCTGGCCGCCAAACGCCAATAGGATTCCGTCCGGTTGTTCTTTTTTGATAACTTCCTCAACGAAGTAAGGAGTGATAGGCAAGAAATATACCTTATCGGCTACTCCCTCGGATGTTTGGATAGTCGCGATATTCGGATTTAGCAATACGGTACTGATCCCTTCTTCTTTCAGAGCCTTTAACGCTTGCGAGCCAGAGTAGTCAAACTCCCCGGCCTGTCCGATCTTCAGGGCACCCGAGCCCAGAACAATCACCTTTTTGATATCACTTTTCGACATAGTAATTTGGGTTGTTTTGTTTATTATAATGATTTTAGAATATTATACCTTTATATTATATCACCGGACCGCTGGACACAAAAAAAATGCGTTAGTAAAAGTAACCAACGCATCTTATATAACCAAATTATAATCCCGTAAAATAGAGAAAAGAGCCTCAACCTCCGACATATAACCGGAATAGAACTTCGGATTATCCTTATGTGTCTTGTTTGTCATCTGCTCTCTCTTCAAAATTTCGGCAAAGGTATGGATTATGTCTGAAAGAACAAAGCTTAAATGCGAAAATCTATGCTGAAATAGTATTGTCTGTGTTTAACAGCCTCTAAATCCAGCTTAACACATCCATTATTTAAAAACAATCTTATGTGTTTCATAAGTATCATTGCCTATTTGGAGTCTTAATACATAGATGCCCGAAGGTAATGTATTAAAATCTAAGAGATCTCCTTCTCTCAAGAATGTCCCCTCCCTTACTAATGCTCCGGTTGATTGGTTATATAGAGTATAGGTTGGCCTAGTCTCTAACATAACACTGAATTGATCTTGGATTTGAGTTTCTTTTGAAATATTAACCATATGAGTGGATGAGGAAGTTGAAACAGAATAATAATATCCCGTAACAGATACTGTTTTTATCACATAAGACCCGGGTGTTCCACAAGTGCTGGTTGAACGACAGCCCACAATATAAGTTCCTGGTGCGGAGAAGGTAACACTGTTTGAATACCGATAGGCAGACATGCTAGCCGTGTTTGGACTGACCATCCATTGATAATTCCCTTCGTCTTCCATAAATATAGGGCTAGCCGTAAAAGATGCACTACCACCAGCCCCTACTTGATCCGGACCGGACACGGAAGTTATGGATGGGGCACCGATAGAAACAGTTTTCGCTACAGAAACTGAAGAGCCATTAGGAAGTACCACATTCGCATAAATCGTACCACTCATTGTTCCTCCCGGATTAGAGATAGCCCGAACCGTGATTGAATTACTATTCTGTCCTCCACTTACAATTTGTAGGCCACTGGTTCCTAATGTCCAATTCCCCTTATAATTACGATTTAACGTGTAGGTTTTATTTCCGGTACATGGCACTAAATTATCGCCGGATATTTGGGGATATACTTCTCGGACAGCCGCCTCTGCATCAAGCAAACCATATCCCATATTGGCATTCCAAGTTCCAAATGGATGTCCTGAAACTGTTGAGTAAGAATAAGATCCAATTTTTCTGGCAGAGTGTCCAAGTATATTTCGAACTTCAGCTTCTGTCAATTTTGGATTAATAGATAGTAGGAGTGCTGCAACGCCTGAAACTTGAGGGCAACTCGCTGAGGTTCCTCCAAAAGTAGAGAGATAATTTCCGGGGTAAAGCCCGGCACTCCCCATTAAATCCAATGTGCGAATATCCCCTGTATAATCCAAGGCACCAGAAGGTGCAACCAGATTAATTTCTGAACCTCTTGCACTATAAGAACACAAAGCACCATTTTTATCAACTGCGCCAACTGCGATAACCCCATTAACAGTTGCGGGAAACGAAACAGAGGAACCAGAATTTCCTGCTGCAAAAACAACTACACATCCCAGTCCACCGCGTCCATTCGTTCTAGCATTATTTATGGCTGAGGTAATTGCATCAGCTACAGAACCACCCCAAGAGTTACTAATAACATCTGCTTCAGCATCATCCCACGCATAATTTATCGCAGCTGCAATATTAGAACTAGATTGACTATAAAATATATTAACAGGGACTATTTTCACTAGAGGGGCAATCCCTGCTATACCTAAATTGTTATGAGAAGCTCCAATAATACCAGCGCAGCATTCTCCATGTGGATTATTTGAGACTGGTGCTCCATTCCCATTGGCTAAACCCGGCGTAAAACCCGGCAAAAGTCTATCACCCAGATCCTCATGCCCTGCCACACCTTGATCGATAACAGCCACTTTTATCGAAGAACTACCTTTTGTCATACTCCAGGCTTCAGGAGCATTAATATCGATATTCCACGTCCCACCTAATTGTCCCGTATTATTTAAATAATATTGTTCGCTATAAAGAGGGTCATTCAGAAATTGAGTTATTCTCATTATAAAGTCAGGATGACAAAAATCGACCAAACCATTCTCATATATTATATTGGCATAAGTTAAAACATCAAACCCTTGATTCACGGATAATGTGTAAACCCCATATTTAGTTTGATCAACAACTTCTACTATCTCATTCATACCTGCTAATATAGAATCAATACTTACGCCATTTTTAGGCTTAAGCAGTATATGATTAGTTACATACAATGTATCTGTTCCATTTACTAAATAAGCAGGAGAAGCTCTTTTCACTAAAGGATCCGACTCGTATGCTTTAAAATCATTTTCAGAAAAGATATTGGATTTATTTTCTTTTACAATGATGTTCGGCGATATTTCATTAAATCCCTTATAATCCGAACTTAGCATTGGAGTTCGGATTAAATCGGCTTCTATATTCAACACAAGGTGTGATGAGTCTGGGGTTAAAGCGATTTTCCTATTTTGTGACCAATAATATTGCGCATTAACATCGCAATGTATTGAAGACAAAAGCACAATCACTAAAAGATATATCAAATTATTTGTTTTCATTCCAGTTCGTATTTAATTATTTCAACATTTTCAGCAATATACATAGGGACTTTGTTCGAAAGATATTCAGAGTTTGGGTCCCGTGGGTCATAAGATTCCGAAGGGTGAGGTATGGTAAAAGCATCCAATATCACACCATCTATGGCTGGATCATAAGCTCTACAATTGAATTTTATTGTATAGGCAAGCTTAACTGTACGATTATCGGGGATATACAGTTGTATGGCATTCGAGAAATTCAAGCCGGTTACACCAAGCTTCGGACCTTCATGAATTGCTACAAGACAGATATTATTATTTTCGAGCGCAATCATGCTTACAAAGCCGACCAGCCTATCATCTTTATCACAGCTTATACATACTATGACTAAGAAAAATGCAAGTCCTGTTATTTTTGTTTTTAGTTTTTGCATATAGTTGAATTTTAAGTTAAACAAATTTATTGGATAGTCATGTAACTGATGAATTAATTGAGAGGGACCGGATAAGTGATTATACCGGTTTTTTTCATTTTCGTTTGCTATATTGCAATATAGCTATACGAAAAGCGACCTGTAAGCAGAATGATAAACGTTATCTACGTTCTAGTATGTGCGCAAGTTATCAAAAAAAATTAAGCGTGCAAGAAAAAAATAGAATATTTTAGGTCCTAGATTCAACTAGAAGTGAATATTCAGAATTATAGTTTCGCCTAACCTGCCTCGTGAAGGATATAACTTTATCTCACTTTTTATTTTTATCTTTGTGCGACTAATCTGAAAAAAGAAAGCTTATGGCACGGATAACGATTCCTTATGCGGTAGCGGATTTCGTAGATTTACGGGAACGTGGTTATTATTATGTGGATAAGACCGATTTCATCCCGAGCTTGGAAGATTATAACGCTCCTGTTTTCCTCCGTCCCCGGCGTTTCGGCAAGAGTTTGCTTATCTCTACCTTGGCGTGTTACTATGACCGCACCAAGGCCGATCGGTTCGAGGAGCTGTTCGGCAGGACTTGGATTGGTGAGCACCCGACGGAGGAACATAATCGGTATATGGTCGTGCGCTATGATTTCTCCAAGATGGTGATGGCTGATGACATGGAGGGGTTGGAACGGAATTTCAATGACCTGAATTGTTCTGCGGTGGAGATCATGGTGACGCATAACCGGGACTTGTTTTAAGGACTTCCGGTTCTCTAGCCGTGGTGATGCTTCCAAGATGCTTGAGGAAGCTTTGGGGTACGCCCGCGAGCATGGATTGCCAAAAGTGTATGTGCTGATCGATGAGTACGATAATTTCACCAATCAGCTATTGACGGCCTACAAGGATCCGCTCTATGAGCAGGTAACCACGAAGGACAGTTTCCTGCGCACCTTCTTCAAGGTGATCAAGGCGGGTATTGGCGATCCGTACCTGTTTCTGCACGGGGGTTCTTCCCGTTACGATGGATGACTTGACAAGCGGATATAATATAGCGGAGATCCTGACCTTGGAACCGGAATTCCTGAGTATGCTGGGCTTCACGTATAAGGAAGCGGAGGTCTACTTGCGTTACGTGCTGGATACCTATACGGAGGGGCAGGATCGGTTCGATGATGTTTGGCAATTGATCGTGAATAATTACGATGGTTATCGCTTCTTGCCGGAGGCCGAACCCTTGTTCAATTCCACGATCCTGACCTATTTCTTCAAGAAATTCGCCGTTCGTAAAGGTGGAATCCCTAGTGAGCTGGTGGATGAGAACCTGCGTACGGATATCGGTTGGATCCGTCATCTGACTCTTTCCCTTGAGAACGCCAAGGAGATGCAGGACGCCTTGGTGATCGATGATGAGTTGTCCTATAACGTTTCCGACCTGTCCAGCAAGTTCAACAAGAGGAAATTCTTCGACAAGAGCATCTATCCGGTCAGCCTCTTTTATCTGGGCATGACCACGCTGCGGAGTAATTACCGCATGGTGCTGCCCAACCTCACGATGCGCAGCATCTACATGGACTATTACAACGAGATGAATCATATCGAGGGAAATGCCCAACGCTATGTCCCCACTTACGAGCGTTTCACCGAGGAGCGTCGTTTTGAGCCGCTGGTGCAAAACTACTTCGAGCAATACCTCGGTCAGTTCCCTGCGCAGGTGTTCGACAAGATCAACGAGAATTTCATCCGTTGCTCCTTCTTCGAGCTTTGTTCCCGTTACCTGAGCAGCTGCTATACGTTCGCCATCGAGCAGAACAATTCGGCGGGACGTTCCGATTTCGAGATGACCGGTATCCCCGGCACGGACTATTACAAGGACGACCGGTTGGCGGAATTCAAGTATTTCAAAGCGAAAGAAGCGGAGCGCATGCTGGCGCTCAGCGATCCCCGTCCCGAGGACGTGGCGCAAGTACTCGCCTACGCCAAGGATACCAAGGAGAAGTTCCCACACTATCATGTCCGTTCCTACATTGTATATATCTGTGCCAACAAAGGATGGAAATGCTGGGAGGTGACTCCGTGATATCATTCTAATTGCTTTATTAATAGTACTTTGTGGTGCCAATGATGTGCCATGCTATTGGCACATCCGTAACATGGGTAGTGGCACAAGCCTCTCTTCCTTGGTTTACCAGTCGTACTCCTCGAAATAAGCGTCGAAGTCTTTTGGTTCCTTCACCCCACAGCGTTTAAGCGCATTCAATACGACCTGTTGCTCGGAGGGTGAGAGCGGCCTTTCTCCCTTGCGGACACGGTAGTAAGTGCGCCGGCTGAAGTGCCTCATGAGTCCCGGGATAACGGAGAGCATCTGTTTGTGTGGCAAGCTCTCCAATAGGCTTACGAATCCCGCGGCATAGCGTACTTTCTTGTTCGGACGGTAATAAGGGCAAGTTCCCTTCAATGAGGCGAGGTGTCTCCTCGTTAAAGGTGATTGTTTGTTTCGGCGTTCTGGAATAGGGGTGTTTACGCATGCGGCCTGCCTCATGAATTTACGAGGTAGGCCGCGTAAAAATAGCTATTATCAAGTACTTATTTAACCGTAACATTCCATCCGGAAAGAATACCTCCGTAGAAGTAAAAGTCTACGCAGAATGTCTTTCCTGTGTTCAGCTCTTTGACCTCGTAGTATTTCGTGGCACCTTTTTCGTTCACCAATTTATAATCGGCGATATTCGGAATAGGCACGTTGGCGAGCTCTTTGATCTTTGCGTTTATCCTATTCAAGATATCCATGCTCTCGAAAGGATTCGTTACTTTGGTGCTCTTGGATAAAGCCGGATTCACCCCATTGTTCTCGGCACGAACCGCACGAACACTATCTGCATAAGCCTTGAACATCGCACGGCTTTCCGGAGTGCGCAAAGCGGATACGGTAAAGATAGAGATTCCTTCCGCCCCATGATTCAGTGCGGCATCCATGGCATTCTCTATATCGTCGGCTACCATCAGTCCGCAGTAAAGCGTGGTTTTCGGGTTCTTATCCCGGACATCCTCTATCATACAGTCTGAGATAAAACTAATATCTTCCGTGTAGAAGTTATGGTATACCATGGGGAAGACAATGTCCAGATTCCATTTCCCCCAGTCTTGACGAACCATTTTGGATGCCATCTTGGGCGTAGGGAAAGGAGAGGCTGCCATTTTCTTGCCGTAAGAGTGAACCACGTCGGCGATCATATTAGCGACCTCGGTAATCTGGTCACAACGGAATTGGAGCCATTTCTCGTCTTGCGAGGGATCTTCTTGTTCTCTTGGATCATATCCGTAAGCGGCCTTGAACTTCTCGATCATGGCCGGGTGATAACCAAAATCCCATTGCGGATATTCTTGGTCTTGCACGATACCGTATTTCGGCCAAAGGGTAGTCGGCAGGATAACATCCACGAAACGGTTGTAATCGATAGCGATACCGTTCAAACCCTCTACCTCGCAGTAAGCCTCTATTTTCTTCTTGATAAACTCCCGTACCTCGGGTAAGGCGGGGCACATAAATTTGTAGTAATCCACGTAAGCGGTCGTATCGGCCAAGCTTTGTCCATTGCGGTTTACGCTGAACCATTCGGGATGTTCTTTTAAGATAGCGTCTCGGTCATGTTCCGGATTCATCGTCCATAACCAAGCGTAGACCTCTATCCCATGTTTCTGGGCGATGGGAATAGCGGCCCGATAATCATCCGGAGTAGGGGCGTTTAGCATGACACCGTCTATCCCCGCCTCATTCATGATCGTACAGATGGAGTCGAAATTCATTCCGGGCTGGTAATCCAACCAAGTCCAGAACATCGGATAAGCATCTTTCGTATCATTTTTCGGGGAACTGCAAGCACCTACGCTGCAAGCTACCAGAAGCAATACTAAATAATTTATGTGTCTCATAAGTTTAATGAATTTGATTAACGATTTATCCGTTAAAGATACGTATTCCTGTTTAATGCCGTTCTTTTTTCAGCGTAAATATCGGTAAATAAAAGAAGATGCCTAGGATAGACATGATAAGGCCGCCTATCGTTCCGGCGGCGAGCGGGAACCAAAAGGCTTCTTTATCGGTGCCTAGCATGAACGGGATAAATCCGAGTATGGTCGATATAACGGTTAGGAAAATCGGTGTGATCTTGGCGTTCCATGCCTTTAGATAAGCACGGATTGGGGAAATAGCGGGTATCCGTTCCCGAATTTGGTTATATTCGTTTAAGATATAGATACTGGCGTTTACCGTGATACCGCATAATAAAACGAAGGAGGCGAATCCACCTTGGTCGAAGTTCAGTTTGAACCAATAGAAGGTCAGGAATACCCCGATATAAGAGATCGGTATGACAAAAATGACCGCCAGCGGTTGTTTCAAGGAATTAAACAAGATACTGGTCGTAAAGAAAATAATAACGATGATCAAGAATAATAACGCATATTGTTTATTATCTTTCTGATCCCATGACCAATAGTTCTTTTCCGCTTTAGCCGTATATCCCATAGGCAGGATCTTGTTAAACTCTCTAAGTTCCCTTTTCTGTATCTTCTCGCCTTGTGAGGAGGCTCCGATATATTCATATTGCAGGCAGAGCCTGTATTGCTGGTTTACTTTCGCTATCTGTTGAGGGGTCTGGCTTTTCTCGACGATAGCGAGTTCGGACAACTTATAGGATTTATCACGGATGGTTTGAGGTACATATTGCATACTCCAGATATCGAACTCCTTTGATTGGCGAGAAGAAAGTTTTAGCTTTTCCGTCTCGTTATCAACGACGATGGTACCTGCGTAGATATCTTTACCGAAAACAGGCCGGATAGACGCGAATAAATCGATAGGCAATATATCCGCTTGCGCCATACGGGATTTATTCAAGTTGAAGTAGAATTCCTGATAATCATCCTTCCACCAAGAAAACTCGGAATTGATCAATACTTCCTTGATACGGCGATACGTAAGCAATTTCTCCCGTAGTTTCTCCGCCCATTCGTATAACTCGTCATAATTATATCCGTACATCTCGATCCGGAAAGAACCTGCGTTCTCACGGACATCATTGCTGAAACCTTGGTCCATAAGTCCCCATACGCCCCAACTTCCACCACCTAATTCCAACGCTTTGCTAATCACCCTGCTTTTCAAGGTGTAGGGGAAACCACTTCGCTCGTTCTCACGGGTGAAATAGACGTTGATACTGGCTTGACGTGCGTTATAGATACTGGTCTGGAATTGCCGTATTTCCTTATAGGTACTCAAGTAAGCCTCCATTCGGTTGATCAAGTGGTTCATTTGATCAAGGGTCGTACCGTTCGGCATGGAAGCGCTGATACTTAATACCGTTTCTTCATTCCGGGTAAAATAACTTCCCTCGTATACCTTTTGGACAAATAGGCGCAAGGTTCCTCCCAAACTCTTATCGACGATAGGTTTTATCGTTTCCTTCCAAATACCTTTCGCCGCGAATTCATTGTAGCGAGCGATCCACAAAGAGTCCCTTGCGGATAGATCCTTCTCTTCCGGCTCGATCTTCTCCGGCAATAAAAATATCGGTAGTCCGAAAGCCAGTACTAGAATAAGGCAAGCCAGCTTTTTCCAATTGCAAAGGAAACGGATCTGCGCCCGGTAATAATGAGAGAAATAGACTGGGAAACGGTGTATGAACGACCGTATCGGACGGACCACCGGATGTTGTCTCCAATGACTCCGGGCTTTTGGGGAAGAAGAAGCGACTTTCTTCCGGTGCAAATTCATCTTGTCGATCAATGCCGGAACCAAGAATAACGCGATGAACAAAGATACGGCCAGATTAATGATCACGACAGCAGCGAAATCCTGTAAGTTCAACCGTATCTTCTCATCCAAGAAGAAGATGATCACGAGGGCGCCCATAGTCGTCAAAGTGGCCGCCAGAATAGACAAGAACGCTTTCCGGTCATGATGGTGCCGGATATGATCGGTCATCACGATCGTATTATCGATCACCAAGCTGAGAGAGATCGTGATACCCGCCAGCGAGTACAATTGCATCTCCAACCCTAATAAATAATAAAGGATGACGGCTATACACAGGTTGATACTTAAACTGATGATGATCAAGAACAGATAACGTACATTCCGGGTAATCAGCAGAACGAAGAGCAAGAGGATCAAGATGGTCAAGCCTGTACGGACGTAGATTTTATCCAATTCTTCTTGGATAAATTCGGTAGCGTCGTAACTGGTATGGATCTCGTAACCGGGAGGAAGCAAGGTGCGGATATGTTTCATTTCTTCCTTCACTTTCTTGGCTAATTGCAACTGGTTGGCAGTCTCTTCCGCACGGATAGACAGGTAAATAGAGTTTAAACCATTGATCCGGTAGTAACTTTGCGGGGCCTCTTCTTGCCGGGTTACCTTTATCAATTGATCCAGCCGGATTAAGCTACCATCTTTGTTTGCGACGGTGATATGCGATGGTTCGAACCCATTCGTGATCTTTTCCGGCATTAACGCCAGACGAATCCATTCCTTGCTGGTATCTCCTTGTCCCATATTAGCGGTTCCAAGGAACTCTTTTTTGTAATATTGGCTGATCGCCGATTGGATATCCTCTATCGTGATCCCCAGATCCCGTAGCTGGCGGCTATCGTATTCCAAGCGCCATTCCATAGGGGTCGCTCCGCTTACATCGATACGATAAATACCTTGCACGCTGCTAAGCCGGGGCTTTATCTGATCCTCGGCGAATCGCTGGATGAATATCGGGGTAGCGGAAGCGTTCAAGGTATAACTCATGAACGGGCGTGATTCCTTGTCGTCCGGACGGCTCATCTCTAAAATCGGATAACTTAATTCTTCCGGAAGGTCCGGCCACGTCTGTCTAACAATTGTTGATGCCTCAAAACGTGCGGCATCTATATTCGTATGTTTATCTAGTTCTAAAGTAATCCTTCCCCATCCGTTTCCCGAGGTCGAGGAGATCTCTTTGATTCCTTTGATACGGGCAAGCATCGCCTCCAACTGTGAGGTTACCTCCATCTCGATAACCCTCGCTGAGTTGGAGGGCATATTATAGCTGATACTTAATTTCGGCAGCGTACGGGAGGGAGATAGCTTGATCGGCAATAAAGGCACGAAAGCGATCCCCGCCAATGCGATACAAAGGAAGGTGACGATGATCGTAAAGGATGATATGTTCGGCTTAGAACCCATGCTCGTAATCAAATTCGTTGGCTAATGAGATGCCTGTCTCGAAATCATGTAAGGTGAGCTTACGTATTTTGTAATAGCTCAACCAATAATTTTGCAAGGCCGTGATATAATTACGTTGCGCTTCCTGCTGTCGGTTCAAGGAGAGCGTAAGGCTATTGATATCCGCTTTGCCGATCATGAAACGTTGCTTGGTCTCGTTATAGGCCATGATCGCGATGTCCAAAGCCTCTTCGGCGCTGGCGATCAGGTTTTGCTGTACATTGAAATCGCCGACAGTCATGATTACGTCTTCCTCCAGAGTGACTTCCGTCTGCCGTGCGGATATTTGCGTAACATTTAGATTGCTTTTGGCTATATTGTATTTACCCTTCCGTACTCCCCAGTCTATAAGGGGAATAGAGATAGATATCGATACCAAGTCCTGCTGCAGCGGATTCTTGTAAACTTCCTTAAACTGGGTCGCTACTTGATTGAAACCGATACTAGCATTCAAGGAAGCGTTGAATAAGGTTTCCTTTTTGGTCTTATCCACTTGTTGCTCGGCCTCTAACACCTCTTGCCGCACTTCCAGAAACTTGGGGTTATTCTCCCGGGCTAACGTCAATGCTTGATCCACCGGAATATCCATATCATGGGGGCGTGACGGCAGACGAAGCCGTATCTTCGTATTCTTATCGAAATTCAAATACGAGGCCAGACTGAACATGGCTCGCTTCAAGGCTATATCGGCGTTTTGTAACGTATTGCGGGCATTGATCGCATCCAGCTTGAGTGTCAGTAAATCCGCTTGACTAATAGCCGCGATCTTATGCCGCTCTTGGCCGGTACGGTATAACGTATCGGTTGTCGCTACATTTTCTTTGGCCATATCATATTCTACTTGAGCCATGGCTAAAGAGAAAAAATAAGTGGTGGCTTGCTCGCTGACGGTCTCGATATTATAAAGCAACTCTTTCTTTACTTTCTCATATTTTAGAGGCTCTATCTTCTTCTCCCACCGGAAAGGATTGTATCCCAATAAATCTTGGCTGTATCCGATACGGATTGGAACGGAGGTGAACTGATTATAAGTATTCGAGCCGAAATAGCGCATATACCCCAGATCCGTATCCACGAAGAAACTACCACCCAGCATATCGAAGTTCTGCTTGATCTTTAAGTTTCCTCCCGCATAAAAGGACTGTTGCTTACGGTATTCGTCAATGTCTTTTTCTGAATCGTATCGTTTCGTGATATCCCGGTAATATTCGGCGGGTGTGATATTCAATGTAAGACTAGGCAGTCGCTCCGCTTTGTAATTACGAAACTCCCAGTAGCCGGACAAGAATAGGTTTTTCGTACGAAAAGCCTCCAGCGAGCTATCGGCGGCCAATGAGATCGTCTTCTCAAGGGAAAGGACGAGCGATTGGGCCGATACTCCTTCGGCTAATAGCGAACAGAACGCGTATAAAACTAGGAATGTCCTCTTGTATCTTTTTTTCATAATGCATGTCTCCTATAGATAAACCAATAAACCAAAGGGATAATAAATAAACTGACAGCCGTACCGATCAGCATCGCCGAGATCATGGCAATGGAGAGTGGCTTTTGCAACTCACTACCCATATCGAACGTGAATAGTAGCGGTACCATACCGAATATAGTTGTCAATGAGGTCATGATAATCGGGCGCAGACGGCGACGACCCGCCTCATGGATCGCTTCCATCAAGGGTACACCTTCTTTCCGAAGCTCATTGATCGCGTCCAGTTTCAAGATAGAGTCGTTTATGATGATACCGCAAGTTACCACGATACCGATAGCACTCATCAGGTTTAAGGTATGCCCGCATATCCATAATACCAGTAAGGAGGCGGCTACGTCTATAGGTATTTCCAGCAGGACGATCAAGGGCTGCAAGAAGCTCTCGAATTGCGCCGCTAAGATAAAGTACATCAAGAGAATGGATATGAACAAGATGACGACCAGTTCATTCAGCATTTGTTGGTTCGAGAAGAAGCTTCCCGAGAAATCGATGTCCCAATTCGTCTTATCTTTGGATTCGCTGCGGACGAGCTCCCGAATATTTTCCATTAACTGTTCCGCATTCTCTACTTGATAGAAGCTAAAAGGAATATATTCCCCGTTCTTTCCAGCGGTGAGTATCTTCAAATCCTCTCCGGGAGTAATTTTTGTTACTGCACTAAGAGGGACATGATTCGTCTTTTGGTTTTCGTCCGGTTGCGTACGGATTAACGTATTATGTAGGATATGATCGACCGTTTGCTCGTTTCCGGCTAGCGTGATCGGTAAATACTGTTGATAAGAGCGTAAAGTAGCGACTTCATTTTCCTTGAAGGCCGTCTTAAGTACCCGGTAGACCTCTTCATAGGAGATATTATAAAGTAATAGTTTCTGATGGTCTATGGATATGTTTAATTGATTATCGAAAGCTACGCCAACGGGAGCGAGACCGGTCTTACTCTCTAGTGTTTTCTCTAGTTTTTGCAAAGTAGGGGCATCCGGAGCTTGTTCTTTGTTACGGGCATAGAACTCGGCTACGATATCGGCCTCACCGGTTACGAACAGTTTCTCAAACACGGTCTCCGGCGGAGAGAACGATAATACGGCTGTCGGGTAATTTCGCTTTACCCAAGCGGAGATTTCTTGTTGTAAAGGAGCGATAGCATCGGTCTCTTCTGTCTTGAAATAAAGCTCTACTTCCGAGATGGATAATTCCCTGTCTCGGTTTAGCAGGAATTGTTGCTGTCCGATATAGGCCGTGTGTTGCGCACCTAACCGATCGGCCTCACCAAATAATTCGGTGACTCTCTTTCTATTCTCATCAATATGGATGTTCTCATTCCATTCAACATGTGCGATTAACTCATTCTGATCGATTTCCGGCATCCGGCTTTTGGGGATCATATAGAATAGGATCGCGCAAAGGGGGATGGTGACAGCTACAAATAGTAGGCTAGTGGTCTTATGCCTGAATATGAAATCAACCCCTCCGTCATAGAATCGGTCCAGCGTATGCTCCTTGATCAAATTGTTTATTTTCAGGTTGAAAAAGGAATGCTTGATCTCCGGTATGCTGTAAACTAATTTGTAAAGTACAGGCAGTAACATGATTCCAGTGAAATAAGAGACCATTAAACCAACCGTAACAGCAAACGCCTGATCGAAGAAAATCGCTCCCGCTATACCACTCATAAATACCAGCGGGACGAATACGGCGATCGTGGTAAATGTGGAACTAAGCATGGGGGTGATTACTTCTGTGGTCCCTTTTATACACGCTTCTTCCAGATTATCTCCTTTTGCCCGGTATTGCGCTATATTCTCCGTCACGATGATGGAACTGTCTATCATCATACCCAATGCCAAAATCAATCCGGATAGGGAGATGATATTTAAGGACATATTGAAAAGGTAGAAGAACAGGAAACTAATGATGATACTGACTACCATACTTAGTCCGATTACCGCCGGGCTTTTTACGTCCCCGAGGAAAAGGATCGCCACGATGCAGATAAATAAGAAACCTAACGATAGATTCTGTTTGAGGTTGGAGATCGTATAATCCAATAACTCGGTCTGGTTTCTTGTGATCGTAAATTCAATATCCGGGTAAATAGACTTGAAATAATCGGTAACCTCGGCAAGCGCCTCTTTCATATTGTCCATATTCTCATCCGCTTGCTTGATAACGGCTAATGTAACGGCCCTTTCCCCGTTGGCTAGCGATAAGCCGGTTTCTTTTTCCGGTACGACAGCTACTTTTGCCAGATCTTTTATCTGGAAGATTCGGTCATTCTTACGGATATAGATATTTTGTACGTCTTCCGGTGTACGTAATAAGGTAGAAAATTTAATATTGTACTCATAATAACCATCCCGTACGGTCATGCTTCCCGGCTCTATATTATTGGCAGACAAGGCTGATTCCAAATCATTTAACGTAATATCAGCCATATCCAAGAGTTTCATATCCGGTACGATCTGTAATTGCCGTCCTAATATGCCCGTGATATCCACCATCGCGACTTCCGGCAACTGTTCGATCCTTCGCTTGATTACTGTTTCTGCGAATTGGCAAAGATCGAGGAAAGCCTCGTCGTTTTCAATTGTCTTGAGTGTGAGGTTGAGGCAAAACACCGGAATGTCCGTAGCGCTCGCCTTGACTACCCGTGGACGTTCTACCTCACGGGGCAGGTAATTCATGGCGGCGTCTATTTTCTCATTGACCTCTATAAAGGCAAGATCCGTGTTCGTGCCAAAGTCGAAGCTAAGGCGGATAATACCCGCTCCATCGCGAGTCTCGCTATGGATATCCCGTAATCCTGCCACTTGCATCAATTGCAAACGGACCGGCTTTACGACAGTATTTTCCAATTCCCGTGCGGATGTATTTTGTCCGGATATCTGAACGGTAATCTCAGGTATGGCGATATCAGGCAATAAGGAGACCGGTATGGTGAAATAAGTCACCAACCCCACGATAAAGCAGGCCGTAAAAGCCATCAATACCGCTATCGGACGTTGTAGCAGGAAGCGAATCATACGCAACTAATTTTCAATTCTCAATTCTCAATTCTCAATTTTCAATTACCTTGACCGGTGACTCATGCGCCAGATTAATATTGCCGCTTGTAATCACGACATCCGCTTCTTTCAATCCTTCCAAAAGGGTATAACTATCCGCGTTTTCCAGTCCGGTGCGCACGTAGTTCCAATAAGCGTGCCCATCAACTAAAGTAAATACGACTTGTTTTCCGGAACGTAATACCACAGCCGTTTTAGGTACGACCAATTGCTTCCCAAGCGAGCGTTGTACGCTAACCCGTACATTCATGCCTTCGAATAATTTACCTTTGTCGTTTACCGCCGCTTTCACTTGTACCATCCCGTTCTCATCCACTAGCGGGTTGATCTCGGATATACGTCCTTCAGTCTTTAAGCTGGTGGTGGCGAAAGGGGTAACTTCCACTTTATCTCCGTTTTGGATAAGCGGCAACTCACTTTCCAATACGGTGAAAGAGGCTTCCAGACTATGAGGATCGATAACGGTACAGAATGCGTCCGTCGTAGACGCCACGTTCTCTTGTTTAGCGAAAAGGTTTGCGATAATACCGTCGAAAGGCGCGATTAGCGTCGCATTCTGTTCCTCATATTGGGCAAGTTGATATTGGGCGAGCGCCAGATCATATCCACTTTTTACCCGTGCTAGGTTGAGCGTCGCAGGCGGGACTTTCGCTGAGTCTTCCAGCATATATCCTTGACCGATCAATACGTCTTTTAATTCAAGCCTCGCTTTCTCTAGGGCATCCTTGGCTTGCGCTGTTTTGTTCGTGAGCCGGAAAGTAGCGAGTTCCGCTATTTTCTGTCCTTTGTTTACCCGGTCTCCGTTCTTCACGTAGATGCGGGCGATGGGTTCTGCCGACTCAAATTGTAAGTCCACCAACTTGCGAGCGGACAGTTTACCATTGCTTATCAACTCATGATTAAATTCCGTTTGCTTCAAAGTCATGATCGTGACTTCGTTCGCCTCATCCGGCAATACGGTTTCTACGGAATCCTGTGTGGTATCTGTATCTTTCTTTTCTCCGCCGCATGCGCTTAAACAGAATAAAAGCGTAAAGGTCAACAATTTATAGTATTTCATACTCGTATGATTGATCGGTTTGTACAATTTGTCATTCGCAAATATAAGTATTTATTGTTACGATGTAGTCGTAATTGCTATAAAAATAAGGATATTGTATTCATATTGATGTGTTGTTTAACATACTTCGTGCTTTCTCTTTCATTTCTTTAATAGCGGAACTTTCCACTTTGGGTTTCTTAGTTAATACGGAATCAATCGCCATTTTCAATTTTGCAGGTTGAAAATAAGATGGTTCCGTATAAAGATTCATTAACAGATAATACGGATAGATACGTTCCGGTAAAATATCAATGGCATGTAACAGGTGCTTTTCCGCTTGTCGGTATTCACCTAAACACTGCTCATTTTTAGCCATTACGTAATAAAGCATGGGATCGGAGCTTAATAAGACAGCTCTTTCCAGATATCCATTCGCTTTCTCGTATCGTCCGGTCTTGCTTAGGCATTGAGCGACCTCGAAAAGGAATTCCGGTTTATGCTTCAATAATGGATACAAAGGTTCATATACCTCCAAGGCCGCTTCGTAAGCTTTATTTTTGTAATACATTTGCGCCTTGTTCCATTGTTGATAAGCCTTATAATGATCTTTTTGCATCCAGAACAAACCAATTCCAAGGATAGCGATTCCCATAAAAAATATCTGTTTGCCCCATCTATGGCCATTTGATTCGGCTTGGTTCTCACGGATCTCATCCTTGTCCGGTGTTACGCTCATCACCCCTAGGAATATCAATACTACCCAAAACTCCGGCAATTGTAATGGATAAGAAGAGAAGGCGAATATAGCCAGAGACATCAATCCCCCGCAACAAGCATACCTTTTGTTCTTTATTCCTTTATAAAATAGAAGCCCCAGCCAGCCTATAAATAGGGCTAATCCTACTAACCCCTGTTCTAATCCAA
>ERZ773221.1539-NODE-1539-length-21463-cov-13.344497_pt1 | contig 21463 bp, 17 predicted proteins | sample MGYA00580994_ERZ773221 | MGnify/ENA primary metagenome ERZ773221 (study PRJEB29015, sample SAMEA2737758) | human gut metagenome | biome: human gut; feature: human-associated habitat; material: faeces | place: China | collected 2012 ... | reverse complement strand
ATCCGGCAGGCCGTGACTCGCATACGCACATTGTTCGCCGCTGAAAAGGAACTTCAGGCAGTGGTATTCCAGGGTGATGACAGCTGTGTGGAAGAAATCTTAATCGCAGCCAAGGAAATCTATCAGAAGCACGGCTGCAGTAAAGAATTCCTTTACGACTGGCAGCTACTGATTGAAGAGGTAAAAGCCTATCAGAAGGAAAGCCCGCATACGGTACACCTGCCGAAACAGTCCGTGACAAAGACTGAACTGATGCAGGAAGAAATGACGAGGAAGGGAGTATTTTAAACCTCCTTCCTCATGTCAATCTTTTAAACAAAAAATGTTTGCCTTATGATACTTGATACCATGACATTGAAAGAAGTGATTCGAGAAATCAAGACTGACTTCAAAGAAGTGAGCGGCAGATGGAATGCTTTCTATCCAAAATTCAGAAAGACGATACTGAAAAGAACTCAATTTCCCTGGTTGTGGGATACCACCATCAAAACACGAAGACACAATGAGTGGTATCTTTCTTTCTATGCCGTGAGCAAAAAGGAAGTCCACATTGTCACTTCATCGTTTGCTTTACTCTTTACTTATCAGGGAAAGCCCTGGGCTGGAACCGTCATGGATGGACAGGTTCTTCTCTTCCCCTCCTGCATACCAAAGAATGCATCTTTTGTCAATTTTTCATATATAAAAACACAAGATTGCACATTTTTTTCACCTATTGAATCAAAATGTTCACATCATTTTCATGCGAACCTGCTAATTTTGTAAACATCAACAAGAGGTTTTTCATAATATTTATTAAGGTTAGAAATTAGGTTAAAAAAAGGTCTTTATTATCCTGCCTGTCAACCTTCTGTGAGAGAACGTTGCCGGGCGCTAAGGATAATAAGCACATTCAAGAAAACCTCACCTTTATTTAATATAGAGTAAAAGAACAACAAGATAAACATAAATATTAGCGTTCATGATTACATTTAGCAACTTAAGACAATGGGCTTTATCAGTATGTATCGCAGCTTTTGCACTGGGCTACACAAACAGTGTAACGGCAAAAAATGCAACAGAAGCCGATAACATCTACAGTGAACTGCCATTTCAGATGAATAAGGTTCAGCTACCGGTATTTCCCGATTATTCGCGTTCTATTACTGAATTCGGTGCTGTAGCCGACGGTATTACGCTCAATACAGAAGCTTTCGACAAAGCTATCAAGGCCGTAGCCGAAAAGGGTGGCGGTAAGGTTATCGTACCTGCGGGACTGTGGCTTACCGGTCCTATCGTACTGCAAAGCAACATCAATTTATATCTGGAAGAAAACGCACTGGTTCTGTTTACAGCCGACCACACTCAGTATCCTATCGTCAAAACTTCATTCGAAGGACTGGAAACACGCCGCTGCCAGTCACCGATATCAGCTCTCAACGCTGAAAACGTTGCCATCACCGGAAAAGGTGTGATGGACGGAAACGGTGATACATGGCGTCCGGTAAAGAAAGACAAAATGACTGCCAACCAATGGAAAAAGCTGGTGGCTTCGGGTGGTGTACTCGATGAATCAGGACGTATCTGGTATCCGAGCGAAGGCTCTATCAAAGGAGCTATGGCATGCAAGAACTTCAATGTGCCCGAAGGAATCAATACCGATGAAGAATGGAACAGCATACGCGACTGGCTGCGTCCGGTTCTGCTGAGCTTTATCAAGTGTAAAAAGGTGTTGCTGGAAGGCGTAACCTTCAAGAACTCTCCAAGCTGGTGTCTGCATCCGCTTTCTTGCGAAGACATTACCATCAACAATATCAGCGTATCTAACCCCTGGTACTCACAGAATGGTGATGCACTCGACCTGGAGTCTTGCAACCGTGCACTGATTCAGAACAGCAGCTTCGATGCCGGCGACGATGGTATCTGTATCAAGTCGGGTAAGGACGAAGACGGACGCCGTCGTGGTGAACCTTGCCAGAATGTCATCATCCGCAACAACGTAGTTCTGCACGGACATGGAGGTTTCGTTGTAGGTAGCGAAATGTCAGGTGGTGTAAAGAACATCTACGTAGACAACTGTACATTCCTGGGAACTGATGTCGGCTTGCGTTTCAAGAGTACCCGCGGACGTGGTGGTGTAGTAGAAAACATCCATATCAACAACATCAACATGATTAACATCCCGAACGAAGGATTGATTTTCGACTTGTTCTATGGCGGAAAGGCTCCGGGTGAAGGCGACGGTTACAACAACCCGACAGAACAAAAGATTCCTGCCGTAACAGAAGAAACTCCTGCTTTCCGCGACATTTTCATCAAGAACGTTACCGCAAAGAACGTAGGACGTGCTATCTTGTTCAACGGTTTGCCGGAAATGCCTATCAAAAATATCCACATCGAAAACGTAACCATGTCGGATGCTAAAGACGGCGTAATACTGAACCGTGCAGATGGTGCTACACTGAAAAACGTGAAAGTCATTACTACTAAAGGTGGAAACAACCTGAAAATGCAGAATGTAACAAACGTTACTGTAGGCGACAAACAATATAAAAAGGTAGGAAACCAGGCAGAATCGTATAAATTCTAACCCGAATCCTTCCGTTATCAGAAATAAGAACGACGAAGGGTCTGTAAACATCCGGTTCAAGTCACGCAAGCTTGGTTCTCATGTTTACAGATTCTTTCTTCCTTTTCGGAACTTCCGACTATAAAATCATATACTACTCCGACAAGTTCTTTGATATCCGGAACTTATCGGATACCGATAAAATGCTGAATATATTATGAAAACATTCTCTGCAATCTGTCTGGCACTGCTGGCAGGAGAACTGAGTGCATCGGCACAAGGTCAGGAAAAGAAAATAGAAGTCATCGTTGAAAATCCGTGGAACGCTGAAAAGGTGGACGAGCCTGTCGTTATTGATCTCAGTTCCCTTGGAGCAGGATTTACTGTCAAGTCGGCTAGTGTTTTCGACGGGACAAACGAAATTCCCTCACAGCTCGACGATATGAACGGTGACACCCGTGCCGACGAACTGGCTTTTGTCATCAACCTGCCGGCTTCGGGTAAGAAGACACTCAACGTCACACTATCCAGTCTTAAAAGCGACAAAACATATCCGGCACGTGTGTATGCCGAAATGTTGTTCCGCACTTCCAAGAAAAACAAATATGCCAAAGGATATGCCATCTATGCCGACGGTGCTTCGGACACTTACAACGTACAGCATCACCACGGAGCGGCTTTCGAAAGTGAGCTGGTAGCATACCGCATTTATTTCAATGAGAAACAGACTACCGACCTGTACGGAAAATTCCACAAAGGTCTGGAGCTGGAAGAAAGTCAGTTCTACCCTACCGGCGAACAGTTGAAGCGCGGCTTCGGCGATGATGTCATCAAGGTAAACAGCAGCTGCGGAGCCGGAACACTGAGAGGATGGGACGGTACACAGTCTACACTTATCAAACCGGTTGCCGTACGCGGACAGCGTATCCTGGCTTCAGGACCGGTACGTACCATTGTCGATGCAGAGGTAAAGGGCTGGCAGTATCAGAACAAGGAACTGAACATGATAAACCGCTATACACTGTATGCCGGACACCGCGATGCACAGGTAGATGTGCTGTTCGATGCTCCGCTGGATAAGGAAGTATTCTGTACCGGTGTGCAGAACATTACAGGACACGCCGACATGTTTTCCGACCATAACGGACTGGTTGCAAGCTGGGGTACAGACTGGCCGGTAAACGATACAGTGAAATATAAAAAAGAAACCGTAGGACTGGCTACTTATATTCCCAAGAAGTATGTGGTAAAAGAAACATCCGACAAGGAAAACTTCCTTTATACCATCAGCGCTCCCGGAAAAAGTTCGTTCCGCTACTATACATCATTCACCTCATGCAAGGAAACCTTCGGTTATCCCGACAAGGAAAAATGGTTTGCCTACGTACAGGAATGGAAAAAGGCGTTGGAACAGCCTGTCAAAATTACAGTCGTCAAGAAATAGTCACAACATAAACACCACATCGGGACACAGAAGTTAAAAAAGACAAAGCGAATGGATGTTTCAGGCACTCCGGACGTATTTTATAAAAGTCAGACGATGTGAATAACACACAAATGCGAACAAAATAATTTATTAACTAAATAACCATAATCCATGAAATCAATCGTATTCTCAATCTTACTGGGAAGCTGCCTCGTACCCTCGGTACAGGCACAAAACTATGTATCGAAGGTATGGGTTGCCGACCAGGGTGACGGAACATACAAGAATCCGGTACTATATGCCGATTACTCCGATCCCGATGTTTGCCGTGTAGGCGATGACTTCTACATGACCTCATCCAGCTTCGGATGTCTGCCGGCTTTGAAGATTCTCCACTCCAAAGATCTGGTAAACTGGAGTATCGTGAGCGCAGCCGTTCCGGCTTCACTTCCACCTCATACAGATGTGACGCCTCAGCATGGCAACCGTGTATGGGCTCCGTGTATCCGTCATCACAACGGTGAATTCTATATATTCTGGGGAGATCCTGATCAGGGTATCTTCATGACAAAGGCTAAAGATGTAAAAGGTCCGTGGTGCGAACCGGTACTGGTAAAGGCTGCCAAAGGTATCATTGATACTACTCCGCTATGGGACGAAGACGGACGGGTATATCTGGCACACGCATATGCCGGAAGCCGTGCCGGACTGAAGAGTGTGATCGCCGTATGCGAACTGAGTGCTGATGCTACCCGTACCATCAGTCCGTCACGTATCGTTTTCGACGGTCATGAGGCACATAAAACTTGCGAAGGACCGAAGTTCTACAAGCGCAACGGATATTATTATATCTTCCATCCGGCTGGTGGTGTTCCTACAGGCTGGCAGGTCGTACTGCGTTCGAAAAACGTATACGGACCGTATGAATGGAAAACCGTGCTGGCACAAGGCAACAGCCCTGTCAACGGACCTCATCAGGGAGGCTGGGTAGATACCCCAAGCGGAGAAGACTGGTTCCTGCACTTCCAGGATGTGGGTGCAGCCGGACGTCTGGTTCACCTGCAGCCGGTAAAATGGGTAAACGACTGGCCTGTAATCGGTGAAGACAAGGATGGCGACGGTTGTGGCGAACCTGTACTGACTTACAAAAAACCGAACGTAGGAAAGACATATCCTATCTGTACCCCGCAGGAAAGCGATGAGTTCAATACAAACGAACTGGGCCTGCAATGGCAATGGAATGCCAATATCAACGACAAATGGTACTTTGCCGATCAGGAACATGGAGTATTGCGCCTCTATTCTTATCCGGTTCCCGAAAACTACAAGAGCCTGTGGGATGTGCCCAACATGCTGCTGCAAAAAATCCCTGCTCCAAGCTTCAGCGCTACCATGAAGATGAAGTTCTCTCCTATCGCCAAGTACAAAGGCGAACGTACAGGACTGGTAGTTATGGGTATGAACTATGCAGGTATCGTGCTCGAAAATACCGAAAACGGACTGGTCCTCTCTCAGGTAGAATGCAAGAAAGCCGATCGTGGCGGCCAGGAAACCGTAAACGAAACCCTTCCGCTGAAAGGTAATGAAATTTACCTGCGTGCCGAAATCACTACTACGGGTGAAAAGATCGGCAAGAGCGAAGGCGGACACGACCTGGTGGTAAAATGTCAGTTGAGCTACAGCACCAACGGAAAGAAATTCCACAAGTTCGGAAAAGAATTCCAGGTGAAAGAAGGCAAATGGATAGGTGCCAAAGTAGGTACATTCTGCACACGTCCTGCCATCAAGACCAACGACGGCGGCTGGGTAGATGTTGACTGGTTCAGAATCGACAAGTAAAAACGTACAAAAAAATAAAAAACTTGCCCACGTTTATCACAAAACATGGGCAAGTTTTTTTATACATATCAGCATACAAAAAAGCCCGGAAATCTCACGACTTCCGGACCCCAAATATGCTAAAATACAAAATATTCTATCTTATGATTCTCTTACTTCCCATCCCAAAGCACTAGCTCCGAGTACGGCAGCATCAGCATCTTTCAACTGAGAAAGAAGCAATTTTGTTTTTCCTTTATAGATATTCAATACATTTTCTTCCAATGCTTTCTGGATAGGCTTCATGATATAGTCACCCGACTTAGCCAGACCACCGAAGAGAATGATTGCTTCAGGGCTAGAGAATGCAACGAAGTTAGCCAATGCAGTACCTAAAACTTTACCGGTAAATTCGAAAATTTCCAAAGCCAGCTTATCGCCTTTTACAGCTGCATCGTAAACATCTTTCGACTGGATTTCTTCTGACGGGATGTTTCTCAACAAGCTTGGTTCAGAACGTGCAACAAGGAATTCGCGAGCTGTACGTGCCACACCTGTAGCCGAGCAGTAAGTTTCCAGACATCCTTTACGTCCGCATCCGCACTGACGTCCTGCCGGATCAACAACAACATGGCCAAGTTCACCAGCAAAACCATCGTGACCGTAAACCAGCTGACCGTTGATAACGATACCGCTACCTACACCAGTACCCAATGTAATCATGATGAAATCTTTCAGACCGCGTGCTGCACCGTATGTCATTTCACCGATAGCCGCCGCATTTGCATCGTTTGTAAGTGCTGTAGGAATACCCAGACGTTCTTCGAACATAGCAGCCAAAGGAATAACTCCCTTCCATGGCAAGTTCGGAGCAAATTCGATTGTTCCACTATAATAGTTACCGTTAGGAGCACCTACTCCCACACCTTTAATCTTTTCTGCACCGCCAAACTGCTGGAGCAACGGAAGAAGCTTCTTGCATACAGCGTCCACATATTCGCTTACTTCAGCGTACTGCTGTGTTTTTACAGAATCGGAAGCCAATACATTACCACGAGAATCTACTACTCCGAAAACAGTATTAGTACCACCGATGTCCATTCCCACTACGTAGGGTTTTTCCATATTTATTGTCATGACATTAAATTGTTAAAGGTTAGTTATATGTGGCAAATGTACGCAATCGGAGAAAACCGAACAAATTTTTTTATAAGTTTATTCAACCCTTGTGTAACTTTTTATATCTTAGCCGCGTCTAACGACACGTAACCTGACACAAATCAATCTTAATCATGATACGCTTACAAGGCATCAACAAGACATATCACAACGGAGCACCGCTACACGTGCTGAAAGGCATAGATCTCCGCATCGAGAAAGGTGAATTCGTTTCTATTATGGGGGCCTCCGGATCGGGAAAGTCTACCTTACTAAATATATTAGGAATTCTCGACAACTACGATTCGGGCGAGTATTACCTGAACGATGTGTTAATAAAAAATCTGAACGAAACCCGTGCGGCGGAATACCGGAACCGCATGATCGGATTCATCTTTCAGTCGTTCAACCTGATTTCGTTTAAGAATGCCATGGAAAATGTGGCACTGCCGCTGTTTTATCAGGGAGTGGGCAGAAAGAAAAGAAACGAACTGGCTATGGAGTATCTCGACAAGCTGGGACTGAAGGAATGGGCACACCACCTGCCCAACGAGCTTTCGGGCGGACAGAAGCAGCGTGTGGCCATAGCCCGGGCACTGATATCGAAACCTCAGATTATCCTTGCCGACGAACCTACGGGTGCACTCGACAGCAAGACGTCGGTAGAGGTAATGAACATCCTGAAGGAGCTGCACGACAAAGAAGGACTGACCATCGTGGTTGTGACGCACGAAAGCGGAGTAGCCAACCAGACCAACAAAATCATCCACATCAAAGACGGAGTGATAGAGCGGATAGAAGACAACATCGACCACAATGCATCTCCTTTCGGCAAGAACGGATTTATGAAATAAACGCACACAGAACCAGCCATGACCGACTTGATACAGGAAATATACGGAACCATCATGCGCAACAAGCTGCGCACCATACTGACGGGATTTTCCGTAGCATGGGGAATTTTCATGCTGATTGTATTGCTGGGGGCAGGAAACGGACTTATCCATGCTTTCGAGGGACAATCGCAGAACATGAAAATGAACTCTATCAAAATTTATCCGGGATATACATCGAAACCGTTCAACGGACTGAAAGAAGGCCGAAGACTCTCGCTGAACGAAAGCGATCTTCAGCTTACCGCAGAGGCTTTTCCCGATAAAGTCATCACCACCGGAGCCAGCATCAGCAAGAGCGACGCCATCCTCACCTTCGGCAAGGAACACGTTTCCATTTCGCTGGAGGGCGTCTTTCCCAACTATACGGAACTGGAAGCTGTAAAACTGAAACAGGGACGTTTCATCAACGACCGCGACATGAAGGAACGCCGGAAGATGATCGTACTGCACGAAAAGACTGTCAAGATGCTGTTTCCACGTACCCAGGCGACAGGAAAGTATATCGATGTACAAGGAGTGGCCTATCAGGTAATAGGCATCTACACCGACCAGAACAGTTTCTCGCCCTCGGCACTTGTTCCCTTCACGACACTTCAGCTTGTATACGGCAAGGGCGACAGTATAGACAACCTGACATTCACTACGCAAGGGCTGACAGACGAAGTCACCAATGAGAAATTCGAGCAGAGCTACCGCCGTGCCATGGGGCTCCACAAAAACTTCGATCCTACCGACCAGAGTGCCATCTGGATGTGGAACCGCTTCACTCAATACCTCCAGCAAGAATCGGCAGCCCGTATGCTGCACATAGCTATCTGGGTAATCGGTATATTCACCCTGCTGAGCGGCATCGTAGGGGTAAGCAATATCATGCTTATCACCGTACGCGAACGTACCCACGAGTTCGGCATCCGGAAAGCTCTGGGAGCCAAACCGATGTCTATCCTGTGGCTCATTATCTCGGAGAGTGTGGCCATCACTACTTTTTTCGGCTATATCGGCATGGTGGCAGGCATTGCCGTCACAGAATATATGAATCAGATAGCAGGCAGACAGACCGTCGATGCGGGTGTGTTCAGCGTAACGGTTTTCGAAAACCCGACAGTAGACCTCAGCATAGCTGTTCAGGCCACACTCACACTGATAATCGCCGGCACGCTTGCCGGACTCTTTCCGGCACGTAAGGCAGCCCGTATCCGTCCTATTGAAGCATTAAGAGCAGACTGACATGAGAAGAGTAGATTTTGACACCTGGGAGGAAATCCTCCTTACCATTACACGTAACAAGATACGAAGCGTGCTTACTGCCTTCGGTATCTTTTGGGGAATATTCATGCTGGTTGCCCTCATGGGCGGAGCTCAGGGTATGCAGGACATGCTTTCACGCCAGTTTCAGGGATTCGCCACCAATTCCGGCTTTATGGCGACAAACAAGACCTCGAAAGCCTACAAGGGTTTTCAGCAGGGAAGGTGGTGGAACATGGAAAATCAGGATGTGGAACGCATACGCAACTCTGTGCCAGGCATCGATGTGGTGACTGCCACCATCGCACAATGGGGAGTAAATATCGTACGCGAGGAATACACGCTGTCGGGAACCCTGAAAGGACTTTATCCGGAATACGACAAGATAGAAGAACCGATTATCCGTATGGGACGTTCGCTGAACGAAACCGACATACGCGACCGCCGGAAGGTGTGCGTCATCGGGAAGCGTATCTACGAAACGCTCTTTCCCAAGAAAGACAATCCGTGCGGACAATTCATTGAGATAAATGGCATCTATTACCGTGTAGTAGGCGTAAACGAGGCTACAGGCAACATGTCGGTCAACGGACAGTCGGAAACCTCGGTGGTTATCCCGTTCACCACCATGCAGCAGAACTATAACCGTGGCAAGCAAATCGACATGCTGGGATATACAGCCAAGAAAGGATATTCCATCAGTCAGGTGGAAAAGGATGTGGAACGTACCATCAAGCTGGCACACGCCATTCATCCCGACGACGAACAGGCAGTCATCCGTGTAAATGCGGAAGCAATGTTCAGCATGATGGACAACCTGTTTACGGGCATCCGGATGCTGGGATGGCTCGTAGGACTGGGTACACTGCTCGCCGGAGCCATCGGAGTCAGCAATATCATGATGATAACCGTCAAGGAACGAACAACTGAAATCGGTATCCGCCGCGCCATCGGTGCACGTCCCGACGACATTCTGCAACAGATTCTGCTGGAAAGTATGGTACTTACTACGCTGGCCGGTATGGCGGGCATATCGTTTGCCGTCTTCCTGCTCAACATCGTAGAAACGGCCACTTCAGAACCGGGACTTCCGGCACATTTCCTTATCAGTTTCTGGCAGGCTGTCGGAGCTTGCATCCTGCTCGTTGTTCTGGGACTGCTTGCAGGACTGATACCTGCTTACCGTGCCATGGCTATCAAACCGATAGAGGCGATACGCGACGAATAAACGCTTACCTGCTGTTAGTAATGAAGAAATAAAAACATAAACCAATTTATATGAAGAAGTATATCAAAATAGGCATATTGGTGCTCATCGCACTGATATTTATAGGAACATTCGTTTTCCTGTATCAGAAGTCACAGCCTAAAGACACGAAGTACGACATTCAGAAAGTAGAAACCACCAATCTGGTACAGACTACCGTAGCAACGGGAAAGATTGAACCGCGCGACGAGGTACAGATCAAGCCGCAGATTTCGGGTATCATTGCCGAAGTATACAAAGAAGCGGGCGAGAAAGTAAAGAAAGGTGAAGTCATAGCCAAAGTAAAGGTTATCCCCGAACTGGGACAACTGAACTCTGCCGAAAGCCGTGTCCGCCTGGCAGAAATGAACGGACGTCAGGCAGAAACCGACCTGACACGTATGGAAAAGCTTTACAACGATAAGCTGGTAAGCAACGAGGAATACGAAAAGACACTGCTGGCTGCCCGTCAGGCACGTGAAGAGATTCAGGCAGCCAAAGATAATCTGGAGATTGTTAAAGAAGGTATCACCAAAAACAGTGCTTCGTTCAGCAGCACTCTTATCCGTTCTACCATCGACGGTCTGATACTGGACGTACCTGTCAAGGTGGGAAACTCGGTTATCATGAGTAACACATTCAATGACGGTACGACCATCGCTACCGTAGCCGATATGAGCGACCTGATTTTCCGTGGCAACGTAGACGAAACGGAAGTAGGACATATCCGTGAGGGAATCCCCGTAAAGATCACTCTGGGAGCCTTGCAGAACATGAAATTCGATGCCATACTAGAATATATCTCGCCCAAGAGCGTAGAAAACAACGGAGCCAACCAGTTTGAAATCAAGGCAGCCATTACCGTTCCCGACAGTGTCACCATCCGTTCGGGCTACAGTGCCAATGCCGAAATGGAGCTTCAGCGTGCAGATAATGTGCTGGCTGTACCGGAAAGCACACTGGAATTTTCGGGAGATTCTGCCTTTGTCTACGTACTGACCGACAGTGTTCCGCTACAGAAGTTCGTACGCCGTGCTGTCAAGACCGGTATCAGCGACGGAATCAAAATGGAAATCAAACAAGGTGTCAGCGCCGGCGAACTTGTCCGCGGACTGAAACACGAAGACTAATCTTTATGCAATCATGAAACTGAAACAATTATTTATCATAGCTTCCGTTGTCACAATGCCGGCTTATGCCCAGCAGAAATGGGACTTGAAGCAATGTATCGACCATGCCATTGCAAACAATCTGACCATCAAGCTACAGGAAGCCCAGCGCGAGCAGAGTAAAGTAGAGTTGAGCACAGCCAAAAACAGCTTCCTGCCCGACTTGAACGGAAGCGCATCGCACTCATTCAATTTCGGCCGGAGTCTTCAGGCAGACAATACCTATCAGAGCCTCAACACCCAAAATACGGGACTGAACCTGAGCACCAGCATTCCACTGTTCAGCGGACTTCAGAAAATAAACAACGTAGCACTCTCGAAACTGAATCTGCAAGCGGCTATGGAAGACCTGAACAAAGCCAAAGAAGATATCAGCATACAGGTAGCTTCGGCCTACCTGCAAGTGCTTTTCAATGAAGAACTGGTGAAAGTAGCCAACGAACAGCTTGCGCTGAGCAAGGAAATGCTGGAGCAGAAAACAGCTTTCTACAAAAACGGAAAGGCTTCGCAGGCCGAGTGGTATGAAGCCAAGGCTCGTGTGGCACAAGACGAACTATCAGCCGTACAGACGGAAAACAACCGGCGTCTTTCGCTGCTCGACCTGAGCCAACTGCTGGAGCTTCCCTCTCCCGATGATTTCGCTATCGTATCACCGGCTACCGACTCCATTGCCGGCCTCAAGATACAGACATCACCGGCCGAGGTATATGCCGAAGCGGTTCTGACCAAACCTTCCGTCAAGGCAGCACAGTACCGGCTGGAGGGAGCAGAAAAGAGCATCCGCATGGCTAAGGGAGCCTATTATCCGCAACTCAGCTTCGGAGCAGGTATCAGTACCAATTTCTATAATGTCTCGGGCATGGAGAACGGTAATTTCGGTTCACAGTTGCGCGACAACTTCAGCCAGTATATCGGTTTCTCGCTCAGCGTTCCAATCTTCAACCGTTTTGAAACCCGTAACCGCGTACGCAGCGCCCGTATCCAGCAACATACATACTACTGGCAACTGGAGGAAAGTAAAAAGAACCTCTACAAAGAAATACAGCAGGCGTACTACAATGCCGTAAACGCCGAAACCCAGTATCACAGCAGCCTTACAGCCGACGAAGCGGCACAGGCTTCCTTCCTGCTGATGAAAGAGAAGTACACCAACGGCAAGGCAAACGCTACGGAGTACAACGAATCGCGTACGGCCTGGATGAAAGCCGTTTCCGACCGTCTTCAGGCCAAATACGACTACCTGTTCCGCACCAAGATACTCGATTTCTACCGGGGTATTCCACTTACGCTGTAATACAACCCGAAACGATATACGTCTATATAAAAAGAGAGCCGCAGGCGATACTCCACGTACGACCTGCGGCATTTTTGTTGTGTATATTTCGGAAACTCGATATCGTGCCTACTATTTATCGATGCTTTTTATGATAGTTGATGCAATTTTCGATGAACTTTTGCGGCTAGCCTTGCTCAGTTTGTCAGCTTTTTCCAGATTCATGCAAGTAAAGTAATTGTTACCTTTCGTCACTTCTTTCTGGTTTTTGTCGTAAAGCGAGTAGCTCACAAAGTGGAACAATGTGCGCAAAGGTTTTTCCTGCCACTTCAAATAATGCTGGTTCAGGAACAATACATAATCGGCATGCGCTTCGTCCAGCAGCTGCTTGTAATTCTGGCTGTCTATCTGGCTCACATTAGCATAACTCTCTTCATTTTCTCCACTCACCTGTATGTCACCCAACAACTTCTCTGCATCAGCAAATTTCTCTGAAGAGATAAATGCAAATTCCTTATTCTTGTTTGCATGGATGATATTGTCCGTAATAATCCGGTTGTAAGTATCGCCGATACTGTCTTCCGGAATACCCGTTTCTTCAGTAATCATGCTTTCAGGAAAGTAGTTCGAGCTGACATTGTCGAGTCCTACTACCAGCACCTTAACCGTAGCACTGCTTTCTTTACCGACAGCCTCTTTACCGGCCTCTTCAGCCTGTACGGTTGCAACGGAAGCCATAGCAAACAATCCTAAAATAATGCTTTTCACAAATGTTGTTTTCATTGTTTTTCTGCTTTTAGTTTGACGATACAAAAATAGGGATGTCATGTTACATCCCTATTTCCTGTGTGTGATAATATTATTTAGAATCGGTTACAATCGGAGCAATCCATGCTTCCGCCATTACTTTCCTGCCACCAGAGCAGCAGCTTCCAAAGGTTGGTCGGTCGTGATATAATCTACATTCAGGTCTATCATCTTTTTCATGTCTTTCTCATTGTTCACAGTCCAGACATTAACCTTCATGCCCAGTTCGTGAGCCTCTTTCACCCATTCCGGATGTTTTTCGAATGCTTTATAATGATAGTCTATGCCATTAGCACCCTTTGCCTTTACGTCCTTGGGAGCGATGTCACTCTTCAGGTAAGCGATTTCCGATTTGGGAGTAAGACGAGCAAGCTGCTCACAGATATTCATGCTGAATGAGATATATTCCACCTGCTTTTCCAATCCGTATTCCTTTACCATTTTTACTGTAGTTTCTGCAATCTGGTCTTCCTGTGCCTTTGTTTTATGAGGCTTGATTTCCAGAATCAGCTGTACATCCGGCAATTTCTTTCCAGCTTCCAGATAATCGGCAAGCGTAGGAAGTTTCTCACCGTTCTTCAGTTTCAGGTCCTTCAGCTTATCGTAAGCCGTTTCACCGATAACCAGTCCGTCTATCGCATCATCGTGGTTTACTACCACCACTCCGTCGGCTGTGAGCTGTACGTCAAATTCAGAACCATACACTTTAGCTTCGGCAGCTTTTTTCAATCCTGCAATAGAATTCTGTGCCGAACCTTCTGCTTTCCAGAATCCGCGGTGAGCGATCACCTGTGTCTGAGCCTGACCTGCCAGTGTAAAGAGTGCACAGGCACAAGCCATCAGTAAATTTCTTGTTTTCATAATCATCGTTATTTATTTTCAGTTTGTTTATCAGAACGCATATCTCAACCCGACCTGAACCTGATAAGGAGTACCGTTCAGACTAGACACACCGGTATTTGCATTGACATTGTATACATACTCTTTTTTCTCCTTATCGAAGCTCTTGATGGTATAAATCTTCTGAGCTCCCAAGTTATGTCCTGCACCCCAGTCCTTGTTCAGCATATTCAGTACGTTGAATATATCGACCGAGAGTTCCAGACTGTGTTTCTTGTAGAACTGGAATTTCTTAGCCAGACGCAAGTCGAGTGTACCGTAGAATCCGTTTACTCCACCGTTACGTTCGGCTACCTTTCCGAAACTCTTGCGAATATAATCTTTTGTACTTTCCTCTACATCCGGATTAGAAAGAATATTGTTAATACCGTCTTTCAGATACTGCGGAGTATTCGGATCGTTCGGATCGTAAATATAAGCCAAATCATTTGAATCTACAAAGTCACCGTTCACATTTCCACCTACGATGAGTGAATAGCGTGTACCGCCGATACCTGAGAAGCGTGCACCCACACTGATTCCCCAGAAAGTAGGAGCTGTACCATATACTACCACTTTATGACGGAACTGATTGCTTGAATAGCTCATCTGGCTCAAATCACGCGGATCGTCTACAACCATCTGAGAAAGTGTAGCCGAGTTTGCCACGTTACCGTTGTAAGAAGTATTGTCTTTTGTATCGTTCCATGTATAGCTGAATGAAAGTTCTCCATCCTTGAAATAACGCCATGTACCGTCGATAACGAAAGCAAACTGATTAACCTTACCTTCACTTACCATTTCGAGCACACGTCCTACCTTGTCGCTCTTTCTGCTCTCTTTCCAGTCGGCTACCCCCTTATCGTCGATAGTATTTGCAGGGACATACACTCCACGGTTTCCTTCGGAAGCGATACGGAAGTACGGTTCATCCACCATGTTACGGTCTACATACATATAGTTGTTGCGTCCCAGTGTCATATATCCGGCTACACTCATTTTCAGGCGGTCGCTGAAGAAATGTGTATACGAGAGGTTAGCCTTATAGATAACCGGCACCTTACAGTCAGCACCATTCATGTTAATGGTAGAAAGTTTTTCCACATTCGGGTTATTGAAAAGTCCGGCTCCCGGTGCTGTAGACGGATCCTTGCGGTACGAAGGGAAATCCGGACGGATGAGGTTCAGCATTTCCTGATAGTTGGAAGCTGTTTTGTCAAGTGTAATATCCAGCGAAGCAGTACGTGTACCGTCGAACACCATGTTGTTGATCATGGCATAGTTGTTGATATCGGAAGCAAAGATACCAGCACCGGCACGGATGATATCTTTATGTTTGTCATTGATATCCCAGGTAAACTGCAAACGCGGCTGAACCTGGAAAGTAGACAAGCCATTGTCTGTTCTCAATCCCAATTCATCGTATACAGTCTGATTGAACGTACCCTTGTTGAAATAAGTAGCATTATCCAGACGCAAGCCGGCAATCAGTTCAAATCCCGGGAAAAGCTTAGTCTGCAACTGTGCATAAGCACCGGCATTCAGAATGTTTTGTTTCACACGGTCGTCGGGAGTAAGATACAGTTCACGAACATAACGGTACGGTTCCAGATTGTCGAAAGCGTCCAGTCCGTTGAAGTAGAAACGTCCGTTCGTTTCACTACCATAGCGTGAGTTCATGTGTGTATACATCATGTCTACTCCAAACGTATAATTGATTTTGTTTGTATTGTAGTAGAAATTATCGACAAGCTGAAGCACATGATTGTAGAAGTTTTCAGGGCAATAACGCTGTCCTCCCAACTGAATGCTGGTAGTAGCCGTCTTACCGTCAATCTGAGATTCTACATTGCTGACAATAGCTCGGGGAATATTGGAAGAAGGCAACTCATCGCCAGGCATAGATTCTTCCAGCGTATAAAGGTGCTGCAACTTCAGTTCATTGGTTCCTTTCGGACCTGCTACCGAACGCAAGGTAGCCATGGCACTGTTGTTCAGCGAATGTACATTACCATAAGTTTCGTACAGACAGATAGAGGTATTGTCCCCCAATCCCAGATTATTCATATCGTTTACAAAGTTATCTGTAAACGTCAAAAGATTGGTAGCATTGATCTGCCAGTCTAAACGGGCAAATACGGCATCAGTGCTTTGCTTCTTATCGAAAGCACCAAACTGAGGATTGGATGATACTCCATATTTATCGCGTGCAATTTGTAAGAAACGGTCGCGTACGTCTGTGGTCAGACTATAACGTTTTTCATCGGCAGCACTCTGGATATCGGCAATATACAGCGGACGAGAGTCTGCCTGATGATCCCATGCAATGAAGAAGTGAGCACGGTCTTTTACCAGCGCGCCTCCCAGTGAAGCACCAAACTGATAAGTAGAGAAGTCATTGTCGCGCTTGTTTCCGCGGATATCATACGGACTGGACAACCAGTTGGCACGGGCAAAAGTAAACGCGCTACCGGTCAGCGTATTGGTACCCGACTTGGTAACTGTACTCACCGTACCACCTCCGGCACGTCCGTTGGTCACATCGTACTGATTGGTTACCACCTTAAACTCACGGATAGCCTCCATAGAAATAGCATACGGCACACCGTTTCGGCTTGTCGTACTACCTCCCGAAGTCGGATTCTTTGCCGTCATACCGTCGATGGTATAGTTGGTAGACGATGCAAGCTGTCCTGACAGGCTGGAGCCGGTACTAAGTGGAGAAAGATCTACCAGCGAAGTAAAGTTACGTCCGTTTACGGGAAGCTTTGCCAGGTCGCGTTCCGTAACGGAAGTAGCAGCTCCGGTAGTGGCAATAGTATTCTTCAATGAATTTGCAACTACTTCTACCGCCTCCATCACTACACTCTCTTCTTTCAACTGAAAATCCAGTCGGAGCAAATCTCCCTGATTCAGTGTATATCCTGTTTTCTTCTGATCGCCATAGCCTACGTAAGTTACCGTTATACTGTATGGTCCACCCAGCGGTAACTGCTTGATGGTATATTCACCATTCTCATTTGTAATAGAACCGGTATTAAATCCGGTTGATTCATTCTTTACCTGAATAGCAGCTCCGATAACCCCTATTCCGGTTTCATCGGTTACAATACCCGAAATGACAGCCCGGTTGTCCTGAGCCATCACTTGTCCTGCCGAAAGCAGCAAGACCATAAAAAACAATAAGAACCGTTTAAATTTTGTTGTCATCATATTCTTTAGTTAAGTGTTTCTAAATTGACGCAACAAAAGTAAAAGCCGGGTATTACACCCACATAAACGCGATGTAAAGAAACCGTGTGATTCGTGTGAAGAAACTATTACAGGTCTTTTCTCACGACCTGTATACCTATGAGTACATAAAAAAGAACGTTCCGCCAAGCCTTATAAGCCTGACGGAACGTTTTCCTTATCTCCTCTTATGAACTTTGTCCAGAAACATTCCGGACAAAGCCATGCAAGTAATATCCCAAAAGATTATTTTTTCATTGATTTAATCATTGACTGAGATTCGATAGAAGTCTTAAATGTATACTTCTTATCCAAGTACTTCTTGACAGCAGCTGCGGCAGCTTTAACATCGAGGTTACCAGCTTTCTTAAACAGAACTTTCGAAGTATTCAAATCCAAATACTTGTCAATTTCTTCAACTGGTGAGTAAGTACTTTCATTTACTTCAAGATCAACTGATCCAACTTTAGAATTCTTTTGAGCCTCATCAATTGTCATACTAAGCACTACCCAACTACCTTCTGAAGCAAGCCACAATGACTGTCTATCTGGAGAGCTATAATCAGCAAAAGCATTCAAAATTACAGCATAGAGAGTTTCATCAGTAATTTCTTCACCCGGATTTTGTTCTTCAACTTGCTTTCTCAAATCGGCCAATTCTTCAACTGTTACCGGATAAGTAAATGTATAAGTACCGTTAGTTTCGATGTTATTGAACAAAATCGGTCTGCCTTTCAAATCATCTAGGCCCAAATGTGCAGCAAGTTCATCACCATCAAATGCCAATGCTGTCATGTCCAAAGTCAAGTTTTCAACCACCTGACCTTCTTCTGCTGTAAATCTAGTAACAACCAACTTAGTTGTTGCTGTATTGCCAGCGCGTCCGATAGCAGCACAAAACAAGATATTCATGCTGACACATTGTATTTTCACCTTCCGATCCATAAAAAAAGGCGGAATAATATCTCGCCCAAGATGAAAAAAGAATTCCCCTCACCATCCGGTCGGCATGGTAAGGGGAATATCGAAAAACTCAGGAATTACAATTCAGTCGAGCACATGTTCGGGCATACTGTGTGTTTGGACTATAAAATAGCAGTCGACACCGGTTTCAGTATCCGTAGCGTGCATGACAATAGGCGACACTTCCCGAGTGACTGCCCCACCGTTCATATACTCTCTCCAGTCCCATCCCAGCAACGACTTTATTACAGCAAACATCTGCTGGTTTGTCAAAGATATATCGTACAGACGGATCTTTTTCCCGTCCGTACCCTTTGCAAACGTCAGTTCCAGAAAAGGAGTTTCACCGTCGACATAAAACTTATAGCTGCCACTATCACGCAGCTGCCAGTTTTCGTCGTACAAATAGAAATCTCTATCCTCATTATTTATCAGGAAAAGTTCATCACCCTGAGCGTAAGGTTCATGTACCGGATTGGCTACCAAAAGATTCAGATAAGCGTCTACTATCTTTATTTCCAGACTAACGGTTTCATGGGTAACATTATCTTTCACCGTAACCATTGTTTTCCCTTTTTGTCTGGGAGCTATACGCAGGCTGCCCATCCCGACCGGACTCGACAAATCGACTGTTACCTCCATAATTTCAGGATTCGCCACTTCCACGTCATAATCTCTGTTTCCCCCTCGTACCATGATACTCTTGGTCCCTATCAAAGGACATTCGTAATAATCTTTCTCGAACGAGAGATGGTAAACTTCAGTTGCCGGTTCGTCTGTGTCACTGCTGCACCCGTTCAAACCGAGCAGGCATAACAGGAAAATACATACACTCCATAAAAACGTTGTCTTCATATCCCAATAAATAAAATCAATATATAATAATTTGCCGTTTATTAATATAAGGTATTTAAGTTTCGCAAGTGCTAAAATGATGTAATAAAAAAGGCTAAAGTGTTTGATAATTCGTTAATTATCACTATATTAAAGTCGTCAAACAAAAAACATAGAACCCTTTAGCCATGAACAAAAATAGACATATTATCGGTGAACTCCAAGAGTTTTTTGCAAACAATGATGCCAGCAAGGCAATAAACAGCATATCAACCATAATGAACAGCATTAGGATACAGAGCAAAGTCATCGGTTCAGTCAAGAATCCGAACTGCAAGTTCACCTGTCTTCAGGTGTTGCAGTTGCTCGTGCTCTTCCCGTTCTTCTCGGTGAAAAATGCTGCCAATTATTCGTCCTCTGCACTCTGCAAGTTGTTTACATGCGATAAGGATATGTTCTATCGTTTCATGAATGACGGCAACGTCAATTGGCGATGTATAATCTACTCGGTTTTCAGACAGCTGTATTCTCGTGTGAGCCGCAAGACAACAGCAAAATCTGATGTCAAATGCGTCATTATCGATGATACAGATCTTCCTAAGACCGGATTCAAGACAGAGAAGATCGGTAAAGTCTTCTCTCATACTCAAATGAAGCCTATACTGGGCTTCAAAGCAATGTTCCTATGCTTTACTGACGGTATATCTCAGTCTATTCTTGACTTCTCTCTTCATGGAGAAGAGGGTAAGCGCAGCGACAAGCCACAGGGCTTATCCAAGAAGCAGGCAAACTCACGTTATACCAAGGAACGTTCTGAGGATGAGCGTATTGCTAAACGTAGCTCTGAGTATCTTGCAAGCAAGATTGAGACTGCTATCAGTATGCTGAAGCGCTCAATCATTGAGGGTGTACGCTTCGACTATCTTCTTGTCGACAGCTGGTTCACCTGCACCGAACTCCTGAAGTTCATAGTCTCAAGGCACTTTGGTTGCCATCTTATTGGAATGATAAAGATGGGCAAGATCAAGTATGAGACAGCTCTCGGAACCAAGACCGCACCTGAACTTATCAAGGTTCTTCAGAAGACAAAGAACTTAAAGTACAGCCGATCAATCGGTTATTATACTGCTACCATCTCTGCAAAGATCTCAGGCATCAAGGTCAACCTGTTCTTCTATAGAAAAGGCAAGAACGGTAACTGGAATGCCCTGCTAACCTCCGATCTTAAGTTGGACGCCAAGGAAGCCTTCAGACTTTACTCAAGAAGATGGGTTATTGAGGTCGCTCACAAGGAAATGAAGCAAAATCTAAAGCTCGGTAAAAACCAGTGTAGGGACTTTGCCGGACAGATCGCCGGCATATCATTATGCGTCTTGCAGTACAATATACTCAGTTATGTCAAACGCAATGAGTCTTACGAGACCATCGGAGGACTCTTTGCTGAAATTACAAAGAACTCTGTTGAACTTTCAGTAGCAGAAAAAATCTGGCTGCTGATCGTAGAAGTTATAAGCGTCATTGCCGAGGCTCTCAACTGTGACGCTATGGCTCTGACCGAACAGGTAATATCAAACGATAAACAAATTAAAGCAGTGAAAATGGCCTTTGACAAGCTGGCGGTCGCCGCCTAACGGGGCTAAAATTCACTTGCGAAACTTAAGTAAGGTAAACTCATCACCAAATATACAATTATGATTATAAAATAATCTTTTTTCCTATAATATTTTGTTTTAAGCATCATTGTTTCAATCTCACACTCAAACAGAGGCAAAAGATATCTCATACAATAATCCCGTTTTTAAACACATTAGCATCAAAAGAATCATTTTCAATTTGTTTTATAGTATATTTGTTTCGTCACATAAAAACATATATACCTGTTGGCGGAATTAAAATAGCGCATATTTAACTCTGTCAATAGGCTTTTCATTTTTGTAGTTAATATATTGGAGGATTGTAAGTGCGCTAAT
>ERZ773221.1499-NODE-1499-length-21970-cov-6.790326_pt1 | contig 21970 bp, 8 predicted proteins | sample MGYA00580994_ERZ773221 | MGnify/ENA primary metagenome ERZ773221 (study PRJEB29015, sample SAMEA2737758) | human gut metagenome | biome: human gut; feature: human-associated habitat; material: faeces | place: China | collected 2012 ... | reverse complement strand
CGGCCGCAATATATAAATCTTCATGACGAAAGTTGTGGACCTTACGTAGAATTTTGGGTGTAAAAATTTTTGTGAAAGGTTGGGTTAATGATGAAGAGTAATAAGTGTTTGGCAAGAAAAATTTTGTGCTGTCTTTTGGCGGCAGGTATTGTTGGCGTAAGTGGTAGCGCGCTGGCGGCGGAATCTAAACCTAATGAGGCTGTTGTCGGTGAAGATAAAAACGTGAATACCACTTATTCGGATGGCAAAATTAGTGGTGTTTATTATGGACTAAAAGCTACAGGAGATGCTTCAAGCTCCAAAGAAGGAAAGATTTCTTTAACGACGTCAAAGGTTGAGATTAATGCTACATGGATTGGAATCCAAGGAACTAATTGGGGATCAGTTATTGTTGGCAATACAGATACACAAGATGTTACCATTTCTGGTGTTTTGCAAGGAGTTAAGCTGACTAAAGGAAGTCGCGCAGAAATTACAGGCAATCAGGTGAAAATATCTAACGAATCAAAAAGAGTATTAATAGAAATTAGCAACTCCATGGATAAAGCCAAAAGACCTATTCAACTGAGTATAAAAGGAAAAAAAATCGAACTTAAGGCTGCTACTAAGATTATTGAAGCAAACTCAAAATACAAAAGAGCAGAAAGCTTTCCAAAGGCGAGTGTTATTCTGGGAGACGATTATACAGAATTACTTGATATGAAAGGTGGTATTGGGATTTCTGCTGCCAATAATACCGAAATAATCGGAAATGCGAAAGATATTAACCTAGTGGTTAATTCAACCGCGAAAACATATGGTATGCAAGCGACTGGTGATGCAGCCAAGGTGCAGCTGACGGCTAAAGATAATTTGCTGGTAGATGTTAGTGGTAGCGGAGCAAAGGCTGTGTATAGTTCATCTGCTACCTCAGCCAAGGTGAATCTAGCCGGAAATGACGTAAAAATTCAGGCGAAGGGAACTGATGCTCCTGTTTATGGAGTCAATTCAGAGACAGGTTCGAATGTCTCAATTTCAGGTAATACTGTAGAAATCAGTACAGCCGGCGGTAAAAATGATTCATATGGCAAGATCGGCAGTTCTGCAATTTATGCAGACGAGTCTAATATTAAAGTTGATGCAAATAAAGTAGTAGTTAATACAGATAAAGCGAAGGAGAATGCATATGCCGTTTATGGCAATTGCGGTTCCCACATTACACTTGGTAAAGATGCAAATTCTGAAGTGCATATTTCCAGTAGCAGTGAAGGGAATGCTATGGGCGTCGTTGTAGCAACTGCATCAACTTCAGCAACCACGGCAGCAGCCAGTCAGGTTAATATCCAGGGTGCGAAAATCAATGTAGCCGCAGAAGGCGGGCCGAAGGCTCGTGGCTTGTATGCACAGGACCAAAATGAGATTATTGTAGGTAATGCCGGTTCTGATATCCATATTTCTGCCAAGGGTGAAGATGCTGCTGGCATTATAGCTATTGAGCATGGTTCTGTTGCTCTGAACGGGCAAAATGCGGTAATTGATGCAGATGGCAGCAAGTATTCTACAGGTATTCACGTTCAAAATAACGATATGACGGACGAAACTAATCGTGCCACTGTTAATGTTAATACCGAAAATATCACTATTAATGCTGTTACCGCCCTTTCTGCTATGAGCCATAGCATACTTAATGTAAACAGTAATCTGGTGACTAACGGTAAGAATGCTATTTTGACACGTGGTAATTCTGATGTAAATATTAATACCGATGGCAAACACACTACGCAACTGAACGGTGATATCGTATTTAACTACGATGGGGCCTCCAGTGGTACGGGAATTGATTCCAATGTCAACGTTAACTTAAATGGCGAAGGATCTTCTTGGACTGGCAATACTAAAGCAGAATGGAATAGTGCTAGCGGTAAACCTGATGAAGCCAAACTGACTGTTTCCCACATGAACTTGAATGTAGCAAACGGTGCACAATGGAATCCTACAACTATTAAGAGCCAAAATAATGAAACTAATGGCATGAATAACATTGCTATCAATAATCTTGCGTTGAATAATGGTGTTGTTAACTTAGACAGCAACAATTTTGCTGGCGATAATGCTGTGAAGATTGAAAACCTTGAAGGTACTGGTGGTACTATTAACACTAATAATGTGGACAATAACCTCAGTATTAATAGTAAAGCTGCTGATACAAGCCTCACCGTCAACGGCACTAAGGAAGTAACCGACGCTATTGCCAGCGGCAATGCCAGCTTGCAGGATTTGGCTGACGTTGTTAAGAGCAATGACAAGTCTGCTGCTGATAGCGTAACATCTGATGCCAATGATATTATTGGTGGATATTCCGCTGAGGTTGATAGTAATGGTAAAGTAGTAGTTAAAACCGTAAAGACTGTTGAAAATTCTACCAACCGCGCAATCAGCGACATGGCAAACATCTCCCTGATGACCTGGCGTCAGGAAAACAACGATATGAACAAGCGCCTGGGCGAGCTGCGCGACAGCAAGGGCGAGCATGGCGCATGGGCAAGAATGGCACGTGGCGAAAGCAAATACGGTTCGCAGAACGTGAAGAACCAATATAACTACTATCAGGTTGGTTACGATGAAAAGCTCAGCACTAACCCGAACTGGACCGTGGGCGTTGCGCTGACGCGTACTGAAGGCACCAGCAGCTTTGCAAGAGGCACTGGTGAAAACAAGCACACAGGCTTTGCAGTATATGGTTCTTACTTAAATGACAATGGCAGCTTCGTTGATTTGATTGCCAAATATGCACGCATGGATAACGATTACAGCACTATCGGTGCAGGCGTAGGCGATGCAAGCTACGAAACTAATGGCTACAGCTTGAGCGCAGAATATGGCAAACGCTTTACTAAGGATAACGGCTTCTGGATTGAGCCTCAGGTTGAACTGACCTATGGCACTGTTGGCAGCGTAGATTACCTCACCAGCAAGGGTGCAAGAGTGCATCAGGATAGCGTAGACAGCCTGGTTGGTCGTCTTGGCTTCTCCTTAGGCAAGGACATTAAGCAAGGCAATGTTTATGTACGTGCTTCCTATCTGTATGACTTCGACGGCGAAACAAAAGCAACTATGAGCGGTGCCGGTACTGCAAGCTTTGAGCAGGATCTTGGTGGCGGCTGGTGGGAGGTTGGCGTAGGCACCAACCTCAACCTGAGCGACGCAACACATCTGTACTTCGATGTAGAAAAGACCTATGGCGGCAACGTTGCTACTCCGTGGCAGTGGAACGCCGGTGTGCGCTGGAGCTTCTGATGAGGCTGTGAATTTATAATTTCATAGTGTGTGTTTGAAAAAATAAAAAGTCGTGAGCTTTGAGTTTATCATTGCTCACGACTTTTTTTACGCGCCAGCATGGGCACATCTCTGAACAAGCGAACCGTCGCTTGCAGAATCGCATAAGCGGTAGTGTGATAGTAGGGAGGGTACACACCTACTACTAGATTGCTTAATTTGTTATGATTGCTACTTTCTTGCCGCTGAAGGCAATACCGTATTTGTAAATAGTTTTGATGTTTTGCTTACACAGCTCAGTATCATATTTTTTATTTTCAATTTGTGTTAAGGCTTCTGCTGCTAATTTTTTTAAACCTGCATCCGAAGAGTCAGCTGTTGCTTTTATTTCAATGATTATACCTGGCATATCTATATTTTTAGGTAGGAGCTGAATATCATATCTGCCCTCACCACTTTCACGGTTAGAACTGATGTAATAGGTATTAGTGAATAATCCTGTCATACCTAAAAGTAGGCCCTGGTAATAGTTTTCTTTAAGCGTGTCATAGTAGCTGACAGTTTCTAAAAGAAATTTTTTCAGCACCTTTTGCAATGCTGGCCCATTTTTAGTTATGAGATATTGCTGGAGTAAATTAATCGCTGTACTGTCAATCTTGTCTGCTAGCAGAGCGACAATCTCCTGACTGTAAACACTTTTAATTTCTTTATTGGGAATACTGAGCTCACATAGACAGATGCCATTTGCTCTTGTGGTTTTTATAGATTTCAAATAGCCTGTCATTAACAGAAAGCCAAAAATATTAGTTTGTTGCTCTTTTAGCTTTGGATAGATGATGTTTGTATCAACTATAGATTCTACAGCAGAGCCATTTAACAAAGCCCGAAGATTTTCGCAGGTGCTGTTATCAAGACCGCTGATAATCTCACGGATAGTGGAGTTTTCAGAAGTTTGTACCCAATATGGTTCTGCTTCACAATAATTGTTGAAATATTTAAGAACAGACCAGGGATTGTAAATCTCCGTATTACCGAACCTGTAACCATCATACCATTCTTTGATTTCTGGTATTTTATCAGTTGCTTGATAGTATGCAGCCATAGTATTTACTTCAGTATCGGTGAAGCCAAAAAAATCACTATAGCGCTTATCTAAGAGCGAGTTAACATTTACATTGTTAAGACCGCTAAAAATACTTTCCTTAGCAACGCGTAGAATACCTGTCAAGAAGCCGAAGGAAATGTGCTGATTGTCTTTCAGAACAGAGGAGAGCAGGTCGCGTGTGAATTGTATTGTTGCATCATAAAAACCGTGAATATAACCTGCCTGGATAGGCGTGTCATACTCATCAATAATGATTATAGGTGCTTTGGCATAATGCTCATGCAGCATTTGCGAAAGGCGGAGCAGACTGGTGGCATAATCTGTTTCCGTACCCAGACCGCTGGTAATTTTTTCGTAGAAATCAGGGTTAGATAAATTTTTGCTGTATTTTAGTTCCGAATGACGCATAAATTCATCTTTTATCGTTTCCTTCAGCCGCGCATACAAGTCTGGCCATTTATTTTTATTGGCATCCTTAAAGCTTAAGAAAATAACAGGATACTGTCCTTGGTGCTGGGTATATTTTTCGCCTGTCTGCCAAATGTTTTTGTTAATAAAATACTTGCTTGTATCGTCCTTGTTGGCTTTTTCAAAAAAGGTACGCAGCATATCCATGTTCAGAGTTTTACCGAAGCGGCGCGGACGGGTGAAAAGTGTAACTTTCGCTTGCTCGTCAAGAATATCCTTTATAAGTAGTGTTTTGTCAACATAGTAGTAATCCTGGCTGACTTTTTTATAATCTGATGCGCCGATAGGCAAGGGTAATTTATTTTGCATGGAGTACAACCTCCTCTCATTGTCATTTTCCTTTATTATAACATTTTTAGATATAATGGTATAGAGAGTATGTTTTAGAAACGCTGCTCGCCAGACGGATTGTTTTTTGTTGCGGTGCTTATTGCCTGCTGCTATTGTGCGGTGTTTGCTATGAAGCGAAGCGTTCTCTGCGGATGGGGAGGGTGCTATGTAATTTTTGCCAAAGAGCTATTCTTTTGTTTATACTCATCTGAACCTTAACTGTTAAAAGCTTTTAACTAAATGTAACGTATTCAAGAGTTAATAAAAATTTTTACGCCGAATGTAGCGTGTTGTTGGATAAGAGTTTGACTGGGGGGGACAAAGTGCTATAATTCTTGTTAAGAAGATAGGTAATTTATAGTAGTAAGTTTATTCATACTAAAACTTATTTTAAACTCTCAGAACAAATGATTTGAAAGTGTTTGTTAGTTACGGCAACGGCCGTAATACATAAATCTTCATGGCACAAGCTGTGGACCTTACGTAGAATTATGGGTGTAAAATTTTTTTGTGAAAGGTTGGGTTAATGATGAAGAGTAATAAGGCTTTGGCAAGAAAAATTTTGTGCGGCCTTTTGGCGGCAGGTGTTGTTGGTATGAGCGGCAGTGCACTGGCGGCCCAAGTGACAGCAAGTAGGTATAAAGGTAGCACAAAAGAGATTACAGCTAATGAATACATTGATAATGCCAGCGCTATTATTTATGCATATGGAGTAAATTATTCAAATTTAGTATCGATAACTACAAATAAAGATATCAAGACTTTAAGTATCACAAACAATTCTAATAGAACTGACGCTTATGGTGTATACGCATATGATAATCAAGCAAGTGGAGTGGGTTCTAAAATTAAGTTGGGAACTACTAACACAGATACAATTAATATTACCGCTAATGGGTTGACAGATAAAAGTTGGGCTGCAGGTATTTGTGCATGGAAAGGAGGAGAGGTAGATGTTACTGCTAAAAATTTGAATATTAATGTTGATGCTAAAAATGGGGTAATTTCAGCTGGTATTTGGGTTCAAGGAAACAGTAATACTGATACCAAAGTTTTAATTGATGCTGGAAAAACTACGATAAATGCTACTTCTGATGATAAGCAAATTAAAGGTTTCGTTGTTCTTAGTGGAAGTACTTTAGAAATAAAAGGCGATTTAGAAGTTAACGCTCCTGTTGCGTTAACTACTCGTGGTGGTTCTAAAACGATTATTAATGAAGCTGGAAATAGCACGGTAAAATTAAATGGTGATATTAGTTTTGAATATGAAGGCAATACGTCAAGTACACCTATTGATGCTACTGTAAAAATTAATTTAACCGGTGCAGATTCAGTATGGAATGGTAATACAAGAGTTGTTTGGGATGCTAAAACTGAGAATGGTATTGTTACTCATCAACCTAATGCTAGTGAGTTAACTATTAATCATGTTGATATTACTTTAACTGATTCTGCACAATGGAATCCTAATGCCATTCAAGAAGAAGGAACTTATGATGAAAATGGCAATTCTACAAGTAAGAGCGGCATGAAGTATACTGCATTAAATAATTTGATCATTGATGGCGGTATTATTAACCTTGATAGCTCAAAATTAAATACTGAAGATAGTTTGCAAATTCAAAATGTCACAGGCACTGGCGGTACTATTAATACTGATAATGTTAATAATAAGCTTAGTATTGATAGTAAAGCTGCTGATACGAACCTCACCGTCAATGGCACGAAGAATGTAACCGATGCGATTGCCAGCGGCAAAGCCAGCTTGCAGAAGTTGGCTGACGTTGTTAAGAGCAATGGCAAGTCTGCTGCAGATACCGTAACCTCTGATGCCAATGATATTATTGGTGGTTATTCCGCTAAGGTTATTGATGGTGAAGTAGTAGCTAAAACCATAAAAACTGTTGAAAATCCTACCAACCGCGCAATCAGCGACATGGCAAACATCTCCCTGATGACCTGGCGTCAGGAAAACAACGATATGAACAAGCGCCTGGGCGAGCTGCGCGACAGCAAGGGCGAGCATGGCGCATGGGCAAGAATGGCACGTGGCGAAAGCAAATACGGTTCGCAGAACGTGAAGAACCAATATAACTACTATCAGGTTGGTTACGATGAAAAGCTCAGCACTAACCCGAACTGGACCGTGGGCGTTGCGCTGACGCGTACTGAAGGCACCAGCAGCTTTGCAAGAGGCACTGGTGAAAACAAGCACACAGGCTTTGCAGTATATGGTTCTTACTTAAATGACAATGGCAGCTTCGTTGATTTGATTGCCAAATATGCACGCATGGATAACGATTACAGCACTATCGGTGCAGGCGTAGGCGATGCAAGCTACGAAACTAATGGCTACAGCTTGAGCGCAGAATATGGCAAACGCTTTACTAAGGATAACGGCTTCTGGATTGAGCCTCAGGTTGAACTGACCTATGGCACTGTTGGCAGCGTAGATTACCTCACCAGCAAGGGTGCAAGAGTGCATCAGGATAGCGTAGACAGCCTGGTTGGTCGTCTTGGCTTCTCCTTAGGCAAGGACATTAAGCAAGGCAATGTTTATGTACGTGCTTCCTATCTGTATGACTTCGACGGCGAAACAAAAGCAACTATGAGCGGTGCCGGTACTGCAAGCTTTGAGCAGGATCTTGGTGGCGGCTGGTGGGAGGTTGGCGTAGGCACCAACCTCAACCTGAGCGACGCAACACATCTGTACTTCGATGTAGAAAAGACCTTTGGCGGCAACGTTGCTACTCCGTGGCAATGGAACGCAGGTGTTCGCTGGAGCTTCTGATGAGGCTGTGAATTTATAATTTCATAGTGTATAATTATAAAGTCGTGAGCTTTGAGTTTGTCATTGCTCACGACTTTTTTTGCGTAAGCTTTGCTAAAGATACACCTTTTCTTTACTTTATTGGAACTTATTTTAACCTTAAATGAAAAACTTCAATTAAGTGTAACAAATATAACATATTTAAGGCTCTGTAAATTTATTTACGCCGAATGTAGCGTGCTCATGGATAAGAGTTTGACTGGGGGGGACATAGTGCTATAATTTCTGTTAAGAAGCTAGGTAATTTATAATGGCGAGTTTATTCATAATCATAAAAGAATGGTACATGTAAATAATTTAGTATTTATAAATCATCAATTTGAGTGATATAGTTTTTTGGAGAAAATTAAGAGAATGGAGCTGAATATAATGAACAAAAAGCTGATAGCAGCAGCTGTTATGTGCTCACTGATGAGCACAACAGCATTAGCTGCAAATCCCATACCTACCTTTGATAAGGAGGCTGTAACGACACATCCTTACAACAGAACAGGTCAACAGGAGCAACAGGTGGAAGGCATGCAAGGTGCAGGCGAGCTTTATAAGCCTGGCAATACAGGCACGGAGGCTCATCCGGCGTTTTTTGTTGCCAAGGTTAAACTGACAGGCTTCACGCTGCCTGATAAGAACGGCAAGCTGGCAGCTATCTGCAAAGAGTATGAAGGACGCAGCCTGCAGATGGCAGAGCTGCAGCAGCTCATCAGCAGAATTAATGAATATGCGCGCACCTGCGGCTATACTGTAGCGCAGGCTATTGTGCCGCCGCAGGAGGTAAAGCAGGGCGAGCTGGAAATTGCAGTTTACGTTGCCAAATACGATGATATTGAGATTATCAGCAATGAATCGGACGTAGCTGACAGAGTGCTGGCCGGTTATATTCATAAGAATCTGCAAAGCGGTGCTTATATCATGGATAAGCCGCTGGAAATGACGATGAACAATATCAACGATTTGCCGGGTGTTGTTGCCAGAGCGATTTTAGCACCGGGCAGCAAGTCTGGCACCACGAAGGTGCAGGTGCAGGTGCTGCGCCGTCCCGTCTGGAACAACTACGTATTTACTGACAACGCCGGTGGCTACTACAGCGGCCGTTATCGCTACGGCTTTAATACCGAAATCAATAACCCCGGTCATCAGGGTGACAAAATCATTTTGAACGGCATGCTCACCAACCATGATACCAAAAACTATGTTGCACGCTATGAAGCGCCTGTCGGACGCGACGGCACGCGCTGGGGTATCGGCTGGAGCCAGAGCAGCTACGACCTCAGTACCAACAGCTTTTATAATTCTCTTGGTCAGTCGCGTGGCTTCAGCTTCTATGGACTGACGCCTGTATACCGCGACCGCATGAACCGTGTAACAGCGATTTATGGCTATGACCACCGCAAAATTAAGGATAGACTGCAGTTGAAGGCTGCAGGATTGGCAGGAATAGAGCTGACCACTGAGAAAATGGCCAATGTTTACCATGCAGGCATCAGCGGCAGCCAATATCTGCCGAACCGCTTCAGCCAGTACAGCCTGATTTACTGGTACGGCAATTTGAGCGGTGGTGGTAAATCTATAGATGGCGACTACCATAAGCTGACAAGTGACCTGCTGCACGTTATTTATGATGGTAAAACAAACTACCGCGTACAGCTCAGCGGCCAAATTGCCAACCGCAACCTAGACGGCAGCGAAATGTTCTACCTGGGCGGTATGAACGGCGTGCGTGCCTACGGTGCCAGTGAAGGCAGCGGCGATATTGGCTTTACTGCTACTGCCGAGGTTCGCCGTCAGACGGGCATCAAGGGATTGGAGGCTGCAGCCTTTATTGACACAGGCGCAGTAAAATCGCATAATGCTGCTCTTATCGAGCATCTTTCCGGCTGGGGTGTGGGCCTGCGCTATAATTTGGATAATTCCTGGCATGCTCAATTGGATTATGCCCGCAAAATCAATGCGCAAAGAGATAGGGTTGAACCGCGTGACTATAGCGGCCATATGTGGTTCCAACTTTACAAAATGTTTTAAGTGATTTTGCCTGGTGCTTTTCTGCGTCTTAAGGGAGAAGGTGCGGAAAAGCAGGCTTATAAAATAAATTGATAATTGAATATGCAGCTTAAATGAAGGGAGAAAAAAATGAAACTAAAGGATAGTCTAAATAAACGTTTAAATACGCGTCTGGCCAGTCTTGTAATGCTTTCTGTGCTTTCAGTGCCATGGGTTGCCAGCGCCGCAGGCAACAGCGTTGTTGCCAACAACATGCTTCCGGGTAATGGGAAACAAGGTGACGTAATTGCCGGTACTATTGAAGGTGGTTTTAACGGCAGCTGGGCACAGGGCAACCAGATGAATTTGCACCAGACTACGCAAAATGCCATTGTCACCTGGGACAGCTTTTCTATCGGTGCCAATGCCAGCGTAACTATCCATGGTGACCACAATAACTTTAATATGCTGAACTATGTTACCGGCAGCGAAAGCTCGCAGATTTACGGCAAGCTGAATTCCTATGTCGGTGACAAACAGGGCGGCAATATCTATCTTGTCAACCCTAACGGCGTGCAGATTGGTAACAGTGCGGAAATTAATGTCGGCAGCCTGCATATTGCCAACAAAAAAATAGATAATATCGACACTTGGAACGTAAATACTGATATCGCCAACGCGCTGAAGCAGAACAAGGCGATGACCAACGCCGAGCTGATGAGCCTTGGTTATATCAACGCCAGCAAGCTGGTCTTTGAGGGCGAGCGTGTAGTTATTGATATGGACCGCCTCAGTGGTCTTGATACAAATAAGTCTGATGCCTTGACTATTGTCAGCAAGCCTTATGATGACAAGAGTGAGAGTGTTGGTGACAACCGCAAGTATGATATTGTCCTTGGCAGCAGTACGCCGAAAAAGGCCGCTGAATGGGGCAAATATATGGTGTTTACTGATGTCAGCGACAATGGTGGCCCGATGGATACAACAACAAGTACCAGCTGGCATGGCACGACTAATGCTGGCAATCCTGATGCACTGAAGCAGACAATTGCCGAATTCTTTAGCTACCGTTGGATTAAGGACGGCAAGGAATTGGCAAAAATCGGCCAAGCGGATGGTTGGGGCATGGGGGACCATTATGCCCTGCGTTATTCTATTGACCTGACGGGCAGTGACCAGACTCCTATTGGTACTGAGGATAATGCCTTCAAGGGCAAGTTTGATGGCCTGGATAATTCTATCTTTGGCCTGAGCATTGATAACCGTGATAATAAAAAGGGCAAAGCCACTGGCCTGTTTGGTTTTACTGACGGCGCAATTATGGGCAATGTAACGCTGATTGCCGGTACTGATGGCATTTCCGTGCAGGGCGGCGATAACACCGGTGCCTTTATTGGTCATGCGGTGAACACCACAGTCAAGGGTGTCAACAGTACGCTGAAGGTCAGCGGTAAGAACAACGTCGGCGGTGTCATCGGTTATGCCAAGGATGATACCGGGCGTACCTATAGCTTTGCTGATGCTTCCGGTTCTGTTCAGCCGGACAGCCGCAGCAGCGAGCTGACTAACCTGGTTAATACCGGTAATGTCAGCGGTGTTAGCAACGTTGGCGGTCTTGTTGGCTATATGGATGGCGGCAAGCTGTCAAATGATGAGGAAAACCGTGCCCAGTACAAGGGCTCCTATAACCTTGGTAAAATTACAGGTAGAGGTAATGACTCCAATAATATCGGCGGCCTGATTGGTAAAGCGGATAATGCTACTGTTGGCGGTACGAAGAATACGCTGATTAACTATAATACTGTTGAGGGTGGTTATAATGTTGGCGGCATCGTAGGCAGTGCCGTTAATACCACTGTTGCTAATGCCTCTAACGAGGGTGCTGTCAAGGCTAACGGCTTTATGATAGACAGTTATATCTATCATACAGATTATAAGGGCAAGAGTGATAATGTCGATAATTGGCAGAATAATAATGATGCTCTTACCGGCACCCATAAGGCTGAGGTACGTGTAGCCAACGTGGGCGGTATTGTGGGCAGCAGCAGTGCTGGCAGCAAGCTGACGGATGTAACCAACAAAGCAGACGTAAGCTCCGCATTGGTAAAGCAAACTACAACCAGCAATACTGCTCCTAGTGACTTCGACCATTATGCTGCAGGCAATGTAGGCGGTATTGTCGGCCGTGCTGAGGACAGCAATATCACCAATGCCAATAACGTAGAAAGCAATATCCGCGGTGCGATGAACGTAGGCGGTATTGCCGGTTATTTTGGTGCAACAGATGTAAAAAATGAAAATAATAAGGATTATCGCATTCTGAACGCTATTAATAACGGCGGCGACATTATGGCTACCGGCGGCATTAAAGAGGATGACACTTTTACTTACGAAATCACCCGCACTGATTACGACGGCGATAATAAAGAAAAATATATCACCGGTAATATTGGCGGTATAGCAGGCTATCTGTACGGTGCGCCGGTGCGTATTGAAGCCGCTGGCAACCGCGGCGATGTGCATACTGCGGCGGATACGTCTAAGCTGACGTCACAGGCTGCTAATGTCGGCGGCATTGTCGGTAAAATTGACATGCCGAAGACAAGGGATAGTGATGGGAACGTTCTGACTGATGACCAGCGACTGGCAATCATCAAGGGTGATACCAGTGCTGCCGGTAATAGTGGCTATGCCAACGCAGTAGTTTCCAGCAGCTATAATACAGGTAATGTTACGGGTTATGCCAATATCGGCGGTATTGGCGGCTTTGCCTACAATGGTAGCATTGCTGCCTCCTATAATGTAGGCGATATTCATACAACACGTGCCGACGCAGGTGGTACGACGCCGATTAATATGGGCGGTATCCTGGGTGACAGTACTGAAAAGGCCAGCGGTCGCGTTATCATTTACGATACCTATAACAAGGGTACGATTGGCGACAGCAGCTTCAGCACTTTTGGACGCCATGTTGGCGGTATTGTCGGACGCTTGAGCGGCATTGTTGAAAAAAGCTATAACAATGGCGAAATTTACAATGGCTTAAACGTTGTCGGCGGCATTGCCGGTTATTGGTACAGTGGTTATCTGAAAAACGTTTTCAACACCGGTAATATTACGGTATATAATAAGAACTATGCGACTAGCCAGGTTGGCGGTATTGCCGGTAGTGTCGACCTGAGTGGCGGTAATCAGAGCAGCGGCAATCAGAGTGGTGATGCTTATGAGACTTTAAGTATTAGCAATGCTTATAACCTTGGCTCTTTGCGTTCCTTTAAAGGTAGTAGCGGTTCTAACGAACTTGGCGGTATTTTGGGTGCTACCTATAAGTGGAATGGCACTAACAACAGGCTGAAGATAAGTAACGTCTACACCATGGGTAATCTGTACGTTGACGGTGGCTTTATAGGGGATATAGTAGGTGTATATGAAAGGGGCACACAAACTAATCCTCCTGTTGATTATGAAAATGTTTATTACATCCGTCCGCAGACTGATAATGGCTATATTGATGTAATATCAGCTCCTTCTGGCCTATACCTGCAAAAAAACGCCAAGGTCATTAACTATAATGAGTTGACGGATATGAGCAAGTGGAGTGACTTTGAATTTTCCGCACAGACGAACGGCACAATAACAGAAGCAACGGATGATAACTGGCGCATGAGCAATGGCGCCAGCCTGCCGATGCTGAACGCCTTCCTGTCAGGCTCGCATAAATACTTCAGCCAGGAAAGCAACTGGCAGGAGTTCATTAAGGATAATAAAGGTGCGAATGTGCAGTATGGCACGGCCTACGATCCGCTGCTGACGATTATCAACACCAAAAAAGATTTAAGCTTCAACTGGAGCGATATGGACCTGAAGAATAATGGCTCCCTGGCAGTTTTTGGCTTGCATGATAATGGAACAAATCTTAACTATACACCTGGTCTGACGCTGAACAATGTAGAAATTACCAACAGCACGCATATTTTTGGCGGCACAATTTACAGCGATGGCCTGCTGAAGCTCAACGCCAAGGATAACCTGCAGGGTGGCTTGCGCTTTGGTATGGACAGCATGCTTTACGGCAGTGATGTTGTGTTAAATACCAACAGCTCCTTGGAGCTGAGCGGCAGCGTTATATCTACCGGCAACCATAATGCGCTTTCCAAATTTAATCCGGATGAATCGCTTCAGCATGGCATTAACATCAACGCTGGTGATTTAACTGTCTATGGCAAGCTGATTACCATGGGCAAAGAGGGAGAAAGCACCAATGTTATTGTTCCTGGTATTAACTATGGCTATGTTGATTCCCAGGCACCTGATAAGAATAATGTGTCAGACAAAACTAAGGCGATGACTTCTCAGGGCATGGCGCATGCTTATCGGTTGAAGACTGCAACTGCCAAAACCGGTAACATCACCATCAGCACCATGGAAAAAACATTGGCTGATGGCACGCACATGAACGGCAGTGCCAACCTGCTGTATGGTAACTATAAAAAGGGCAAGATTGAGACCAAGGGCAACCTGACTGTCAGCAGCAGCGGCGATATTTTGGTTGACAGTGATCTTAAAATCGCAGGCAGCATTAACCTGAGCGGTAATAGCTCTGACAGCGATATTACCCTGGACCTTTCCAATATCGGCGGCGAGCTGAAGGAAAATAAAAAGGTGCAGGCTGTGCATGATTTTATTGGCGCACATAGTACAGCAGAAACTGGCATTTATGGCAACAACAGTGAGCTGACAGATGGCAAGCGACCAATGAAAATCACCTTCGATATTTGGGATGATAGTTATACTGTTGACAAAATCAAGGGAAATATGAACTATGCAAAGTATGACCTGAAAAACGAAGATGGTACTACTACCACGTTGATAGATAAGCTGAAAAGCCTGTATGTGGAATCAGCCGGTAATACTTATAACGGCGACAATATCCGCAATGTTATTTATGCCTGGATAAGCAATGCCGAGGAGCTGAATTCCCTGCAGCGTGTGGCTGAAAACATGAATGATAGAAATGCTTTAAGTTATAATTTTGTCCTGAAAAATGATATCGATGCCAGCGGTCTGGTGGATGCAGCAGGCAAGAGCACCTATAACACTATCGGCGGTGGCACTACAGCTTTTACAGGCACGTTTGACGGTGATGGTCACACAATTGTCGGCTTGCAGGCTAAAGGCGGTATTTTTGGCAAGCTGGGCAGTGGCGCGGTAGTTAAAAACATCAACGTTGCTTCTTCCGTATTCACCGGTAATAATACTTATGACAGTGTTGGCGCTGTAGCAGCAGAAAATAACGGCGGCAGCATCAGCGGCATTTCCGGCTATGGCAATACCATAAAAGGCAGCGGCGGTTATATCGGTGGCCTTGTAGGCAAAAACTACGGCGGCATCAGCAACAGCAATGACCAGAGCACCGTTATCGCCGGTGCAGGTACTGTAGCAGGCGGTATTGCGGGCGTTAATGGTACAAATGCAGATAAAGGTGGCACAATCGACAACGTCCAAAGCAACAGTGCTGTGACTACTGGTGTCCTAACTGAAGATAAATATGCATCTAATCTGGGCGGTATCGTGGGCAAGAATGAATACAATATTAACAATGTTTCTGCTCATGGTATTACCGGTAAAACCGGCAACACAAAAACATCCGGTGGTATTGTTGGTACAAATGAAGGCAGAATCAGTAATGCTTATAATGAAAGTATTATCCATGGTTCAGAAAATATCGGCGGTGTTGCGGGCAACAATGGAACGCAGGCGCCAAATTCCAAGATGGCGGAGCTGAACGATGTTGCCAACGCTGTAGAGATTATTGGTGACGCAGGCAGCCAAAATGTCGGTGGTCTGGTAGGTATGCAGGAACATGCTACTACAAACCAGGGACGCAATACCGGCGCAATCACCGGCTGCACCAATGTCGGCGGCATGGTAGGCTATAATAAAGCAGACTCCTACCTCAAAAACCTGGAAAATTCTTCGCAGGCTACAATTACCGGTATTACTTATGTAGGCGGTATTGCCGGTGTCAACGAGGGCGAAATTTCCGCAGATGATCAGCTGAACCTGGTGAACAGCGGTGAAATCCATGGTTGGGAAAATGTCGGCGGCATTGCCGGTAAAAACAGCGGCACAATTGATAATGTCAACTCCAATATCAACCTGTATGTGATTGATGAAGCGACCAGAGATGCTTTAAATGGCACTGCGGGAATTGACGCTAACGCCAAGTTCTTTGGCGGCGTTACCGGTGAAAACGTGGGCATCATCACCAATGCGACCAACAGAGCCAGAGTGGATGCTGCGCAGGCTTCCTATGTCGGCGGCATTGTCGGCAAAAACGCGAGCGAAGACGGCAAGGTAGGCCAGTTATTGGGCATGGGCAACAGCAATGAAGGCTTTGTTATCGGCAAGAACTATGTCGGTGGTGTTATCGGCAAAAATGAAGTGGCCATTACCGGTACTGCCGAACAAAGCGTAGGTATTGTCAACTCCGGCACTGTTATTGCTTTAGCTGGTGGTGCTGGCGGTATCATCGGTGAAAACAGTGCGGATATTACGCACGTCATCATGACAAATGAGGGCGAGGTGCATGGCAATGCTTCTGTTGGCAGCACGGAGGAAAACGGCACCGGCGGTATTATCGGTGTAAATGGCTATAAGGCAGATGGCACTGGCGCGAATATCAGCAATTCCTCCCTGATGAACAGAGTAAATGGTAATGTCAGCGGTGTAGCAAATGTCGGTGGCATTATTGGTATCAACCGTGGTGTTATCACCGGTGATCGCGATGCCAACAACAATTATTACAAATACCAGATTTATAACAATGGTACGATTCAGGCAGGCTCTTACGATGCAGAGAAGGGTACTATTACAGCTACAGCGGTTCCAGAAGAAAACATCGGCGGTCTGCTTGGCAATAACAGCGGCACGCTGACGGCAGGCTATAACACCGGTGTGGTCGATGCAGGACAAAGCAGTAACGTCGGCGGCATTGCCGGTACTAACAGCGGCACGCTGGACCAGGTTTTCAACAGCGTAGTAACGGTTACCAAGACCGAAACAGGCGCAACTGATGCTGCTGGCAGAAAGCTTTATAAGTATACTTATACTGATGGCGGTGCAATCAGCGGTGACAGTAATGTCGGCGGTATCGTTGGCAGCAATACTGCTGAAGGCCAACTGAGCAACGCTTATAGCACTACTGCGGTAGAAGGCAATAGCAATGTGGCGAACATTGTGGGCAGCAATGCAGGCAATGTAAGCAATGTTTATGGCTATGAAGTAAATAGCAACACCAACGTAACAAACGTAAATGGTGGCACTGTCAGAAATAGCTATATCATTAAGGAAGACGGAACACTGCAAAACGGTAACGATGCCAAGAAGCTGGACAGCTATGCTTTTGATAATAAGGATACAACCTGGAAGCTTTACGATAAACGCACTAACCCGCTGCTGAAGGTGTTCCTGACTAAGGTTACGGTAGATGGCGACCTGCAGAAAGGTTGGGTTTATGATGCAACAAACCATCTTGATATCCCCGGCTGGATTAATAGCGGCAAGCTGACTACAAATGATGCGGACAACGATGCCTTTGCAGCTTATAAGAACAACAACAGCCTGCTGCAGGGAGAAGATCTGAAGAACGTCGGTACCTACAGCAGCTGGCTGTGGTCCGGGCAGATTGCCAGCGGCGGCGACGTAGGTCCCAACAACCTGGGCTATGACTTTACCGTGGATGATATTACTGTTGCCAAAAAGGTGCTGAATGTTATCGGTAATACTGTTAACAGAACGTATGGCGATTTGAAGAAAGACTATGATTATGCATTGAGCATTGATGGACTTGACAGCTTCAATGACGCTATGAAGGCAGAGCTGGATGGCAAGGTGACTATCACTGGTTCGAAGGATACAATCCAGGATGCAGGTATTATTACTGTCGATTCTGAAAAGCGTACCAATAATAAGGGTAGCTATAGCTGGCAGGCAGGCGTTGAGCTTGATGATAGCCTTACAAGTAATTATGAATTCCAAAATGATGGTGTAAGCAGCACAACAACGACAGTTCATGGCAAATCTAATGTTTTGACGCGCCAGGTTTACCTGAACGATATTAATGCCAGTACGAAATACGGCAGCAAGGAAGGCCTGAAAGCAGACGGCAATGTAAGTCTGAAGGAGAACAGCATCGTCTACGGCGATCAGGTAAGCCTGAAGGACGGCGCAAGCGTAAGCTATAAAGCTGACGGAGAGTATGCGGCTAACAAGGACGGGCGCGACACTGCGGACGCAGGCACATATGATAACAGCTTGAAGATTGATAATGCAGCGCTTACCGGCGATGAAGATAAGTTGGGTAACTACGAGCTGGTAAATAAAGCTACTGGCAGCATTACCGTTAAACAGGCAGAAATGCACGTTAAGCTGAACGGTGTTGAGCGCACCTATGGTAATACAGCGCTGATTAATGGCACAAGCTACGGCGTTAACGGATTGACTGGTAATGTCAACGGCGATAATTATGGTGTCGGCAATGTAACTATGGGCGCTGTTACCGACGATGGCGCGTTGACTGGCGCGTTGACTGGCAAGGTAACCAATGATGCCGATACTTATAAGTGGAATGCCGATGTAGCTGCAGCGAACTATAAGCTTAAACAAAACTACAAGTTGGTTGTTGATGATGGTGGTGCTTCCGTGGTTAAACAGGCAACCTTGCAGGTAAGCTTGAACGACGTAGTACGCACCTACGGTAATGCAGCGATTACCAGTGGTAGCTATGGCGTAAGTGGTATTACTGGTTTGGTAAATGGTGATAGCTATGACGCAAGCGCAATAACAGTAAACAAAACTAGTGATGGCGCTTTGACCGGCAATACCGAAGAACAAGTTACTAACGATTATGGTAATTACACCTGGAGCGGTGATTTAACAACAAACAATGCAGCACTGAAGAACAACTACAAGCTGGAATTGAAAGAAGATGGCGTTTCTAAAGTAGGCAAGGCAACGCTGAATGTTGGCCTGAGTGATGTATACCGCACCTATGGCAATGCAACGATTACCAGCGGTGGTTATAGCGCAGGCAACATCACCGGTCTGGTCAACGGCGATAACTATGATGCTAGTGACTTTAAGGTAACATTTAATAGTGACGGCGCAATTGCTGGCGTAACAGGCGACAGAGTAACGAATGACTATGGCGAGTATACCTGGAACGGTACTATAGAAGCTGCAAATGCAGGCTTGAATAAGAACTACGATTTGGTAGTGAATGCAAATGGTAAGTCGTATGTTGACAAGGCAACATTGAACGTAAGCCTGAACGACGTAGTACGCACCTATGGCGATACTAGCTTCACTGATGGTACAAGCTATGGTATCAAGAATCATGACGCACTTGTCAACGGTGATGAAGGAACTTTAAGCATCAAAGAAGGTGCAATTACCGATGGCGGTCTTGTAGACAACAATAACAAGACCAACAACAAAGGCGATTACAAGTGGACCGCAGGGGAAAACGGTATCGTTGCAGAGAATGTAGCAAACTTCGCCAAGAACTACGATATCAAAGTAACCGCAGGTAACTCGAAAGTAAATCCGAAGAAGATTTACCTGAACAACATCAACGCCAGCACGACCTACGGCAGCAAGGAAGGTCTGAAAGCAGATGGCAATGTGAGCCTGCAGGATAACAGCATCGTCTACGGCGATCAGGTAAGCCTGAAGGACGGCGCAAGCGTAAGCTACAAAGCTGATGGAGAGTATGCGGCTAACAAGGGCGGGCGCGATACTGCGGACGTAGGCGAGTACAGGGGGAATGTGGCTGTAACAGGAGCAGAGCTGGCAGGCAATGAGCTTGGCAACTACGAGCTGGTAAACGAAGCAACAGGCGATATTACGGTAACACCTGCTAAGCTGACCTTTGTTGTAGATGATAAAACCATTACTCAAGGCGTACCGGCAGAATACACCGGTAAAGCCAACGGCCTGACCAATGGCGACACCCTGGCTGGTATCGGCGTAGGCGGTTATGAACTGGACAGCTCGGTAAATCCGTTAATCGTCGGCGTTTACGAAGACAAAATCGGCGTCCTGATTAATGGCAGCTTGCATCTGACAGGTGGCGACGTCCTGCTCAAAAACTACAAGGTGGAAATTGACCCAGGTACCCTGACCGTTTTGGCAAGCTTTAACCCGGCAGACGATTATTGGTTCGGCACTGCTCCCTGGGATAAGGAACGTAACCTGCGTGAGCGCAAGGCTGAATTCCATTATGTAGCTGGCGGTATGAGCCTCTAAGCAAAATTAAATATTGACGGTTAAAGCACTTTTATGGATTGTACAATCCTGATAGAAGCGCAGCTAAAGCAAAACCCCGGCATTCGCCGCATCGTAAACGATGCGTCCGTGCCGGGGTTTTTGTCAGGACGCTTTGCTGCAGCATTACCTGAAGAAAAATAAAGCTTGATGTAAGCACTCTTTTTTGCAAGTTAACCAGAAAAACACAGCTTTTTCACTCAAAATGTGCTACAATATATTTACGAAAAACGAAAGGAGTGTTTCGTATGTCTGAAGTATCTCAAGAAACTATGATGTTCAAACGTGAGCCGGAAAAGCTGAACGTTGCCGAAACTATAAAAGAAGTATATGCTGCCCTGGAAAAGAAGGGCTATAACCCTGTGGACCAATTAGCAGGCTACCTGCTGAGTGGTGACCCTACCTATATCACCAGCTTTGAGGATGCGCGCACCAAGCTGCGCCGCCACGAGCGCTATGAGCTCATTGAAGAGCTGGTAAAAAATTATCTGCAGCAGATTAACAAGTAAAAGGAGAAATTGACTTAATGCGTAAAATGTCCCTTGATGTAGGCACAAGAACTATCGGTATCGCTGTGAGCGATTTGCTGGGCATGATTGCCAATGGCGTGGAAACTATTCATCGTACTACGGAGGAACGCGACTATGCCCGCATTGCCGAGCTGATAGCCGAGCATGAGGTTGATACCTTGGTTGTAGGCTATCCCAAAAATATGAACGGCACTATCGGCGAACGCGCGCAGGCCTGTGAAGCAATGGCCGAAAAGCTACGCACCATGTTCCCGAAGGTGCAGGTTGTGCTGTGGGATGAACGCCTGAGCACAGTAGCTGCCGAAAAGGTGCTGGTTGATGCGGATTTGCGCCGCAAAAAGCGTAAGAAGGTTATTGATATGATGGCAGCAGTTGTTATTCTACAAAATTATCTGGACAGCAAAAGCTTTAAAATTTGACAGATAGCGTTACCTATTATACAATATGGGTAGATTAAAATTGAGCTTTTTATTTATTGAGCTATAACGAAAGAGGTGCCTTTATGGAAAAAGACATTAGAGATGAAGAATTAGCAGCTATGCAAGCTGAAGGTGAAGAAGAAGTTATCTGCGTTGTTCTGACTGACGAGCAAGGCAACGAGCACGAGTTCTATCAGGACATGGTTATCACTGTTGATGACAAACAATTTGCAGTACTGGTTCCGATGGAGGATTGCTGCTGCGAGGATGACGACTGCGATTGCCACGAGCATGATGAAGAAGAAGATACCTGCGTTATCGCACGCATGGACTTTGACGAAAACGGCGAAGCTGTTTACACCGCTCCGACTGACGAAGAATACGAAGCAGTTGCTGCTAAGTATGACGAAATGTTTGAGGACGAGGAGTAATTCACAGTCAGCAATTTTACCGGACTTCGGTCCGGTATTTTTATGCGATGTGACGATGTTTTCTGATGGATATAGAAAAGCTGAAAAAGCTGGTACGCGACAATCCGGTGCAGGCTGCAGCAGGTGCTTTGGCGGTGCTGCTGGTTGCCGGCGTGGTAGCATTTACGATTTATCTTAACGGACAGGGCAATAATAAGGGATTTGCCGTAGAAGGCTCACGCCTGATTGTTGTCAAGGACGGCATGACTACGGCGGATATCGCTGAGCTGCTGCATGAAAAAAAGCTGGTAAAAAATCCC
>ERZ773221.1485-NODE-1485-length-22169-cov-4.577055_pt1 | contig 22169 bp, 23 predicted proteins | sample MGYA00580994_ERZ773221 | MGnify/ENA primary metagenome ERZ773221 (study PRJEB29015, sample SAMEA2737758) | human gut metagenome | biome: human gut; feature: human-associated habitat; material: faeces | place: China | collected 2012 ... | reverse complement strand
AACTTTATCAGGCGGGCATGAGTGATGTAGATGTGGCTCGTAATACCGGGATTAAGCGGACGACCTTTATCAGATATCGCAAAAAGTTTAATATAAAAAGATAAGACTTGTACACTTTTTATTCTAGGCCCATTTCTACGATATGAGATATAGGAATTTCAGTAGATATAAGTCCATGAATATCATCAAGTATTTTCATGAAGTTTCTTCCTTCCTAAGTTTTTATCGTTTATTTTCGAAATAGTTAATGGTTTATTAATAATTTCTATGGGGATATAGAGATATATAAGCAAACAAAGTTAAGAAAAGTTAACAGTTAATTTTTTACCCAAAGCATTTGCAATTTTTGTTAAGGTATCAATGCTAGTGTTAGCCCCACTTTCAATGCGTGCAATTGTTGATTGTGGAACATCAGAAATAGTAGATAAATCACGTTGAGAAAGGCCCGAATCTCTCCTTGCTTTTGTTAAAGCAATAGCACTTTCTAACTTAGTAGTCTCATTTTCGAACTCTTTCTTAAATTCAGGATCTTGTAACTGTTCATTTAAGTAGTCTTTAAAATTAATGTTACTCATGAGTTATTGCTCCTTTCGATTAGTAAAGTATTCATCACGTAAAGCTTTCGCATGTTTAATTTCTCGTAGAGGGGTTTGAGTTTTCTTAGTAAAACCGTGAGTAATTACATAATGGGTTCCGTCAACATGAAAATATAGTCCACGTTGTTGATTACTACTGATTCTAGAACGAACTTCATATAAATTCTTATCAAGAGGCTTAACCCAATTATGTTGAATGCTAATATTAATTCCTTTTTTTGCAACGATATTAATACGGGCTAATAATTTTGCTCTACTTTTAACGTCAAGACTATCTAAATATTCTTTAAATTCAGTATGACCATTAGGCCGAGTATAAAATTCAAAATCTAATTCTTCCATACATTATACGATATCATATATCAGTTAAAATATCAATATGTGCTATCAAAAAGAAGAAACTAATTATTATATCCACAACGTATTACTTTTTGGGGTTATCCAAGAACGAAAGAGAAAATTAATTATAAGCGATCGTAATACTGTTCTTTATATAGGAATGATTGAATTAGACATATGTCTGAAGTTTATCAGAGATAGATCTTAATATTAAAGCTAATTAATCAAATTTAACTTCATCTAACATTTGTTCACGGCTAACTTGATCTAGGCCCAGATACTTAAGTGTCATTGCTTCTGAAGAATGATTAAGTAGCGACATAACTAAACCAATATTGAAGTTAGTTTGTGTGTAAACTCGATAAGCGCCCGTTTTTCGCATAGTGTGGGTTCCTAAATAATTAATATTTAATAAATCACCAGTTTTGGCCATAATCTTATAGAATTGCTTTTCGGAAATATGACGTTCAGGATGTTTGAGTGAAGGGAAAAGCCACTCGGAGTGAATACTATTCTCGTCTAGCCAAGAATAATATTGCGATAGGTCTTGTTTTATTGGTTTTAGATACAAAATGTTGGGTTTATTAGTCTTTTTATCGCAAATGTAAGCATTTTTCTTTATCAATCCATCGTCAGTAAAGATTTCATTACGTCTGAGAGCCAATACATCACTTACTCTTAGTAAAGTAGCCTTCCCAAACTGAAAAATAGTGTAGTTACGCCGGCCAAAGCGAAAATTATTAAGTAAAGTATCCTGAACTTCATGCAGAACATTGCTGTCTTTAATAGGTAAGACAAGTTGTTTCATGTTATAACTCCTTTTTTCTAACGCGCGAATCGCGCGGGATAAATAATTGAAAATTAATAAGGAGGCTATTAACATGATCAAAAATGCTAACGAAATTATTGAAGAATCAGATGAAGATTTATAATTACAAGCGGGTATGCAATTAACTTCAGATGAACGACAATGTTTATTGCAAAATGGCATGCTTTTTATTGATATTCAGCGAATTCAACCTTATTTATCTTCAATTAGATTATATTTACAAAATACAAACCCTGTTGAGCGAGTTTGGACGATCTTTAAGGTGCAGGATATTGCTAATAATCAGTTAGCAAATTACATTTTATCAGTCGCAATCAACCCACAAAATCAGGGTGAATAATTCAATATAGCAAAATAATAACCCCTAATTAGACTTATTGTCTAGTTAGGGGCTTGTTTTTCGGCATTTCTTTGGGGCTATTTATCATAAATAAACCCTGCTATTTTATATTAGGAAAGATTTACTAATGTAATTTGTTCTATACTGATCTTTTTCTTTTGAGTCATTGTAATTAGATAACTATTCTTTTTTAAGGTAATCGAATAGTATACACTTCTATTTGCCTGATCAACAATAGTATTTTGATTAGGAGAACTAAATAGAATATTTATATTGGAGAATCCACTTGCTAAGCCAATACCTTTATATTTTAGATAGCTTTCAATAGCTGTCCATGTTCTATAAGGATGAATATATTGTAGGTAACCCCATTTAGTACGAAGTGTAGATGGGAATTTTCTTTGGGTATATTCTGTATCAATGCCAATCCGATGATCAGAAATAGCTACAGTAATTAACTTATTTGAATGACTTATACTAATGAAGTACCTAGACTTTACTCCTAAGATCATAGGAACATTATTTTTGGATGATGAAAGCATGTAATTAAAGAGACCTTTTTTATCAAAGTAATAAACTAACATGTTTCGTGCAATAATACTTTGCAGGCGATGAATATTGTTTTTAGTAAGCAGAATTTTTCTAAACTCTTTTTCTGATATTTTATTATTTTGATAGGCAATTCTAAATGATTTCAATTGAAATGGGTAATCGGTAATATCGATTTCCTTTTGCACAATAGTAATCATAGATCTAACTCTTTATCGAATGAACGAGCCAGTTTTCCTAGATTATTTCTATCGCTCATAAGAGTGAAGTGATTTCCTGAAATAGGAATAATCTTAATATCTCCATTAGAATAGTTGTTCCATTCAAATGGTGTGGTTTCATTCATATGCATAGAATGATACATGATTTTAGGCATACTATTTATAGCAGAAAAAATAGTTAAATTTGTATTAATTGGTTCTGTATTTTGATGGATCAGTGCTTTATGATTATTAATCCAAATATTAAATAGTTCATTTACTTTTTCATCACTTATACTTGATGGAATCTTATTTAATGATCTTAAGTGGGCAATAGCAGAATCTATATTATCATAACTATGCTCACCTAGTTTGTCTATTTTTGATTGGGGATCAGTCATCATATTCCATGCTAATGGGAAAAGATGAAGATATTCGCTATCTGAAGGAGCTGAGTCTGGGTAAGCATTTGGAACTAAACTATCGATTAAGAAGACATGATTAACATTCTTTCCGAGGGATTCCAGTTGTCGTGCAACTTCTATAGCAATATTTCCCCCAAAGGAATAGCCACCTAGTAAAAATGAATCATTTTTTTGGAAACTTAAAGTTTCATGTAGATAAAATTTTGCCAAATCATGTAATGAAATAGTATCTTTTATATTTGAAGGAAAAGATACGGCGTATATGTTGTAGTTGTGATTTTCCATCATATCAACTAATTGTTTAAAACAGAATGTACTTCCTCCGGCAGGATGAAATAGAAAGAGATTCTTGTTGTTTGATGCTCCCTTACGTAAGTTAACAACATTATTAGCTGAATTTCGTTTTAATAATGACTTTAGTTTAGTAGTTAGTTTTTTAGGGGTTGGATTATTTAGTAAATCTTCTGTAGATAATTTACTGTTGAATACTTTGTTAATATTTTCAATAATATCTACGGCAATTAATGAATCGCCATCTAATTCAAAAAAGTCACTGTTTTCGCTTACTTCTTCATCTAGACTAGATTTCCAAATATTACAAATTGTTTCTAAAATATTGGTAGTTTGTGTATTATTTTTAAAATTAGTTGAATCTTCTAAGATGAATAATTTTTCTTGAAATGAGTAGGTTGGAAGCGAAATAAATTTTCCAACAATATTAGGAGACTTATGTTGATTAGTTGTATAAGAATCTTTTAATTTTTCAATGAAATCTTTTGTAGAATTAGCAATATAACATTCTTTTAGTTTAAATTCCTTACGGCCATAATTAAGAGTTCTAGCAATATCTTCTATCCTTAAATTTGTGTGTTGTTCCAGATAGTTTAATAATTTACTTTTAAAAGATTGTAAACTGTATGTATTTTTAGCAGAAACTTGAATTACAAAGTCTTGTTTGTCATAACTTTTAGAACTACTAGAATTAAGATCGTTTTCTAATATTACGTGCATATTTGTACCGCCTATTCCAAACGAAGACACTCCAACGTAGTGTTTTCGTTTGGGTGTTAGGTTAATGTTTTTATGACTTTCAATAAATAGATTTGAAGATTCTAGTTGAGGATTAGGAGAATTGAAGTTAACACTTCTGGGGATTTTATTATGCTGCAGAATTAGGGCAGCCTTAATTAGGCCAGCAATACCAGAGGCAGTATCTAAATGTCCAATGTTACTTTTAAGGGAACCAATTTGATGAGGCGAATGAAAGTTATATGCTTGATCTAAAGCACGAAGCTCTATTTCATCGCCTAATTTTGTACCGGTTCCATGAGTCTCTATATAGTCAATATCTTCGGGGTTAATATTGGAATTCTTAAGTGCCATTTGAATGGCAGATTTTTCTCCATGAACTGATGGCGCAGTATAGCCAATCTTTGAATTTCCATCATTGGTAATACCGATGCCGGAAATTACGGCATAAATATGATCTCCATTAAGTTTCGCCTTTTGAAGTTCTTTAATTACAATTACTCCACATCCGTTTCCCGTAACCATACCATCAGCATCTTTGTCAAATGGCCGTATATTACCACTCTTGGAAAAGGTTGATCCATTTTTATAGCTGTAACCACTATTTAAAGGAAAGGCAATACTGACACCTCCCACAATTGCAGCATCACAATAATTATTATGAAGATTTTGACAGGCTTCATTTAGAGCTACTAATGATGACGAACAACCACTTTGGATTGCCATAGATGGGCCAGTTAAGTTTAATTTATATGAGACTCTTGTTGGATTAAAATCTGTTACATTACCAATAAAGGTTGAATAGTCAAATTTTTTAGAGTTAGCTTTAATAGCTAGAATCTGATTTAATAAATAAGTACTTTGGGCGGTAGATGCGAAAACACCAATTTTTTGCTTAGAATTTTCAAAAAGTGATGCATCTTCCATAGCTTCATAGCAACAAGTCAAAAAAATTCTTTGTTGAGGATCTGTAATTTTAGCCTCTAAGCCGCTCATATTAAAGAAATCCTTATCGAAATTAAGAGGATGTTCTATAGATGATGTGATAGGGATAAAATTTTCGTCATTACGATAGGGACTTTTATCATATTCCTTAGAGGTTAAATGTCGGAAAGAGGTTTTACCTTTTAGTAGGTTATTAAATAATTCTTGTGGGGAATTCGCTTGTGGGAATCTTAAGGCAATTCCAGTGATTGCGTATTTGTTCATTTTGATAAAGGCTCCTTTACTTAATTTTGTCGATGAATTGAGCTACTTCTTTAGGTGTTACATATTCAAAGAGATCAAGCATAGAAAGATCTTTTTCTGTTAAATTGAATGTAGATAAAATACTATAATAGACTTCTGAGATTAAGATTGAAGTCCCACCGTCATCAAAGAAATTATCGTTTTCACCGACTTGTTTATCTAACGTAGTAGACCAAATATTGATAATTTTTCCTACCGTAGAATTATCTTTTTTAGATTCTTTTTGGTTGATATTATTCCTTTTTGGATTAGGTAACTTATCTTTATCTATTTTTCCGTTAGAGTTTAGTGAGAAATAATTTACAGGGATCAAATAAGAAGGAATCATATAGGAGGGCAATTTAGTTTTTAAATATTTCCGAAATTCGTTTCCTGAAATGCTTGCATTATTCTGATTAAGCTTATAGTATCCAACTAGTCTTCGATCACCTGTATTAAAATCAAGTGTTGTTACAAAGGCTTCGATGCAGTCACTTAAACAACACATGGCATTTTCAATTTCTCCGAGTTCAATTCGATGACCACTTACTTGTACTTGATTATCAATTCTACTAATATATTGTAATTCAAAGTTCTTTAATACTTTAACAAGATCACCAGTTCTAAATGCAGTTAGTGATTTGTTAAATGTTAATTTAGTTTTTTGAGGATTATTATAGTAACCATTGGCAATAGCAGGACCTGAGAGTATTAATTCACCGGTAAAACCGGGTAAACATCTATCACCATTTTTATTTACAACATCAATTTCCGTGTTTCCAATAGGTTTTCCGATATTGTTAATCTTCTTATTTATTACATCTTCTTTAGTTATTAGGTGTCCTGTGGAAATAATAGTAGCTTCAGTTAACCCATATAAATTAAATACTTTTGGTGAAGAATAGTCATATTTATTGAACCATTGTGAAAGATCATGGAACTTAACATCTTCGCCACCGATAAATATATACTTTAAATCATTAATTTTATTACTAAGGCTAGTATCATAACGTTCTAATGAAATAAACGCTGATGGAGTTTGTGTAAGTACATTGATATGATTAGAAAGTAGAAAGTCTCTAAATGCATCTGGAAATTTTCTAATTTCTTGCGGAACAATATTTAGGGTTCCTCCTGTAGTTAAAGCACCAAAAATTTCAAAAATTGAGTAATCAAATCCATAAGAGTGGAATAAAATCCAGTTCATATTGTGTTCTAACTTATTAGAAATTAAACTTGTTAGACTATTTAGAGCATGAAGAGGTACTTTAACTCCTTTCGGCATACCTGTTGACCCAGATGTAAAAATCATATAAGCAATTGTTGCTTTTTTATTACTTACATCTTTATTTTTAAGATTATGACTATATAGATCATTAGGTGTTATTAGAAAATGATTTTTGAAAATTGAATTTGAGTAGTCAGTAATAGCAGGACAATTTGGTAATTGATCTAAAATCAGCTTTTTACGTTTGTTTGGCATATATTTGTCAATTGGAACATAAACTTTACCAGCTTTAATAATGCCTAGGATAACTTCGATGAGTAATATACTTGGTTCTAATGAAACGGCAATATAATTATTTGAATATTGAGCTAATATATTAGCAATATTTGTAGATACGTTATCTAGTTCGGCATACGTTATAGAAGAGTTTGAATCTTTTACTGCTATATTCTGAGGCGCAGTCATAGTTGCTGATTTTATTAAAGACAGGGTATCTTTACCACATGTAGCCTTAAATTCCTTTAAGTAGTTGCTATTTTCTTTATGAAAAATAGTACTTGTAATGTTTTTATTACATTTATGAATAATTTCCTGGATAGTACTATTACAGTCACTAGTGTAGACTATGCAATTTAATAACTCAGATGTTATTTCTTTATTAAAATCGTTATCTAACTGAATATGAGCGATGATTTCTTGATCTTTGTTTTCAAATTCAATTGCTAGAGGAAACATCAAGCTTTTTTGTGTGATAGTCACATTTGTACAATCTACATTATTAAAATTAAAGTTAATTGGATTTTTATATAATGTTACAGAGTTATTAACAAATGATAGACTTTGTTTTCCTAATTGAGATTTATGTTTAATAAAATCAAAGCTTTGAAATCTTAATAGATTATGAAGTTCTTTACTTACTTGGTTTAACACATCCTTGAAAGATAAATTCTCATTTAAGGTAATAATGAGAGGTAAATTATTTACAAAGCAACCGTGTGTCTTCTTATTAGTAGTGCGACGATTAGCTATAGGTACTCCTGCTATAATCTTTTTTTGTCCGGTAAGACGATATAGAAATAGTACATAAAAAGTTAATAGTACTTCAAATTCGGACTTTTTAGTAGTTTTCATGATACCCTTTACCTTAGATTGATTGATTTTCAACTCAAACTCTTGTCTAGGACCCTTAGATGCAGGTAAACTTGATTGGGCAAGTGAAGATAGTCCAGATATTTTATTTTTAAAATAACTGAGTGCTCGCTTTTCTCTTTTTAAATTTATAACGTTATTATTAGAATTAAAAAATTGTGATATATAAGTTAAATGCCCGTCATTGTAGAGAGTACTTACCTCAGAAAAAAGTTCATAAGCACTATAAATATCACAAATCATATGACTTATATTTAGGAAAAGAAAGCATTCATTTGGATTTGAGGAGTTTGTAAATATGATAGCCTGTTCTAAAGGATATTTCTTAATATTAATAGGCTTATTAGCTAAAGAAGTAGTTTGAGATACTACTTGCTTCTTAAATTCCTCTGAACTAAGTTGTGAGAATTCCATAATAATAGGCTTAAAGTGACGGTTGGATTCCTTAATTAAGCTATTATTTTCTACATGAGCATGATACACATCATGACTATTAAAAACTTTTTCGAGAGCACTTCTAAGCTTTTCAACATCCACATTTCCTGTTAAGTACCATAGATATGGTAGATTATAGGATGCATTAGACGGTTGGATTTCGTTTGTTGTAACTATAGCTTTTTGTAAACTAGTAAGATTCATAATAATTATCCTTTCGATTAGTTTAAAAATTATCTAGTTTGAACTTATACCCATATTTCCAACTAGTATTACTTGAACGAGACTGTTTTCTTAATACCATGTGAACAGGCTGATTTAATAACGAATTAGCTTTACAGCACTCAATAACTTCTCCTAGAATATCAACTCCTTCATCTAAGCGAATAATTGCCAAAAAACGTGGAGTTATTTCTCGATATCCGAAAATGGCAATTTGAGGTAAAGAATTAGTTTCAATATTTATAATTTTTCCTTTTCCAGAAAATTGAAATGGTATAAGTTCTTGTTTATGACATATAGGACATACAGCTCTTCTTGGGAAAAATAAATTCTTACAATTCAAACATTTACTACCTTCAAGTCTAGTAAGTCCACCCTGTTCTCTCCAATCCTTTAGTGATGATTCAATCATAGGATTAGATAGTTGTTCATTTGCATTCATTTATATTAATCTCCAATTCTTTTAAGAATAACAGCCGCGGTAGTTGCATATGCTCCACCGATTACTGTAGACATTCCATAATTTCTTTTAGAAATTTGAAAACCAGTAGATCTGTTTTGAAGTTGCTTGACAATTTCAATTAATTGGTAAAGACTAGCTCCTCCCGCCGCATGGCCACGGGCTATATTACCACCATCAGTGTTAATAGGAAGATCGCTATTAATAGTGCCACCATTATTCAGAATATAATTTACTGCAGAACCTTTAGGACAAATACCGATAGCTTCTAATGAGATAAAACTATTTAGACCTTGATCATAAAGTTCAAGAATATCTAGATCTTTTGGGCCTATTTTTGCTTCCTGAAATGCTTTATTAGAAACCGTTTGTAGCGAAATTCCGTTAAACATACCAAAGGATTCGGAAATATCTTTATGATATAGTTTTTTTTCATACCTCAATGGAATATAATGTGCGGTATTTTCAAAATTTCTCCCAACTACTTGAATGGAAGGATATGAACTATTTTCGTCTTTTGCAGAAAGAATAATTGCACTTGCACCCTCACCTGCTTGCATTGCATTTCCATAGAAAGGAAGCATTTTTAATTTGTCTAATGTTGGTACTGTTTTGTTATAAAATGTAGCAATTTTATTTTTTGAACCATACTCTCGCATTAATTTTCCAAATTTCAATAAAGCTGCTTTCAATTTTTGAGACGGAATTTTATACTTACGAATATATTCTTGTTGAAGTAAAAATGCGTCAATATGTGAAAAGCCAAGGTTATAATCAAACATACTATCAGTGGAAAGTAGCATATAATTTTCAAATGGCAATACATCAGTTAACTTATCGAAACCAGCAACAAGGACATGCTTGTACCTCCCACTTTCAATCATTTCGCATCCTTGCATAAATGCAATATGAGCACTTGCACAATTAGCAATATTGACGTATGCCCTTAACGGACTTAATCCAAGACAATCAATTAATGTAGGTGTAATTCCTCCGTGGCCAATTTCCCCTTCACCTGCATATGAGAAACTAGCTCCATCAATATCGTATGGATTGATATTAGCGTCATCAATAGCTTGATATGTAGCTTTAACAAGAAGGTCTTTAAAAGACATTGAAATATGAGGAGCTCCAGGAGCTTTAGTACATCCAATACCAGTTATATAAATATTAGCTCTATTCATTATTAGTTTCTCCTTTAGATAAAGGTACCTAATGCAATATCTGGTTGAGTTAATTTGAATTCTTTTTTCATAGCATTTGCGTAGTCTATTTCTTTATAATTATTCATGTATGAAGTTAAACTTTTGTTGAATTTTGGCTTTTTAGTTACAGAGAAAATAACTGTTGTTGATCCGGAACCGTGTCCATACCCGCATACTAAGATTTTGTCACCTATTTCAGCTTCTTCAAGAGAAAGAAGAAAGCTCACTAAAGGTGAGGCAGAGCCTAAATAACCTGTTGTTGCAAACTGTTTCTTGATTTTAGGTTGTTCAATATTTAATGCTTTAGCCAAGATATGGGGAATTATTCCAATACTTTCTGGGAAGATAAAGTGGTCAATATCATTCAAAGATAGATTGCAGTTTGATAATGCACTTTGAATTGAATTAACACACCGCTTAATAAGTCCTTCTTTAATAATAGATGTATTGAGATTAGCAAGTGTACGAATAAAACGACTATCCTCAGTTCGACATTGTTCAGGGAATGATGCGTTAGAATTACCAATGCCTATAACTTTAGCTAAAATATTATCGGTTCCTAAGATTAAAGCAGCAGCACCTGCGCCAATATAAGACTCACGCAGTTCACTTGGGAAAATATTTTTACACATAGTATCGGCGCCGATAACTAAACTAGCATTACTATTCTTGGAATTAATTAGTGAGGTACCCACAGATAACGAGGCAAGTCCTGAATTCTCGGAAGCTCTTATATCACATCCAAAGTATGAATTCTTCTTCGAAAGAAATGACATTATTTGGTTTGCATTACTCTTAAAAATATCAGGAGTAGAACAACTTCCTAACAAAATACTGTCAATATCTTCGATAGACAATGGACCATTGTTTAGCGCCTTTTTCGCAGCATTGGTAGCCAAAGTAAGTGTATCTTCATCTGAGTTGACTACTGTTCTTGCTAGAACGCCAAATTGTTTATTAATAAAGTTCATGTTATTGTTTTTCCAGACATTAATAGTAGATTTTACCGGTAGCCTTAAATATGGTATAGAAACACCATAAGATACGATGCCAATATCACTCATTGTATTTTTTCCCTCCATAAATTTTTATAATGTTAGATACGATACGATTTAATTCTGAATCGATATTTTTATATATTTTTTGACTATTACCATACATAAATCGCAATTTAATAATAGATCCAACAAATTGAACTATTATTTCATAGATAATAGCATTAGGCTTTACATCTTGGGAAATCTCTCCCTGCTTTTGCATTTCTTTAATTAGTTTAAGAAAGTATACAGATTCAAATTTGAAAACGGTTCTTTTGAATCTTTTTTGACCTTCATAATTGAAAAGTAACTGAGCAAAATATATTTTGAGTGCTGGGTAATGAGTTAGAACAAATTGATATCTATTCTTATAGAATTTTATAAGAAAATTTTTGAAATTTAAGCTTACTTGCTTTTTTAAAAGATTCCGAGATACATTGTTCAACTCTTGAGGGATCATTTCTTTAACAGATGGTAAAATAGCAGATTCCAAAAGATCGGATTTACTCTTAAAATAGCGAAAAATAGATCCTTCAGAAACATTTGCTTTTTTAGCAATATCTTTAGTTGTTACATTTTCAAAACCATAAGTTGAAAATTCTATGATTGCAGCATCTAAGATTTTTTTCTTAGTCATCTCAGCTTTAGTAAGTGGTTTAATAAAAAACCCTCCTTTTTATAATTGAGTACTCACTTTTTTATAAGATACAGACAATTTTATAGATTGTCAATAAGAAGATTATTTATTATATTCATTTTTCACTAAACTTTGTAAAGAGGTAAATGAGATCTCATCAGGATGAATAAGCCAATTGCTATACATATTCCATATACCACCCAATCGTAAGTAGGAAAGATATTTTAAATATGCCTTTGATAGTGGCTTATTGGTATCTTTGTGAAATTCAATAAAATATTTTGGAAAGGTTTCGTTGAACTTTTCTAGTATTCTAGTATTTAAATTAGCATTAATCATAATTTTGAATTCATGAGAATGGTTTTTCAAAAAAGTAAATAATAAATCAATTAATTCAATGTTGGAAGTTGGACGCTGGCGATTAATACATTTAATCCATTCATACATGAGTTGTTCCAAATATTCGTTAAGTAATTGATTTTTAGAACCAAAGCAACGATAAAAAGTTTTTCTTGAACATCCAGCCTGCTCTACTATGTCAACTACCGTAATTTCTTCGTATGATTTCTGCTTTAATAAGCGGAAAAAACTGTCAATAATTTTAAGATGTGTCTGTTGTGACATTCGATTGCCCATCTATTACCATCCTTTCATTTGACACACTTTTAATTGAAATGTAGCAATAGTTAAGAATGTACTGACACTATTGCCAATTTAATTGAATCAAAGTATATTAAGTTTACGGCTTATGTCACACGTGTGTCAATAATAGAGGCTGTCTAATGACATGTCATTGAAAGGAGAAAAGATGTCACAGACAAGGAAAATTATTGGCTTTATTGGATTAATATTAGCTATGTTTATGGGGGCACTTGATGCAACAATTGTAAACATTGCTTTGCCTGATATCATGAAAGATTTAGGTACTAACTTAACAAACACAAGTTGGGTTGCTACCATTTATGTTTTAGCAATGGCTTCTTTCATCATTACAGCTGCTAAGTTAGCAGATATTCTCGGAAGAAAGAAAGTTATGTTACTTGGTATTATTTTATTTGGTGGTTTTTCATTTGCTTGTATGACAGCTAAAGCGTTAAACTTACTAATTATTTATCGTTTCTTTCAAGGAATTGGTGGAGCGATCCTAACACCGATTGTTTTACCAATGGGAATAGAGTTATTTGGTAAGACAAATACTAGTAAAATTACCGCATTTATGGGTGCATTTAGTGCATTGGCGGCGGCAGGAGGTCCTGCCATTGGTGGCTTTATAATTAATTATTCAAATTATCACTGGATTTTTGGTATTAATGTTCCGATTGCCATTATTGCATTTATTATGGTTCTATTGGGAACTGGAGAATCCTATGATACATCGATTGAAAAATCAATTGATTGGGTTGGTGTAGTGTTGTTAACAACCTTTTTGGGGTCACTATGTTTCGGGTTATTAGAAGGTCATGAATATGGTTGGGCGTCTAAGTTAATAGTAACCAGTTTTATTACTAGTGGTATTACTCTAGTTTTATTATTGTTAACTGAACTCAAGGTAAAGTCACCAATTATTAACTTAAAATTATTTAGAGAAAAGACTTTTACTTCTTCATGTATTATTTACATGGTATTTGGTTTTGCAATTATTGGACCTTCACTTATCTTAAATTACTTTTTACAGAACGTTAAAAACTATTCGGCACTTCATTCTGCATATTTAATTATTCCGGCTTCTCTAGCTATTTCAGTGGGTATGCCATTAGCTACAAAAATGTATAAATTAGTCAGTTCTAGATTATTAGTCGGTATTGGGTTAATAGTCACTTCGGGTGGCTTAGCTATGTTAGGGTTATTAAAGACTAGTACTAGTTCATCAATTATTGTTTGTTGTAATATTATTATTGGACTTGGACTTGGTTTTACGGCGATTGCTATGACTTCTTCAGTTAAGTTTTTACCCGTTGATAAAACCGGAATCGGCTCAGGAGTAGTTAATGCTGCACGATACATTGGCCAAGCATTAGGAATGGCATTATTAGTTACCATTTTAAATAATAGTGTAATTACTGCTAAAAATAACGTCCGCACTGTTGCGTATAACCAGATTAGCGAGCGTATTCTTTCTCATCATGTAAAAAAAGTAGCAAGGGAACAAATAAAGATAACTTTTAGTGGTTCTAAGAATACTAATGTTAATGTTGATAGTTCCAAAAAAATGAAGCATAGAATTGCAAAAGCTGCTAAACAGAAGACTGGATTACCCATACCTAAACATAATAGTAGCTATTATAAGCTTTATATGGCTAATGAGAAGATAAACAAAGGTGCCCTTACATTAAGTAAAGCGCCGTCATTATCAAAAATTACAATGCCATTAGTACAAGGACAAAATAAGCTGGGAACAGGTATAAAGCTTTTTGCACAGAAGCAGGAACTAGTTAAGGCATTTCATGCGATCAAAGTAAAGAAAAATCAAGAACTTGCAAAAGCATTTTCTAAAGTATTTTATATAGCAGCACTTATCACTTTAGCTAGTTTTCCTTTGTCTTTTATGACAGATAAAAAACTCAAACCCAAAAAAGTAGAAAATTAGTAGTAATGTTCTATTTGTAATAAATACAATTGATTATGAGGTTTAGTGGAAATTAAAATAATAGAGGAGCTAGCAATTTCAAGTAGCTCCTCTATTATTTTGATGTAAATACTAATTTTTTAGTTTACTTTTAACAGTATAGAAATCTTTCATTTCCAATGACTGTACTACCTTATTTAATCTATTTTGATCTTTTTTACTTAATTGATTAATACGTGATTGTACTAAGTCGTTAATTAATTGCTTGGTATTTTCGGCTACTCCTAAATCAATTAGAGCGGCTACTTGGTTAGTAATATGATTATCGACTCGTAGATTACGGGTAAAGGTTACTGATTGAGTTTTAGGTACAATTTCATCACGTCTAACCTGATTCTTCACGTGTACATTTACCTTATCCGATAATTTTCTATTATGTTGAAGTAGTGACATTATTCTTTTGCTCCCAATCGTTCAAGAATTTCTTTTGCAACGTCTATGTATGCTTTATGAGTTCGTTTATCCCAAATATCAGTTTTTCCGTCAGTAATTCCAGTTATATCCATTCTTTTGACGCGTTCCATAGTCATAATGTGGCTAGTAAAAATATTTTCTTGTCCAAATTCTTGAATGGTAGAATTTAATGAGAGAGAAAAAGAGAAGTTTAAAAATGGTATTTTAAGTATTAATACTGAATTATTAAATTATATATAAAAGCACGCATTATATATTTTCAGCATATATGCATGCTTTTTTTGTACACCCAGCATAGGTACTAGGTGTAGCGAGCATTGACGATATGAATATCGATGAACTTCCTACCATATCTCAAGAAAAATAGAGTAGAATTAATCGTCAGTTTATGTGATGTCAACTACAAACTAGCCCCAGTTAAACAGGTGGAAATTTCGAAGTCCATGGTGATGTAAGAAAGTTGAGGGATAGGACTGCATGGCCCTATCCCAAGCGTTAACGTCAATCTTTGAGAGTACTTACTTTGATAATGATTTTGACTTTTGGGAGTTCAATACGCAATCGTAAAGGTAGTCAATTTTATTATTCATCGCCCTGATCAATGGTTAAGAGTACGAATAAGAACGGGGCTAACACTAATCGGCCAGAACTGCAAAAAATGCTGGCCTATATTCGTGAGGGTGATATTGTCCTGGTCACTGAATTAGATCGCTTAGGCAGAAACAACCAGGATTTAACTAAGATTATGAACACCATTCAAAATAAGGGGGCCACCTTAGATGTGTTAAATTTACCGTCCATGACAGGGATTGCTGACTCAAATTTACGTCAACTGATGACCAACTTGATTATTGAACTCTATAAGTATCAGGCCGAAAGTGAACGTAAGCGAATTATTGAGCGCCAGCAGCAAGGGATTGCCTTAGCTAAGCAGCAAGGTAAATATCATGGCCGCAAACCCCAATATGCCCAAGATGATCCCCGGTTGCAACATGCTTTTAAGCTCTATCAAGGTGGTATGAGTGATGTAGATGTGGCCCGTAATACCGGGATTAAGCGAACAACTTTTATTCGATATCGTAAAAAATACGGGATCAGGGGAAACAGGGAACGCCCTTTCAGTTAGGCAGTGCTAACTAACAAAGGCGTTCCCTGTTTGTCTACTCAATAATCTTAACTAGATTAGTAAATCCATTTAAATGTTTTTGGAATATAAAAAATTTATTAAAATGTCAGCAATGATAATGATGACTACTACGAATAAAGCCAAATACCAATTTACTTGAATCCCGAGGAAGAGATTAGGGGAGGTTAAATTAATCAAGGTTGATCCTATAGCTGTACCACTTGCAATGGCGATGTTTTGCACCATTCGTTGTAGTGAACCGATTGTACCTTGGCTGTTAGCGGAACCTGATTGCATGATATTGCCAATATTAGCTGGCTGAAAATAACCTCCACCGACACCAAATAAGAACAGGCAACTAGTTACAACAATTGGCGGCCATTGAACACCAACTAAAAGCAAACCAGCAAAGGCTAGTGCAATAACCACGAGACCCCAACGGCTAAACTTCTGATTTTTGGAACCGTCATTTTGACTACCAGAAACCCGTGAGAAAATGACTAATCCAACCGGTGCACCTAGGACTAATAGTCCCGTTACTCCAACGTCAATATGCATAACCTTTTCGAAAAGAAAGGGCGGAATTAAAAAGACAATTGCCGATGTAAACCCAAAGACTGCGGTTTGTAGCAGATATAGCCAGATCTTGGGGGCTTTAGAAAGAGTTCGGAAGTCTACTAGAGGCTCATTTAGTCTAAATTCAAATGTATAGAAGCATACCCCTAAAACTAATCCACAAATAATTAGTGGAACAGCCAGCTTGAAACTAGTTGCCTTACTGAGAAGCGAAAAACCAGCCAATAAACAAATAATCATTGTGGCATTAATAATGCTACCCGATAAATCAAATCTTTGCTTCGCAGTATTTTCATGAATTTGGTGAATCAATAAGTAATTACAAATCAATCCTAATATTGCGAAAGGCACATTGATCCAGAAAATTAATCGCCATACATTTAAAGCTAAAAAGAAACCGCCAATTGTTGGTCCTAGAATAGGACCCAAGCCAATCATGATTCCTAGTACCCCCAGAGCCTTGGAGACACGGTCGTGATCCATAAGCGTGGTGATTAGAGCAGCTGATGTTGCTTGTAAAGCAGCTGCGCCAATCCCTTGAATAATCCGAAAGATAATCAGACCCGAAATATTAGTCGCTAACCCACATAAAATCGATCCGAAACCAAATATTAGTAATCCGATCAAAGAAACTTTGAGCTTACCAATTTGATCGCTTAGATAACCGAAGGGCAAAATCAACACTGCTAAGCTAGTTGTATAGCCAACTACACTTAGAGCAGCAATACTGGTAGTCGAGTGAAACTGATGCTGCAAAAAAGGTAACGCAACATTAATAATTCCAGTATCTAATGTCGAAAGTAACATTCCCATGCCAGCAATAAGAATGATTAAGTGATTCTTAGTTTGCTTAGTCATTATACATACACCTACTATCATTAATCATAAAAAGGACCTCCCTTGAATCACTGTAATTTCATGATAGAATTGTTTTTAAGTACAATCAAACGATTCTACAATTTTGAAATTGAAAGGCAACATTTATGACTATTAAAATTAAGTTCGGCAACTATGCCTGTCAAACCAATGAAACCCTTACTCAACGAATTCAGTTTGTATATTCGCCGCTAAATGAATTGTTTAGAAGCCTACATGTGCTATTGAACCCCCGCCACCATGGTATGAACATCGATTGGGCACTGGAAGCACAACGATCCTTAACCGACGATTTTTTTAATCAACTCCACTATTTTGAATTAATTTATGAATTAGGAACGCCGCCAATATTTTTTAATAACTTTGAACAGCTAACCGCGAACTTAGATGATGAAATCGACAATTTAAAACAATTTTTATCTCACGAGGATCCACAAGTTGTCGTCAAAAGCTTGGTACAAGTTGCTCAGCAGCGCGAAAATCAATTTATTCCTAAAATGGCTAAAAGCTTGGAGTGGCGAGATTATCAACCAACTAATCCACACCAACTCTTAAAAGACTTGCGCGTTAATCCTGCCAAGGTTTATGAGCAGCTATTTGCATTTATTGCAGATTATCGAAACCGAGTTTTTGATCAAACTTGGGTAGATCGTTCTCTTAGCCAATTTCTGGTTAATGAAATTAAAGATCAGTCAAAATATTTACGAGATAATGGCTTTGTCAAGCTTGTTAATCATCTGGAGGTTGATCGATTGCATTGGCAACAAGATCAACTAATCGTCACTAAACCATTTGACCAGCAAATTGATTTAGGAAACCACGATGTCATTTTATTGGTACCAAGTTATTTTGTTTGGCCGCATCTTTTTGTTGATCGTTTTGCCGGCGGAGTAACCATTACTTATGATGCTCTTAATAAAATAAAAACTAAGGTGAATCCAGATGAGTTAGTCAGTGTATTTAAGGCTTTAAGTGATCCGGTTCGATTGCGAATGCTGAAGTATTTAGCTGATGAACCCCTAACAACTCAATCATTAGGTCAGATTATGACCATGAGTGCATCCACAGTGTCCCATCATTTAAAGCTTCTAAAACAAGCTAGGTTAGTCAAAACTCAAAAGGACCGTAAATTTGTATTGTACTCCCCGACCAGCTTAATTGCCGATCTCATTCCCGGGTTCTATTCATATTTAAATCAAGAAAATTAATTTAAAGGAGGATTTTAAACATGTTAACTGAAAAAATACTATCAACATTGAGTTGCCAGAGGTTTTTGACTCTCAATGAGATTTGCAAAGCGACTAATATTGACCATCTGATTGGCCAACAACAGCTTAAAAAATTAGAGAAGGACCGATTAATAGAGCGACGTTTCTTCGCCGGCAGAAGTTACTTCAAGTTAACTGACGTAACCAAATCGACATCTGATCTGGGGAAAAAAACGTGGGATAAGCTGTCTCAGCGGAAATTAGCTATTCAAATTGGTCAGGCCAGAACTTGTTATCATCATTTAGCTGGACAGGCGGGGGTGCAACTATTCCAATGGTTAAACCAAAACCACTTAGTTGAGAGACTATCTTTGGATAACTATGTTTTAACTGCTCAAGGGAAACGTCAATTTAGCCATTTTCTAGTGGAATCAGTCCAGCAAACGCGTTTGCAGACGTGTATTGATTTTTCGGAACGCCTACCCCACTTATCGGGAGCGTTGGGAACCAGACTACTATCGCAATTGGTTAAAAACAATGTGGTTGCATTAACTAGTAAGCGTCAGATAAGAATTAATATTCCTTTGGCACGTTGGTTTAAGGAGGATTTTCTTGAAGACAAATCTAACCAGATGTTCATGGGCTAATACGGATAATGCTCTTCTAAGAGACTATCACGATCATGAGTGGGGTCGGCCCTGCCATAATAACCGAATGCTATTCGAACTCTTGTCTTTAGAAATTATGCAAGCCGGATTAAGTTGGCAGACGGTGCTCAATAAGCGGCAGGCTTTGAAGGCTGCATTTGAAAATTTTGATTATCGAACAGTTCAAATGCTAGACTCCCAACTCCCCCAATTGTTGACTAATGACAAAATTATTCGAAACCGACGGAAAATCTTAGCAATTATTTCTAATGCAAGGATTATTGATTCACTCGAAACTCAAAATAAATCATTCAATCAGTACCTCTGGGACTTCATCAAGTGGACACCAATTCAACATCATTATCAATCACATAAAGATCTACCCAGGACCGATCAAACTGCTAGGCAAATTAGTAAGCAAATGAAGTCAGATGGTTTTAAGTTTACGGGTCCGGTCGTTATATATTCTTTTATGCAAGCTGCTGGGCTGGTCAACGATCACGAAATTTCTTGTTACCGCTACAAGGAAATTACCCAAACGCACGAATAATAACTGCCCTGGCTAAACAACAAGGCAAATATCATGGTCGGAAGCCTCAATATGCCAAAGATGATCCCCGGTTGCAACATGCTTTTAAACTTTATCAGGCGGGCATGAGTGATGTAGATGTGGCTCGTAATACCGGGATTAAACGGACGACCTTTATCAGATATCGCAAAAAGTTTAATATAAAAAGATGAGGCTATTGTACGCTATTTCATTTGGTGTTAATTTCTTTCTCTCGAATATAACCTATGCGTCAATTATAAAGTCTGGTCTACTGCAACGAGCTTTCTTGGCCCCTAAATCTAAAGAGAGCGTGTATTGAAATCCAAGGATTTCGATACACGCTCTCGCTTTTTACTACGTATCCTTCTAGCGGAGATTAGTTCATATCTGCAACAAGTCGGCGCTGGTGTCAAGACTCAGGTCGAAATCCGAACCGTCCTTTTGGACCGAAAAGGAAAAATCGGAGTGGAAAGTCCGGGCTGTGCCCAGCTTGGCCTACAAATCGGATTGGGCCTATCCCAGGGAAAGCAAGGCTTTGTAAAGGTCGTTGACCTTCGTGGGCATGTAGTCGTTCATCATCATGATCTGGTGGGCGTCCCCTGGGAGTAGGTAGAGCCAGTGGCGAAAATCATGGAAGCCCTCCTTTCATTCTTGCGTATCTTCGGAAAGCCGGAAGGTACCGACGAACTGCTTGTATTCCGAGCTGGAAGTTCCAAAGGATTCGAGGCCATAGAGGCCAGCGGACGAGTAAACGACCTCTCGACGCATGATCACCGAGGGGTCCTCGCTATCGTGACCGGTGTAGGAAATGGCCATATGCCCGTCCACGGTGGTGAAGGAATACTTGTCAATCTGCAGAAGACGAGCGACATTGGTCAAGACCTTACGTTTCTGCGCGTCATTGAACCCCTTGGAGTCCTCGACTTGCTTCCGAGTGAATTTGGTGACGGACACAGCGTAGTTGATGTGATCCTTGTCATTGACCGTCGAATAGCGGGCATAAGCGCCGGTGGGATCCTTATAGGTGTCCTTCTCCGGAACGCCCGGGAAATAGACGGAATAGCCCAGATCCTTGGACGTGAATTTCTTCCAGCCCTGGGGGGCAGTGACGGAGGAAGTGGCTTTGTTCGCCGATGGGGTAGTCGACTGGGAGGAACTGCAGGCGGCCAGACCTGTCGTGAAAGCCATCGTTGCTATGACAGCGGAAATCCGCCTGAAAGACCTTTTAATATCAAACCTTTTTTTCTTTCTTGTCGTTTCTTGTTTTTCCATTGTAACACCTTCTAAAGCATGCGGATAAAAATAATCTGGAACGGTTTTATCTTCAATTAAACACTGAATAATATATTTCCAAGGACTCCGCTTTTGATCATCAAACTCTTGAGGTAGTGAACTTTTAAATATTGAACGCCACTTGGGATCTTGGCGCCACTTTTTGAACTGTTTTTTAAAAGCTTTGGTATATTTAATTACTTTCGCCATTTATTTTGAAGACTCCAATGCGCCATCAGAGCTAAGCAATTGATCTAATTCTTTAAGGTTACGGGCTTCGGGTAGCTTTTCTTTTCCAGATAGATCATCAATAACTTCTTGAATCGAATTTTTTAACTGCCGATTAGGGATTGAATAATATTTAGGTAAACCATCATGAGCAACTGTTGTTAATGTCATGCGCATAAAATCAGAAATTGTTAGACCATGATTAGCCAATACGTCTTTGGCTTTACTTTTAATAGTTCCGTCAATTCGAGCTTCAATTCTTGCCATTCTCATCACCTCAGTAATATTGTACGTTATCTGGCGTACAAATCCAATCGTATTTAACTAGGTTAAACTCTTTACAGAACGAGCAAAGATTCTTACATTAAAGACAACCATACAGTCAGAAAGCCGGGAGCAAGCTGCTTTTTTAGTATTTTTCCTATCCAAATAGTCCAGCTTTCTTCCAGCCACATTGTTTCAAATAATCTCGAATCGACTTTTTAATGATTGAAGTATCTAACTTAGATTCAACAATTCCAACTTTACCGCTCTTCTTATCCTGTCCAATACCAAAAGAAATACTTTTCTGATAGGTCTTTCCCTTAGAAAAGGAGATGTCTTTACTGAAAGATAGTTTACCGTTATGCATCCTAATACTTGATGTCTTACTAGAAGTGCTATCAACTTCCTTCCATTTCCCGTTATCTTTCAAAGTGACTGTAAAAGTAAACTCTTTGTCCTCATCGGAGATTCCACC
>ERZ773221.1481-NODE-1481-length-22277-cov-5.280308_pt1 | contig 22277 bp, 10 predicted proteins | sample MGYA00580994_ERZ773221 | MGnify/ENA primary metagenome ERZ773221 (study PRJEB29015, sample SAMEA2737758) | human gut metagenome | biome: human gut; feature: human-associated habitat; material: faeces | place: China | collected 2012 ... | reverse complement strand
CTTTTTTCGTAAAAAGTGCCACAAAGATAGGGATTTATCTCATAAATAAGACAGGTAGGGTATTAATTTATCTTATTCCTGAACTTCTTCGCCGAAACGGGAAACGAGAAAAGAAGATAAGCCTCTTCTTTTTTGTTCAAAAATATAAAGTCGGAATATGTTATTATAGTTTATCATATTAATAGTTGAAATTAAAACATTTCAATGAATGCGTTTCAAATAAATCAAAAAGTGTTTACTCTTTATTCATAATCGATTAAACCTTTTCTAATAAATAAATGAATCGTTTATTATAAACGTCACCCTAGTTTATTATAAACTTTCGCACGCCCTTCCAAAGCGAATATATCAATATTATGCAACAATAAAGGCTGCGAATTTATAATAAATCCACAGCCTTTATTCCCCAAATCGTTTTTGTGAGTCTATTTCCATAGACACCAAACGTCTATGTCGTCAAATTATAGTACCATTCCAAGGTACAAGAAGATCCTCTGTGATAGCAAAAAGCAATTCTTTTTTTCATTTATTCCGGTTTTTAGCTAAAAGACAATAGTCGATTACAAATATACAATATAAATAAGACGTTGTCAAGTAAATCTGTTATTGGCAGAGTTAAATAATGAAAGAATGAATCTTTAAAAAGTTATGCATATCATTTATAAATGTCTTTATTCAAAGATATACCAATTAAATCCTTTTGCGGGTATTCTAATTTTCAACGAGATAGAATAGTCTCTGTCAACAGTATAGGTCCGGGCTTTGCCATCCTGTTCTTTTACCCGAACTTTATCATGCAAACCGGTATAGTATAATGGTACCCGAATAGTGCGTTCGATGTCAGTTAAAAGAGGGTTATACACAGCCAGAAAGCCTTTCTGTTGAATGTCAGGATTAACATGCAGGATACCATCCCAGTCTCTGCCATCAGGGCGACGTAAATGAACAATATCAGAATCTAGAATACGACGATATTTCTTATAAAAAGCGACCCAATGACTTACCATTTTGCGAGTATCCTCCGTATCATACAGTCGGGGACCTCGAAAACATGCCTGGACTCCCGCCCCGAATAGATTCTGCAAACGAATCTGGTAATGCTCCAAATGTTCGCAAAGAGGCTCAATAGTCGCAGCTTCCCCGCCTCCATGATATTGTGTAAGAGGAACAAACATAAAGCCCATAGTCGGAGTTTTCTGCCAAGTTCCATCATATATATTTTGGCGTTCAATAATTTCCTGATATGCACGGGGCAACGACCAGTTTGTTTCTACATATCCCATTGGGGTTTTGTTGGAGCCATTGAGAAAATACCAATCGGGAACATTCAAATATATGCCCTGTTCACGACACCAACGATAAAAGTCCCGTATCACCTCCCATTGCTTCCATTGGGAATCCAAATAGCCGCGATGATGTTTGTGTTGTGTCGAAGCACAAGGATCTCCGGGATAAGAACCGTCATTCTCAAATACCCCCATACCCGTCTGCGTAAAGAATGAGCGTAACTTGCCAAAATAAGTATCTCCCCATGAAGAAGCAAGACAAGGAGATTTTCCAAAGCGGCTTCCCTCTTCCCGTGTTGTAGCAGGTTTTCCTGTCTTTCTACTGATAGCGGCATCTTCCGTCTTGGCGCCTCTGCTTGCCAATAGCGAATATCCGCCGAGTGCTATACCTTTAGAGTGAGCATAAGCATTCAGACGTTTCATCATTTCCATATATTCCGGAGAATTGTTTTCTATATTAAACCCGCTGCCAAAAGTCATTATTACCATTTCAAAACCAACAGCGGCACATTGGTCTATGGCAGCCTTAACAGAAGCTTCGTCCGAGCGGCGAACGTGCATAAAAATAGGATTCTCTTGAGTCCAGGGTGCCATCATTCTCCAAAAACGGCATTCCGCTAACCCGCGGCGTTCATTATCAGTGGCATCTCTCAGCATTTCAAAAGCTGTGCATGAACGGAAAGTCATTCCCGGAGTTATTTCATAATCAGGACCAATAGGCGGGCATACTTCTAAACGCGCCGGTTTGTACTGTCCGTAATACCGTATTCCGGTAGCTTCATATTCCGGATGGTCGAACACCCAACGGACTGCCGGATTGTCTTTCATCGCTTCCATATCACCTCCCATGGCATAATCAGTCACTACAAAGAGCTGTGTAAAGCGATCTATATATTCACGAGGCGCGTCAGTCTGTGCAGGAGATTTCCGATAATTACGAGTGTAAGTACCCGGTTCCTGAGCCAACATACGTATTTCATGCGGTTCACCATAGTGCACTTTGGGAGCTGTTTCCGTTAAAGCCAGTATTTCAGATTTAAAAGAATTCAGAACAATCGAAGATTTTCCTTGATTTTCAACTTCTATCTGTTTTGACAGGATAGGAGCCCCATCATATAGCTCATAGATCACTTTTACCGTCACATTCCGTATCATTTCCGGTGCACGTGGGGCAGCTTTATATGTAAAAACAATCCGCTTGCCGGGAGCCGGCCATGGATTTTTGTTCGACAGCCATTCTTGTTTGGGACGATAGGGAAAACGTTCGATCGTTTCTCCCACTGTATGGCTCACATACGTGAATGCAGTGTCGCAACTTATCATATCCTCAATAAAATCGTTATTCAGAAAATTTTGAACCGGTTGTTTATAAAGCCCTCCTACCGGATATTCCATACCATTAATGGTCAATACAGCTTCCGGACGGATAGCACGCAGCTCCGCATTGCCATTCATCAAATTGTCAAATGCAATCGTTGCGACATTAGGAGATAATATGAATGTACGTGAGAGTAGCCCGTTACTAAGGCACAATTCTTTATCGGTAGTTGTCACTTTGGCTTGATAGGATGATCCGTCAATCAACCAATCTTTTTGAAGATTCAATGCAAGAGAATATTGTACTTGTAATGCACACAATATCACCAGGATGTGTTTTTTAAGGTGTTTCATATAACTCAATATATTAATAGATAAATTCAAACATAAGCAAAAATACAGGAGGTGCATAATTTATATACACACAAATATTGTAAAAAAGTACGGTTTTCAATCTACATGAACAAAATAAGCACATTTTATGGAGGATTTGAACACATTTCTACTAAAAAAGTCTATCGGCAGAATTAAATACACACAAAGTCAACTCCACCAACCGGTCAAATAAATCAAGAATATGACTCTTTATCCCATTAACCTGTATGTTCAGAAAGCAAATCCGGTGCCTGCTAAAAGATTAATGAAGCTGTCAGTATCATAAAAAACGTGAGTTCTTTTCGTCCTCATATGAATTTATTTCGTATTTTTGCGTGGACATCCCCTTTTTTGATGTTCAGGAAGATAATTTGTTGTTAAAGCAAAGCGAAGATTGATATATGAGTGACGAAATCAACGAGATAACGGAAGAACATTCAGACTACAAACCGGCGGACGCACGGGACGAAAACGTAAAACACCAGTTAACAGGCATGTATCAGAATTGGTTTCTGGACTACGCCTCATACGTTATTCTGGAACGTGCCGTACCCCATATCAACGACGGTTTGAAACCTGTGCAACGCCGTATCCTGCATTCTATGAAACGTCTGGACGACGGGCGATATAACAAAGTGGCAAATATTGTGGGACACACGATGCAGTTCCACCCTCACGGTGACGCTTCTATCGGCGACGCTCTGGTGCAACTCGGACAGAAAGATTTACTAATTGACTGTCAGGGTAACTGGGGTAATATCCTTACGGGAGATGGTGCTGCCGCCCCCCGTTATATCGAGGCACGCCTTTCCAAGTTTGCACTGGATGTTGTCTTCAATCCCAAGACTACCGAATGGAAATTGTCTTATGACGGACGAAACAAGGAACCGGTCACTCTCCCTGTGAAATTCCCGTTATTGCTGGCGCAAGGAGTGGAAGGTATCGCCGTCGGGCTTTCTTCCAAGATACTGCCACACAACTTCAACGAACTTTGCGATGCCTCTATCAACTACCTCCGTGGAGAAGAGTTCCAACTATATCCCGATTTCCAGACGGGTGGTTCTATCGACGTAGCCAAATACAACGACGGCGAACGTGGCGGAGCCGTAAAAGTACGTGCGAAAATCAACAAGCTGGACAACAAAACCCTTGCTATCACGGAAATCCCTTACGGAAAAACCACTTCATCCGTAATCGACTCTATCCTGAAAGCTGTTGACAAGGGAAAAATCAAAATCCGCAAGGTGGATGACAATACGGCTGCCAACGTAGAAATACTGGTACACCTCGCCCCCGGCACTTCGTCGGACAAAACGATTGATGCACTATACGCTTTCACCGACTGCGAAGTGAGCATCTCTCCCAACTGCTGCGTGATTGACGACAGCAAACCTCATTTCCTCACCGTCAGCAAAGTCCTGAAAAAGTCGGCAGACAACACGCTGGATTTGCTGAAGCAGGAACTGGAAATCAAGAAAGGGGAAATCCTGGAAGCACTGCATTTCGCTTCCCTCGAAAAGATATTTATCGAAGAACGTATCTATAAAGACAAAGAGTTCGAGCAGTCCAAAGATATGGACGCTGCCTGCGAACACATCGACGAACGGCTGACCCCGTTCTATCCGAGCTTTATCCGTGAGGTGACCAAGGAGGATATCCTCAAACTAATGGAAATCAAAATGGGACGTATCCTGAAGTTCAACTCGGACAAAGCGGACGAACTCATTGCCCGGATGAAAGAGGATATTGCCGAAATTGACGACCACCTGGCACACATCGTCGACTATACCGTCAACTGGTATCAGATGTTGAAGAACAAATACGGCAAGAACTTCCCTCGTCGTACCGAACTGCGTAACTTCGACACGATCGAAGCCGCCAAAGTGGTGGAAGCCAACGAAAAACTTTACATCAACCGCGAAGAAGGATTTATCGGAACAGCCTTGAAGAAGGACGAGTTCGTAGCCAACTGCTCGGATATCGACGACGTGATTGTCTTCTTCCGCGACGGGAAATATATCGTCACTCCGGTAGCCGACAAGAAATTTGTAGGCAAGAACATACTTTATGTCAATGTCTTCAAGAAGAATGACAAACGTACAATCTATAATGTCACCTACCGCGACGGCAAGGAAGGCACAACCTATATCAAGCGTTTTGCAGTCACTTCCGTTGTCCGCGACCGCGAATATGACGTCACGCAAGGGACACCGGATTCACGTATCACTTATTTCAGTGCCAATCCGAACGGGGAAGCCGAAATCATCAAGGTGACTTTAAAACCGAATCCGCGTGTGCGGCGTATTATCTTCGAGCGTGACTTTAGTGAGATCAGTATCAAGGGACGACAAGCACAGGGAGTTATCCTGACCCGCCTGCCGGTACACAAGATAGCCTTGAAACAGAAAGGCGGTTCCACACTCGGCGGACGTAAGGTATGGTTTGACCGTGATATCCTCCGTCTCAATTATGACGGACGCGGCGAATATCTGGGCGAGTTCCAGAGCGACGACACCATACTCGTTGTGCTGAACAACGGTGACTTTTACACCAGCAACTTCGACCTGAGCAATCACTACGAAGACAACGTAAGTATTGTCGAGAAATTCGACTCCAACAAGGTATGGACTGCCGCGCTATATGATGCCGACCAGCAGAATTACCCGTACCTGAAACGTTTCTGCTTCGAAGGTTCCAACCGTAAGCAGAACTATCTGGGCGAAAACAAGAATAACCGCCTCATCCTGCTGACCGACGAGTTTTATCCCCGTCTGGAAGTGATATTCGGCGGACACGACAGTTTCCGAGAACCATTGGAAATCGATGCGGACGAGTTTATTGCTGTCAAGGGATTCAAAGCTAAAGGTAAACGTATCACCACTTACACAGTGGAGACGATTAACGAGCTCGAACCGACCCGCTTCCCCGAACCGGAACAGGAACCGCAGGAAGAGGCAAGTGAAGAACCCGAAAATCTGGATCCGGACAGTGACAAAAGCGAAGGGGATATTATTGATGAAATCACCGGGCAGATGAAATTATTCTGATGAAGAAAAAACTAATATACTTGGGGCTGACAGGATGCATCCTGTTCGCCCTTTGCACAAAATTACAGGCACAGATTGATTCCCTGCAGACTCATCGTTATGTAACACGTGCCACCATGTACGGCATCGGTTTTACCAATGTGTTCGACACCTACCTGTCACCACAGGAATATAAGGGAATCGACTTCCGCATTTCCCGCGAAACAATCCGTATGACAAAGTTGTTCGACGGCAATGTTTCCGTACAGAATTTCTTTCAGGCAGATATCGGCTATACGCATAACCGTGCCGACAACAACAATACATTCTCCGGATTAGTCAACTGGAATTACGGCCTGCATTACCAGTTCCGCCTGACGGAGAACTTCAAATTACTGGCCGGAGGACTGATAGACGCCAACGGCGGCTTTGTCTACAATCTCCGTAACACGAACAATCCGGCTTCCGCAAGGGCATACGTCAATCTGGACGCTTCAGGAATGGCTATCTGGCATCTCAAAATCAAACGCTATCCAATGGTGTTGCGCTATCAAGTGAACCTTCCTGTCATGGGAGTTTTGTTCTCACCGCACTACGGGCAATCTTATTACGAGATTTTCTCATTGGGCAATGCCGGCGGAGTGATTAAATTCACTTCTTTGCACAACCAGCCTTCCCTCCGGCAAATGCTCTCGATTGACCTGCCGATAGGATATACCAAGATGCGTTTCAGCTATCTGGCTGATTTGCAACAATACAAAGTAAACAATATCAAAACACATACCTACTCTCATGTATTCATGGTAGGATTTGTGAAAGACCTATACCGAATCCGAAATAAAAAAGGAGCAGCCCCTCTGCCTTCATCGGTAAGGGCCTACTAAGAGAACGAAAGATTTAATGTTGAAATTTCAAAGAGCGATAGATAAGAAGAATGAAAAATAAGATTATACAATTACTTTTACTAATCTGCTGCCTGCCGGCGCTGACCGGTTGCATCAGGGAAGAAGAGTACGCCAATGATCCCATAGGCAACTTCGAGCAACTATGGAAGATCATTGACGAACAGTATTGTTTTCTGGAGGCAAAAGGCATTGACTGGGATGCCGTACACGAAAAATACCGAAAACTGGTGGTACCGACCATGTCCAACGATGATTTGTTTGACCTTCTGAGTCAGATGTTATATACCCTGAAAGACGGGCACGTCAATCTTTCTTCCGCCAAACGCACTTCTTTCTATGATGAGTGGTATCAGGGGTATGATTGGAACTACCGGGAAGACATTCTTTACCAGACCTATCTGGGCAGTGCCAGCAGCGGTTACTACACAGCAGCCGGACTGAAATATAAGATATTCGACAATAATATAGGATATATCCGTTATGAGAGTTTCAGTGCAGGGGTAGGAAACGGTAATCTGGATGAGGTTCTTCTCTACCTGTCACCTTGCAACGGATTAATCATTGATGTACGCGACAACGGAGGGGGAAACTTGACAAACTCCACCCGTATCGCCGCCCGGTTCACCAACCAAAAGACGCTGACCGGATACATTCAGCACAAGACCGGACCGGGACATAATGATTTCTCCCAAATGGAACCGATTTATCTGGAACCGTCCAACAGTATCCGGTGGCAGAAAAAGGTAGTGATATTAACCAACCGTCGTTGTTACAGCGCAACAAACGATTTTGTCAATGCGATGCGCAGCATAGAAGATACAGAAATTATCCAGTTGGGCGACCGGACCGGAGGTGGTTCCGGTCTTCCGTTCTCGTCCGAACTGCCGAACGGTTGGAGCATCCGCTTCTCCGCCAGCCCGCATTTCGATAAGAACAAACAGCCGTTGGAAGAAGGTATCGCACCGGATGTTGCTATCAATATGTCTAAGGAAGACCAACTTGAGAACAAAGATACACTGATAGAAAAGGCATTTGAGATACTAAGCGAATAACTTTATTGCCGAATAATTTGTCAAATCAGAAAATCTTCCTATCTTTGCACCGCTAAACAAAAAAGCTACCTGCGGATGTGGCGTAATTGGTAGCCGCGCCAGACTTAGGATCTGGTGCCGTGAGGCGTGTAGGTTCGAGTCCTATCATCCGCACCAAAATAAACTAGAAAGCCTTCAAGATACGTTCTTGGAGGCTTTTTAATTGCTTACAATATGAAGAAACATCAACTTTGCTGTATTGGTCACATCACATTAGATAAAGTAGTTACCCCTCAAAGCACTGTTTATATGCCGGGAGGAACCGCTTTTTACTGTTCACACGCCATTCGTCATTTCAATGATATCGACTATACACTGGTCACGGCAGTTGGTGCAACAGAAATGAACGTTGTAAAACAGCTGCGTAAGGTCGGCATTGATGTCACTGCATTGCCCAGCCGGCATTCCGTATATTTCGAGAACATCTACGGGACCAATCCCGATGACCGTACCCAACGTGTACTGGCAAAAGCTGATCCTTTCACCGCTTCCCAACTCCGTGAGATAGACGCGGAGATTTACCACCTCGGCTCCCTGCTGGCCGACGACTTCTCACTGGAAGTAATCAAGGAGCTTTCCCTAAAAGGATTGATTGCAGTAGACTCACAAGGTTACCTGCGTGAAGTACGTGACACTCATGTATATCCGACAGACTGGACCGACAAGCGGAAAGCCTTACGATATATCCATTTCCTGAAAGTCAACGAACACGAAATGGAAGTGCTGACCGGACTTTCCGATCCTCACGAAGCCGCCCGGCGGTTGCATGAATGGGGAGTAAAAGAAGTGTTAGTTACATTGGGAAGCATGGGCTCACTTATTTTCAACGGGACGGACTTTTTCCGTATCCCGGCTTATAAGCCTGCGCAAGTGGTGGACGCGACAGGCTGCGGTGATACATATACAATCGGCTATCTGTATCAACGGGTATCCGGAACCGGCATTGAGGAGGCGGGGCGTTTCGCCGCTGCGATGTCGACACTGAAAATCGAGAAATCCGGTCCTTTCAACGGCAACAAAGAAGATGTCTTCCACTGCATAGAGACAGCGGAAGAAATGTTTTAAGGTCACTATTGCTATTTCACATCGGTTCCTTTTGTGTTAAAATCGGACATTCCTGTATTTTCCAAAATCTTTTTTGCCTTTCGTTTGTTCACTTTGTTACTTTCGCCAAATAGCGGCAGAAAAAGACTTCAACCTAAATAGTAACAAATGGAAAAATTTAATGCAATGAGGACTAGACTTTTACAACATCTTCAGAAAAAAGCCATCAGGTCAAAGAGCATCATGACGCTTGTTTGCCTGCTACTGGCCTCTGCATCAGCCTTTGCACAGACAAAGACGGTGACAGGAACAGTGACGGACGCTGCCAATGAACCATTGATCGGCGCATCGGTACTCGTACAAGGAACTTCCACCGGAACCATCACGGACATGGACGGTAAATATTCAATCTCTGTCACTCCGGAGGACGTACTGGCATTTTCATACGTGGGGATGACTTCGCAAACCATTAAAGTGGGGACACAGAACGTCATCAATGTCACTTTAAAAGAAGATTCACAAGTACTAGCCGAAACAGTCGTTATCGGATACGGTAGTGCAAAGAAAAGAGACTTGACAGGTTCTATCACCAATATCAAAGGAGAAGAGTTAGCCAACAAACCGGCAATGAATCCGCTGTCTTCCCTGCAGGGAAAGGTAGCAGGTGTGCAGATTGTCAACTCCGGCCGGGCCGGATCTGATCCGGAAATACGTATTCGCGGAACAAACTCCATCAACGGATATAAACCGCTGTACATTGTCGACGGATTATTCAATGACAACATCAATTTCCTGAATCCGGAGGACATCGAATCTATGGAAATCCTGAAAGACCCGTCATCTCTGGCTATCTTCGGTGTTCGCGGTGCGAATGGTGTCATCATCATTACCACAAAGAAAGCCAAAGAGGGGCAGACGCTGGTCAATATCAATACTTCTTTCGGTTTCAAGAAAGTGGTGGATAAAGTGAAACTGGTGAATGGTTCACAATTCAAGGAACTATATAACGAACAGCTTGCCAATCAGAAAGATGACCCTTTCGATTATACCGGCTGGGATGCCAATACAGACTGGCAAGACGAAATTTTCCAGACTGCTTTCATTACAAACAATAACATCAGTATTACAGGGGCTTCGCCCAAACACAGTTTCTATCTGGGCGTAGGCTACTCTTACGAACAAGGCAACATCGAGCATGAGAAATTCAGCAAGGTAACCATCAACGCAAGTAATGATTATAAGATTACGGACTTTTTGAAAGTCGGTTTCCAATTCAACGGTGCACGTATGCTTCCTGCAGATTCCAAACAGGTGTTGAATGCCCTGCGTGCAACTCCTATCGCTCCGGTGTATAACAACGAATACGGATTATATACGGCTCTGCCCGAATTCCAGAAAGCGCAGATTAGCAACCCGATGGTAGACGTCGAATTGAAAGCGAATACTACCAAAGCGGAGAACTACCGGGCATCCGGTAATATTTATGGTGAAGTAGACTTCCTGAAACATTTCACGTTCAAAGCAATGTTCTCCATGGATTATGCGTCGAACAACGGACGGACGTATACACCGATCGTAAAAGTATACGATGCCGCTGTCAACGGAGGGATCTCTACTTTGGGAACAGGCAAGACCGAGGTCAGCCAGTTTAAAGAGAATGAAACAAAAGTTCAGAGCGACTACCTGTTGACATACACCAACAGCTTTGATAATGGAAATCATAACCTGACAGCTACCGCCGGTTTTACTACCTATTATAATTCGTTGAGCCGGTTGGACGGAGCACGCAAGCAGGGGGTCGGACTGGTTATTCCGGATGATCCGGACAAATGGTTTGTCAGCATCGGCGATGCGGCTACCGCTACCAATGGAAGTACTCAATGGGAACGCAGTACATTATCCGTACTTGCACGCGTGATCTACAACTATAAAGGTAAATACTTGTTCAACGGTTCTTTCCGCCGGGATGGTTCTTCCGCTTTCTCCTACACAGGCAATGAATGGCAGAACTTCTTCTCACTGGGTGGAGGTTGGTTGATGTCCGAAGAAGAATTTATGAAAGACATCAAATGGCTGGATATGTTGAAAATCAAAGCATCTTACGGTACGTTAGGAAACCAGAACCTGGATAAAGCCTATCCTGCCGAACCCTTATTGACCAATGCTTATTCGGCTGTATTCGGTAAACCGTCCATCATTTATCCCGGATACCAGCTTGCCTATCTTCCTAATCCTAACCTGCGTTGGGAAAAAGTAGAAGCCTGGGAAGCCGGATTTGAAACGAACCTGCTTCGCAACCGCTTGCATTTTGAGGGTGTTTACTATAAGAAGAATACCAAAGATTTGTTAGCCGAAGTTCCCGGAATTTCCGGAACTATCCCCGGTATCGGAAACTTGGGAGAGATCCAGAATAAAGGAGTGGAAATGGCTGTAACCTGGCGCGATCAGATTGGTGACTGGGGATATTCCGTCAGTGCCAACCTGACTACTATCAAGAATGAGGTAAAAAGTCTTGTTCAGGAAGGATATTCCATCATTGCCGGAGATAAGCAGCAAAGTTACACAATGGCAGGTTATCCTATCGGATATTTCTATGGTTATAAAGTGGCAGGCGTTTATCAGTCACAAGCAGATATTGACGCATCACCCAAAAATACACTGGCTACCGTTACCCCCGGTGACCTAAAATTCGCCGATGTGAACGGTGACGGAGAAATCACCCCGGAAGACCGTACCATGATAGGCAACCCGACTCCAAAGGTCACTTACGGTTTTTCTCTCGGAGTAGACTACAAGAATTGGTCGTTAGGCATCGACATGATGGGACAAGGTGGAAACAAGATTTTCCGTACATGGGATAACTACAATTTTGCCCAGTTCAACTACCTGGAACAACGCTTGGACCGCTGGCACGGAGAAGGTACGTCCAACACCCAACCGTTGCTGAACACCAAACATTCCATCAACAACCTCAACTCCGACTATTACATTGAGGACGGCAAATTCTTCCGTATCCGCAACGTACAGTTAGCGTATACGTTCGACAAGAGCTTAATTGCCAAAATACGTCTGCAAGCTCTGAAAGTCTATGTCAACATACAGAACTTGAAGACATGGAAACATAACACCGGATATACTCCCGAACTTGGAGGAACTGCCACCGCATTCGGAGTAGATAACGGCAGTTATCCTGTACCTGCAGTCTATACCTTCGGTATCAACCTAACATTCTAGTGACAAGGTGCCACTGCCAGTTTTCCATGCGGAACACAACTTTAATCTTTAAAACTATCATTATATGAAACTGAATAAATATATATTTGCAACCCTTATTACTTCAACTACATTATTTCTAGGCAGCTGTAGTGACTTTCTGGATCGTAGTCCACAAGGACAGTTTACGGAAGATGATAATCCGAACGCTCTGGTCAACGGGAAGATTTATAATGTCTATACGATGATGCGTAACTATAATGTGACAGCCGGCCCTCCTGCTTTTGCCATCCACTGTTTCCGTTCGGAAGATTCGGAAAAAGGAAGTATTGCCAGCGATGGCTCTGATGTAGCCGAAATGTATGATGATTTTGTGTATACACCGACCAACGGCCTACTGGGTGCTTATTGGGGACAGAATTATGCCATCATCTACCAATGTAATGAGATTCTTGATGCCATTGCAGAAAAAGAAACAGCCGGACAAACAGAAACTGAAGACATCATCAATAAGGGAGAGGCCTCTTTCTTCCGTGCTTATTGCTACTTCAATCTGGTAAGAGCTTTCGGCGAAGTTCCTTTGGTGACTTATAAAATCAACGATGCTTCGGAAGCCAATATCCCGAAGACAAGTGCTGATAAAATCTATGAGCAAATCGACAAGGACCTGAAAACAGCAGAAGAGTCATTGCCGGAAACATGGAGCAGCGAATACACCGGACGACTGACTTGGGGAGCTGCCCGTTCCTTACACGCGCGTACTTATATGATGCGCAACGACTGGAACAATATGTACACAGCCTCCACCGACGTCATCAAAAAGGGGCTCTACAACTTAAAGACTCCGTATAATGAGATTTTCACGGATGATGGTGAAAATAACGGAGGTTCTATATTCGAGTTGCAATGTACAGCTACTGCCGCTCTTCCTCAAAGTACCGTTATCGGTAGCCAGTTCTGTGAAGTACAAGGTGTACGCGGAGCAGGTCAATGGGACTTGGGATGGGGATGGCACATGGCAACAGAGTATATGGCGCAAGCATACGAACAGGGTGATCCACGCAAAAACTCTACCCTACTCTACTTCCGCCACTCGGACAGCGATCCTATCACACCGGAAAACACCAACGAACCATACGGCGAGTCTCCGGTTTCCCCGGCAATGGGTGCTTATTTCAATAAGAAAGCCTATACCGACCCGGCATTGCGTAAAGAATATACCAACAAAGGATTCTGGGTAAACATTCGTCTGATCCGCTACGCAGATGTACTGCTGATGGGAGCCGAATCAGCTAATGAAAAAGGTATTCCGGGTGAAGCAATCGACTATTTGGAACAAGTACGCGCACGCGCCAGAGGCACCAATAGCAATATATTGCCTAAAGTGACGACTACCGATCAGGGAGAATTGCGTGAGGCCATCCGCCACGAACGCCGTGTGGAATTAGGATTGGAATTCGACCGTTTCTATGATCTCGTTCGTTGGGGCATTGCAAAAGAAGTGTTGCACGCAGCCGGTAAAACCAATTATCAGGACAAAAACGCACTGCTTCCACTGCCACAGACAGAGATCGACAAGTCTAAGGGAGTGTTAGTACAGAACCCCGACTACCAATAAGAAAGTTCCTCGGTGCCGAACGGTTGTTTCCTCGGTGCCGAAACTACTGTTCCTCGGTGTCGAACAATGTCCTCCTCGGTGCCGAACATTCAACGCATCAGGAGGACTTTATATGAATAGAGATAAAAGTAACTATAATAATATGATATACAAAAAGTTAAGTCTATCCGTCCTGTTGTTTGCCGCAGGTTTTCTAACCGCGTCGGCACAAAAGTCGCCACAGGATATGGATCGTTTCATCGACGTATTGATGAATAAAATGACGCTGGAAGAAAAAATCGGACAGTTAAATCTTCCTGTCACCGGAGAGATCACTACGGGACAAGCTAAAAGCAGCGACATCGCCGCAAAAATCAAGAAAGGCGAAGTGGGAGGATTGTTCAATCTGAAAGGAGTAGAGAAAATACGTGAAGTACAGAAACAGGCTGTGGAAGATTCCCGACTGGGTATTCCGTTATTGTTCGGGATGGACGTTATTCACGGGTACGAAACGATGTTCCCTATCCCGCTCGGTTTGTCTTGCACCTGGGACATGACAGCCATTGAAGAGTCTGCCCGCATTGCAGCCGTAGAGGCAAGTGCTGATGGAATCTCATGGACTTTCAGCCCGATGGTGGATATTTCACGCGACCCTCGTTGGGGACGCGTATCCGAAGGTAGTGGCGAAGACCCGTTTCTCGGTGCCATGATTGCCGAAGCGATGGTACGCGGCTATCAGGGGAAAAACATGGAACGGAATGACGAAATCATGGCCTGCGTAAAACACTTTGCGCTATATGGGGCAGGTGAAGCCGGCCGCGACTATAACACCGTGGATATGAGCCGCCAACGAATGTTCAATGATTATATGCTGCCGTATGAAGCAGCCGTTGAAGCGGGTGTAGGCAGCGTGATGGCTTCTTTTAATGAAGTAGACGGTATTCCGGCCACTGCCAATAAATGGCTGATGACGGATATTCTCCGCGGACAGTGGGGATTCAACGGTTTTGTAGTGACTGATTATACCGGAATTTCAGAAATGATCGACCACGGTATCGGCGATCTTCAGACAGTATCCGCCCGTGCCATCAACGCCGGAGTGGATATGGATATGGTAAGCGAGGGTTTTGTAGGGACACTGAAGAAATCCGTTCAGGAAGGAAAAGTCTCTATGGAAACATTGAATACGGCTTGCCGTCGTATTCTGGAAGCCAAATATAAACTGGGATTGTTTGATAATCCCTATAAATATTGCGATCCGAAACGTCCGGCACGCGACATCTTTACCAAAGCCCATCGTGATGCAGCCCGCAGAATTGCAGCAGAAAGTTTCGTTCTTCTGAAGAATGACAGTCCCGACGGTAATCCGAACGGAAATCCGTTGTTGCCTTTCAACCCTAAAGGAAATATTGCAGTAATCGGTCCGTTGGCAAACAGCCGTAGCAATATGCCGGGTACATGGAGCGTAGCAGCTGTGCTCGACCGTTGCCCTTCTTTGGTAGAAGGATTGAAAGAGATGACAGCCGGAAAAGCGAATATCATGTACGCTAAAGGAAGCAACCTGATTAGTGATGCAAGTTACGAAGAACGGGCAACGATGTTCGGCCGTTCCCTGAACCGTGACAATCGCACCGACCAGCAGTTGCTGGACGAAGCATTGAACGTAGCCCGTCGGTCGGATATCATCATCGCAGCGCTAGGCGAATCTTCTGAAATGAGCGGTGAAAGCAGCAGTCGTACAGACTTGAATATTCCCGACGTACAACAGAATCTGTTGAAAGAACTTTTAAAGACAGGCAAACCGGTGGTACTGGTGTTATTTACCGGACGTCCGCTTACGCTGAACTGGGAACAGGAGCATGTGCCTGCCATTCTGAATGTATGGTTCGGAGGTAGTGAAGCCGCTTACGCCATTGGTGACGCCCTCTTCGGTTACGTCAATCCGGGTGGAAAACTGACCATGACTTTCCCGAAGAATGTCGGCCAGATACCTCTTTATTATGTGCACAAAAATACCGGACGCCCATTGAAAGATGGCAAATGGTTCGAGAAATTCCGCAGCAACTATCTTGATGTGGATAATGATCCGCTTTATCCGTTCGGTTACGGCCTTTCTTATACGACGTTCTCTTACAGCGACATCGACTTGAGTCATTCTTCCATGGACATGAACGGTTCGTTGACCGCGGCAGTGGAGGTTACCAATACCGGAACATGGCCCGGCTCGGAAGTGGTACAGCTTTATATCCGCGACGTTGTGGGTAGCAGTACCCGTCCCGTCAAAGAGCTGAAAGGTTTCCAAAAGATATTCCTCGAACCGGGAGAAATGAAGATTGTCCGTTTCAAGATTGCTCCGGAAATGCTTCGATACTATAATTATGACTTGCAACTGGTTGCCGAACCGGGCGACTTTGAAGTGATGATCGGTACGAACAGCCGTGATGTGAAAACCGCGAAGTTCACGTTAAACTAAACTTTTATCACCTTGATTATGAACGATAAATATAAAAGAATAATAGAAATGAGTGCACTTCCGCTCATGTTACTATTTCTATCCGCCGTTGCCCTGACTTTCCAGAGCTGTAAAGGGAAAAGCAAAAGCAATAACCTTTCCGCAGCCACCGACTCGTTATCGGACGACGCCCTGATGGATACCGTCCAGCGACGGACTTTCCTTTATTTCTGGGAAGGTGCCGAGCCGAATAGCGGCTTAGCTCCCGAACGTTATCATGTAGACGGCGTTTATCCAGAAAACGATGCCAACGTAGTCACTTCCGGCGGCAGCGGCTTCGGCATCATGGCTATCCTTGCGGGAATCGACCGCGGTTACGTCACCCGCGAAGAGGGACTGGCACGAATGGAACGCATCGTTTCTTTCCTCGAAAAGGCAGACCGTTTCCACGGAGCCTACCCTCATTGGTGGTATGGTGATACGGGCAAGGTGAAACCATTCGGCCAGAAAGATAATGGGGGCGATCTGGTAGAGACCGCTTTCCTCATCCAAGGACTGCTGGCCGTACACCAATATTACGTCAACGGAAACGAGAAAGAGAAAGCCCTCGCCCAACGTATCGACCAGATTTGGCGGGATGTCGACTGGAACTGGTATCGGCAAGGCGGGCAAAACGTTCTTTACTGGCATTGGAGTCCAACGTATGGCTGGGAAATGAATTTCCCTGTACACGGCTACAACGAATGTATGATTATGTATATTCTTGCCGCCGCTTCTCCTACACACGGAGTACCTGCGGCTGTCTATCATGACGGTTGGGCACAGAACGGAGCCATCGTTTCTCCGCATAAAGTGGAAGGAATCGAGTTGCACCTCTGCTATCAGGGCACCGAAGCCGGACCGCTTTTCTGGGCTCAATACTCTTTTCTCGGACTTGATCCGGTGGGACTGAAAGATGAATACTGCCCCAGCTACTTCCACGAAATGCGCAACCTGACACTGGTGAACCGTGCTTACTGCATCCGCAACCCTAAACATTACAAAGGTTTCGGACCGGATTGTTGGGGACTGACCGCCAGCTACTCCGTCGATGGATATGCGGCTCATTCGCCCAATGAGCAGGAGGACAAAGGAGTAATCTCCCCTACCGCCGCGCTTTCATCCATTATCTATACACCGGAATATTCCATGCAAGTGATGCGCCATCTATATGGTATGGGAGATAAAGTGTTCGGTCCTTTCGGATTCTACGATGCTTTCAGCGAAACGGACAATTGGTATCCGCAACGTTATCTGGCTATCGACCAGGGTCCTATTGCTGTCATGATCGAAAACTACCGGAGCGGATTATTGTGGAAACTCTTCATGAGCCATCCCGACGTACAGGCCGGGTTAACCAAACTTGGTTTTAACACCAACAAGCAAGACGTGAGACAGAAATAAGAGGGAATCCCGGTGTGCGGAAGTGGTCTACTGACCACCTCCACCACCGGTGTTTCCACCTCCTCCGCCGCCACCTTTCACATCGTCATTGTCGATGCTTCGTGCGGCTTTCTTCACACTGGCTTTCAACTCACCAAGCCGATAGCTAATACTGAAACCGTAATACCGGCTCGGATATTTGCTCGAACTCTTCGAAATAAAGTTAGCTCCTTCTGTGTGGTTATTGTAAGTTCTGTATTTCTCCAGAACATTGCTGCAATAAATATTCAAAGAAAGACGTTCTTCTTTCAGGAAAGAACGGCTCAATCCCAAACTATAATAACTATATCCTGAACCTTTTCCCTGCAAACTGATTCGGGGTGTGCTACCTCCACCGTTCAGGCTCAAACGTACTTTTCCCGGTAAGGTCTGCTGAATTCCTCCATAAGCAGAAGCATTCCATCCATAATTATGCAGCTCTTGGGCAGGACTCCGCAAATCGCTATAATTGCCACGTCCATTGACGTAAATTCTCGTTTTAGGAGAAGCGTTCCAGTTCAAATAAAAGTTCAATCCTGTTTCCCGGCTCTTTCCGATATTACCGTATGTGCTATACAGTGCACCGTAGGGAGCTTTATGCCCACCTTCAAAGATTTCTCCGTCTTTATCAGTAATCAAACGGCTGATTCTTTCAATTCCATTGTTATTGAAAGAATGACGCAAAGAAAGATTGATGTTGAACTTGGACGTAAAACTGCTGTAAGACAAGTCGAACGAATGACTCTTCTCACTCTTCAGGTTCGGATTTCCCTGATTGATAAACATCGGATTCTGATTATCGAAATAAGGATTCAAATTCCAGATACCCGGACGCCAGATACGCATATTATATCCACCACGCAAATTCTGCGTCTTTCCTAGTTTTATTCCCAAGGAAACGGAAGGAACCAGATCACTAAAATTCGAATCAAAGTTCTCGCCCGGACCCACCAGATACTTCACCTCTTGTATGGTTTGCTCATAACGTAATCCCGGTTTGAAAGTAAATCCCTTGTATTTCAGCGTATATCCGGCATAAGCAGAGAGAATATGATTCAAATGACGGTACTCGCTACTACGATTCTCATTATATGCATAGTTTTCACTTGCTCCCTCGGCTTCATAAAACCGATTATCACTGGAGTTACGTCGGAAAATATATTTGGCACCGGTTTCAATTGTATGCAACTTTCCAATCGGAGTAGTATAGTCCACCTGGAAAGTCTGCTCCATCGTATTTGTCTTTCCGTCCGAATGGAAATTCTTTAATGACAATTCTTTGATGATATCCAGTTTATTCTCATCAGGCTCGATGTCCAGATAAGTATTATATGAATCATTCGTTTGGGGTTGGGAATTGATTTTATAAGAAAACGTAATCATTCGTTCTTTATTCTTTCGGGAAGTACGCTGATAGTCTATATTTCCGTTGATAGAATACCATGACCCTTTTCCATGATTGTCGGTTCTATAACGGTACGCAAAATCCTGTCGGTCAGCTCCGTGCATAATCGTATTTCCGCCACTGTTACTTTTGTCACTGCTACCGTACATTCCGAAAGCCACGGTCAGCAACCTCAACGTATCAATCTCGTAACTGGCTTCCAAATTGCCATACTGGAAATTCCCTTTCGACTTGGAGCTACTTTCCGATTCCAGATATTTTTCATTCTCCTTATCCGGTTCGTAGTTTTCGCGATAACTATCGGAATAGCTGCGCGGGCTATTATTATAATTGTAGTTATAGTTGGCAGAAACAGTCAGTTTACCTTGTTTCACCATTGCGTAAGTGCCGGCACCTACTCCGTTATTATTAGCATTTCCTCTGAAAGTAGCCGTGTATCCTTCAAATCCGGAACCTACTGTGACGATATTCAGAATACCTCCGATACCTTCCGCATCATATTTAGCTCCCGGTGAAGTTATCACCTCAATATATTTGATCGTGTTTGCCGGCATACTTTTCAGTACTTCCTTCGGATTATTACTCATCATATTATTGGGCTTTCCATTTACATGTATCTTGAAACTGCTACTGCCGTTTACTTGTACATTGTCTTCTCCATCCACCGTTACCAAAGGCACTTTCCGAAGCATCTCCAATATACTGTTCGATTTTGAGTCCGGGTCATCTTCAATATTATATTCAATCTTATCCACATCTACCTTTACCAACGGTTTTTGTGCGACTACCTCCACTCCTTTCAATACGTTATTGGCTTCTGAAGAAATCATTGTACCCAAGTCAACCTCCTTCGCAGACGGTTTTAGAGTAAATTCCTTTATTATCGGCGCTTTACCAATCGAAGAAATAGTGATGATGTAATTGCCCGCAGCGACATTCAGTTTCTCCTGAAATTTACCATTCGCCCCAGTCACCGCCATCTTGACTGCTTTATCCGGAGCATTTTTGGGAGTAATCTTAATCGTTGCATACGGTTCTCCCTCTTGTGTTAGAGAATCAAGAAGTACTCCTTTGACAGTATAAGAAGGAGCTGTGGATTTTTGTGCCCATCCCGCCACGGAGGTAGCGAACACGAATAGAATTAGTAGTAACAGTCTGTGTTTCATGACTAGAAATATTTAGTTTATGTTTATTAGACGCAGGACATTCAAAAATGCTGCAAAGTTGAAGGCCAAAAGTAGTTGGTTTATCTACACTTACGAATTTTTCGGAGTTAAGAATATAAAACGAATGGATAAAAAATCTTACTACAGTATATTTCTAGTATTTTTAAACATTTTTGTTCAGGGATATCTTTAAATATATCTATTCAGGGGCATCTTTAAATGTTTCTATTCAAGAGTACTTTTAGACATTTCTGTTCAACGGTATCAGTTATTCCATATTTAAAATGAGATAGGATGGTATTTACCGTCGCATCAACCGTATCAGTCGCCTTAAGTGAGCGCAGATTCTTCCAATCCAGCAAGTACTAAAGTTCTCTTCATATTTCGTGAACACTTTCTCACAATCCCGAAGCCGGCTGTTTTGCCTTTTCATAGCTGTTTGTATCTCTTTCATTCGGACAATTTGTTCCCTTTGACACAAGAGTTCCTTGTCCTGACAGCCAATAATTTTAACATATAAGTTACAGATATTTGCTTTTTCAATACATAGTTCTTCCAATGTGTCGATATACTCGGCTGTAATTCGATCCTTATTCTGATGAAGAAATCCGATAAGGCTTTCTTCATCGACAGTGGTGATGCCTTTCTCATAGGACATCGGGAATCTTTTCATCTCTGCCCAAAGCCAAATAACTTCTTTGTTGATTCCATACTTGGCCGCCGCTTCTTCTACGCTAATCCATTTTGGCATAATGCTTTTGTTTTAATGTGTTCCACAATAAAGATTGATATTATTCTGTTTATGTGGCACAACGGGCATACACGTTTTCTGTATTTCAGGCAGGCAGGTAATTGGTTAGGTTAAATTTTCTGGGGTAATCATAACCGGCCGGACATAAGAAAGACGTGAATGCTGTTGCACCATTATCCGGAATCAAGGTCTAGCGAAACCCTCCCAAAAGATAATAATGACAACAGACACCCACGTCAATCGTTTATATATAACACATCTTTTACGGATATGTTGATATAAGCCGTTAACGTGGAATATCTGCCGCATCATCTCTCCTTGGTTTAAATCGCTAGATTCTGATTCCGAGAGATAACACTTACATATTCCTATTTTAGTAATATATACCGCCTCCCGCTAGTTTCATCACGCTAATGAGCAGAAAGCGTATGACAAAGATATACATATTTTTTTAGATGCAGTGGAAATATGGAAATAAATGCAGGAAATTATGTATATTCAGCAAGCCGGCTCAGTTGTAATTCTTGGGGGATTTGGTTCAGGACAGCCATATCCCTAAAAATTGATTCATTTCCGTGCCGGTTTTGAGCTAGAACTCGTTCGTTTCCGCAAGCTAATGAGATAATTTATTTAGTTCAACGGTTGATTGGGTGAGTCACTTACTCAACTGATGTTGGTTTTGAATCAATTGCCACTAATGATTTCATTAGTTACTTTTAGGTAATTGCTTGCCTATTAATATGTATTTCATAGCCTAATGAGTTTTCGTTTGACTTAAGTCGAACGAACGCTTAACTTAAGTTGAACTATCGCTTGACTTAACTCAAACGAAAACTCATTAGGCAATCAAAAAAATAATATAGGCAAGAAGAAAAAATAAAAGTAGCATAGTGGCGAGGTATAATTAACGATAGCATAGTTTATTCATTTCTGAAACAGAAAGGAACAAAATCGCATCTCTGCGATGAAGTCAAAGAGTGCTAATTACTTCAGAGCATTTCGGCCTTTAAATATCCAGAAAAAAGTTTGCGATGTTTTTACTCTAACACCCTTACCCTCACACCTGTAACCATGATGGATAAACTGTTTGAGCTAATAGGTGAGGGTGTTAGAGTAAAAACATCGCAAAACTTTTTTTAGAGGAATATTTGCAGTGATATTCGGCAAGCCGCATGAAACATATTTAGA
>ERZ773221.1464-NODE-1464-length-22410-cov-6.001208_pt1 | contig 22410 bp, 29 predicted proteins | sample MGYA00580994_ERZ773221 | MGnify/ENA primary metagenome ERZ773221 (study PRJEB29015, sample SAMEA2737758) | human gut metagenome | biome: human gut; feature: human-associated habitat; material: faeces | place: China | collected 2012 ... | reverse complement strand
ATGGACTTGCGGGTATAATCGTGATTTGTGCACTCGCTTTCTATATCTGGCTACGTAGAAAGTATAGGTAATGATTATGAATGATACACAGAGGGGATAATAGATAAATTGTATGTTGAATTATAGTATAAAAATAATACAGAGAATTATTTTATTTGCTTTTATACTTTTACTCACTTTCAATATTGCTGGTTGCAAGCGCAATACTATTACCATTCAGTATATGCTTGAAGTTCCGAATCTTCAATTTGTAGAAACTAGGTACTACTTTGATGGACAATGGCGGATTGGAAGTAGATTGCGTGAAAAAGATGATGAGTTGTTAGAAGTCGGTAAGGTTTATGCGAATAGTATTATTAATAATAAAATAACATGTTTGGACAATTTTGATTTATCAACGTTTCAGATTGAAGTATTTCTGATAGATTCGACTAGTAGTAATACATATGCACACAGTAATCTTTTATCAATACCTGTTGAATATGGAAAATCGTATACAGTGATTATTGGAGGAGATCCTGAAACGGGTTTGAATCTAAGGCTTAAATAAAATCAGTATAAAGATTGTTGGGATATCATAAACAACCAATCGAACAATATGTACTTGCAGGTATAATTGGTGTCTTTCTATTTATTATTTATCCCTGGTTAAAAAGAAAGAGAAGGTAGAACTATGAAGAAGTATGCAACGGCATTGTTATGTGTATTCTTGGTTTGTGGATGTTCGAATATAACACCAAATAATGAAAAAGTAGAGGTTAGTCAGGAAAAGCTAGAGAATATGACAGCCTTATATACGGGTCTTGCAGAAGATAATGAAACTATAGATAATAAGTCGAAGATTGGTGTATGGGCCTATTATGAGGATGGTACAAAAGAATTTATTACACAAGGATGGACTGTCAAAGATCCTGTCACATTAGAAGCTGGAAAGACTTCAGAGGTTACTGTTGAATATCGGGGATTAGAAAGTACGATTTCAGTGGAGTGCAGTGAAGTGGATAAAGCATCCTTTAAGGCGGAATCACAGTCACCGGATCAATCGGATTTGGAGGTTACACATTCTAAGTGGTATGGAAAGAAATTGACATATACGGGCAAAATCGTAGCTCGCGTAGATGATAAAGATTTTAGAGGATACATGATCAGTATCTTTGATGATAAGTCGTATGTTTGTGTACTTGATTACAATAAAGAATTTGATTTTACAGAAGGTCAAACTGTTACATTCTGGGCATATGGTCTTGGGCGTGTGGAATCCAAAGGATTGTTTGGAAAAGAGAGAAGTTGTATTGCGTTTAAGGCAAAATATATGGAAGAAGTATAATAACTGTTTTATGAATTACAAAATGGTGAGGCGGAAAAACTTATGGATTTAAATGAATATGTTAAATTTGATGATTCTTGCAGACAATTTGAGATTGTTACTGGAACACAGGGAAAATACTCTTATGATGATGTGATAAGAGTATCTGTTTTAAATGAAAAGGCAAAATATAAGGGAAAAGGAATTCCATTTACAGCTGTACTTCCAGGTGGACCATTACCATCTGGCTTATTACAGGATCCATATTTGTATGTTGGAGTGAAAATTGTTTTAAAGAATGAAACTGTATTAGCTATTTATGTGTCGAAAGAAAAGACAATGGTCAATACAGATCAGTACATACAAGATCGTAAGATCGCAAAGAAAATAGAGGAGGTGATTAAAAATGTGTGTGAAATTTCATGATGAAGAAAATAGATTAGAAATAATGGGTGGGGCAAGCTGTTTATATGAAGAGATTCAAAAGTGTTCTATTCAAAATGAAGATGCTAATTTTAAAGGTAAAACAAAACCATTTACACATACAATTTTAGGTGGAGCTACATTTATGGCGGGTGCAGTAGAACCAATGATGTATGTAGGCATTAAAGTTGTTTTGAAGGATAATAGTGTATTGCCAATCTATGTTTCCAAGGAAAAAGTGTTATTTAATAGTGATAAGTATTTAAATGATGTTAAAGAAGCCAATGCAATATTGAAGGAATTAGAAAAGAGATTGCATGTCTAAAGAAAGTTGGGTGAATAAATATGTGGAACAGACAACAAGTTAAAGAACAAGCCAAACAAATCATGAAACGAAACTATTGGAAGATGTTTGTGGTTACGTTGATCGCATCAACATTGACAGGTGAAAAAACAACCATTATTGAAAGAGTACAAGACTTTGCATCAAACAACCATTCTTATGATGCTCAGCCTATATTTTATTCATCTAATTTTGAACTTATATTTTATTCATTCATTTCTGTTGCCAGTATTCTTGGAATCCTCTATACAATCTTTATTGGTAATGTCATCGTAGTTGGAAAAAATGGATATTTTATTAAGAATCATGATGAGAATCCTGAACTTGGTGAAATCTTTAAAGGGTTCAAGGGTAATTATTTAAATGTGGTAAAAATCATGTTTTTAATGGATTTAAAAACCCTACTATGGTTGTTACTATTCATAATTCCTGGATTTGTTAAGGCTTATGAATATTCTATGATTCCATATCTATTGGCAGAAAATCCAAATCTTTCGGCTGATGAAGCCTTCTCTTTATCCAAACAAATGACGACTGGACAAAAGATGGATTTATTTGTCTTAGATTTATCTTTTCTAGGATGGATCATTCTAGGCTTGATTTGTTGTGGAATTGGAATTCTGTTTGTACTACCTTATCCAGAAGCTACAAGAGCTGAAGTTTATTTGATTTTAAAAGAATCTGTAAAGATATAAAAACTGATGCTATGGAAAAGAAATCTAATAGTTGGGTGAAGTGGGTAGTGAATGGTTATTGGTTGTTTCAACTTTTAAGAAGATTGTTAGGATTTCATAAACAACCAATCGAACAATATGTACTTGCAGGTATTATAAGTGTTTGTATATTGATTATATATCCATGGTTAAAAAGAAAGTACGGGGATGCTCATGAATGATAAACAGAGGGAAATAATTCATAAATTGAATAGGGATAATGAAGCATTAAATCAAGGGCATAATTCCATGGTGGAATATTCTAAAGGGATGATTTGTATAGGATCATTGATTGTATGTTTCTTGATCTACTATTTTACGAAGTATACATTTCAATTTGGATTCTGGACTTTTGAAGTATATAACTTAGTTTATGCCAAGAACGATAAGAAAAAGATTGGAATAGGTCTTTTAATTCTAATTGTTTTATATATTCTTATAACGCTTTTGTGTGGATAAGCCTATGAAAAAGAAAGTAATGATTATTGGGTGTGTTTTACTGGCCTTGATCCTATCGACTGCAATCTATAGACAATACGTGGAAAGCAATATAATCTTCCATTCATTCAACGAACCAGCGAATATTAAGGTTGGAACAAAACTAGAGGAAACACTTATTGAGTTTTATCATACTGAAAATATAGATGATAATAAGGTAACTCATGAGTATATATATGATCAGAATATTGTTAATGAGGTTCAACCGGTAACTGTAAAGGTACATTATCAATTATTTACTTTTACAAATACTTATAAGCTATTGATAGTGGATTAATAAAAATCCGATAAATTTTAAACCAGAAAGGAAAAAGTATGTGTAGATTACTTTGTTTAATTAACTAATTTATACATATTTTGAGGAATGAATATGCTAAGGTATACAAGAAATAAATTTAGAAAAGAATCGATATCTGCAAAATTAATTAAAAAAAAAGAGGGTGAGTATTTTGCTATTCCTGGAAAAGTTCCAAGTCCAGAAGCTTTTTTTGAATTGATTTTTATGACTGAAGAGGGAATGAAAACTTTTGAAGTTAGTGTATTTGAATATAATGTTGTAGACGTTGGTATGGAAGGTACTTTAGTTTTTCAGGGATATCAATTGTTATCCTTCGGTGATTGGATAAAGGAATTTAGTTTATAGTATGACTTTACATTATTAGTGTTAAGAAGTAGACATGGTTTTATAAAGAATATTACGATTGATATAAAATCAGTAGATATATTTTTCAGCCTTAAAATATATCGTATTTTCTGAGTTTATAATCGTTATAGCATGCCAGATATAGGCAAAGTGTAGAAAATATAATAGAATCAGAATCAGCTGATTTAATCATCAAAATAAACAGAAGATACTTAAATAAGAACTTTATGGTGAATTTTTTGTCTATTGATTATGTAATGCAAACTAAAGAAAGAATAAAAGGAGATAATAAAAAGCTACAGAAACTATAATCACACTTGCTTTCCAATTTTCAATATTAGCGGATTCTAAAAATATTTCTCACAACGCCCAAATTAGTTAACAATACGGAACTACTGAAGCTTCGTGTTTGGGGTCTATTGGAAGTTATTGGTTATTTGGAAATGCATACAATACTAATAATTATATGAGCGGTTCTATTATTCATAATGGTTTGATAATGGCATCGGGACAAAATAGTAAATTTAGTACAGGATTCAGCGTTAATTGGAATCCAAAAACAGCTTATTCGCACTCACATACTGCATCCTCAGGATTAAGAACTAGATAATCAAAAGAGTTCCCTTATCAATAAGAGACTCTTTTTAGAAAGTTGAGATGAATTATGAAAAAATTATCATACTTGCTTGTTGCTATCCTAAGTGTATATATTTTTTATTCCGGATTCTCATCCTTTTCTTCTGATCAGATAAACAGAATGAATTCTTTTGCCACTTCAATTGGACAAACAACTAATAAAAAAGTAACAGGATTAAACCTACAATTTAATGAAGAATTAGTTTCAACAATTCATGAATATTGTGAAGAGACAAACAGTACAGGAATTATAGAAGTTTATGAAAATACTGAGGGGTTTATAAAAAAGAATTTAATCTATATTTATTCTGCTGATCCACAGGATTTGAAATCCCTATATATACGGAATGATCAAAAACAAATTGATTTCAAAAAGGATTCAAAGAATTATTATTCTACAAATATAAATGATAAGAATGCGTTCAATTATATTGACTATTTAAATCGAAGCTATTATGGAGATTACAATGACATATATGAATTTCACACTTTAAATGATTTGTTGAATCACACTCCAGGTTCTGAAATTATTACACTTTACTCTATTTCAAATTCAAATAAAACTTCTACAAGTCAAATGAAAGATTATTTTAAAGAATTTATCCCTGAAAATAGCCAAGGACAAGGTATCTCAGATGTTGAAATTGTTCCTTACTCTATGCAAAAAGAAAAATTTTTGAATATGGTTTTTTTGAATGCAATATTAGGGACTGCATTGATTTTCGCTTTTATTTTTCTGAAAGATAGAAAAGAAATAGTGATACGTAAAATGCTAGGAAATTCAAACAAGAAAATTTTTATATCACTATATACAAAACATATCGCAATCTTATATGGTCTATTTCTTTTCTTAGAAATTATTTTATTCGCATTATTTGTTGGCCCTTATAGACCATGTGCCTCTTTATTCTTATACTATCTAATCAATGAGGGAATTAAGCTACTTTTCAGTTTAATTATGATAGGAATTATTTTGTTAATTTCAACGATAACCGTCAAATCAGTGAAGTATATAAAACAAAATGGTACTCAAGAAAATAAAACAGTTCTATCATTGGTCTTGAAAGGAATTCTGATTTTTGTTTTATTTCCTGTATTCTTAACAAACTGCGCGGATTGGATAGAATCAGTACACTATCTCTACATTTTGAATTTGAATGAAAGTCAAATGTCGAATAAAATTATAACAAACGGCATATCTGTGTCTTTAAATGAGGACTTATTTTATTCATCTGAACTTGTTAATAAACTGTATTATTATATGCAGGAACATAATGGAATATATGAGGATTTCGATATAAACAAACGAATTGACTTCTTAAAAAATCATATGGACAGTGATTTAGAAATACCTGTTTCAAATGAAATACCATATATAGTTGTAAATAATAATTATTTAAAAGATTATACGATTCGCGATGAATTTGGAAATCCTTTAGATTTTAATCAGATAGAAGAATCTATTTTACTGATACCTGAAAATTATTCATTCAATCAAGATCAGATAAGCTATTATTCAAATTATGAAGATTGTAAGGTAATTCGAATCGAACCAAATCTTAGGTTTGTAAGACATATGCCTTATGTAGAAAATACGAAAGATTTAGAAAAAATAAATCCGGTAATTTTTATAGACCATAATTGGATGGAAAATGCAAGGGTTTCAACTGATAATTATTTTATCCCAATCGATACAAAAAAAAGTGTTTCAAATTTTAAAAGATTTTTAATTCAGAACAATATGGACAAAAAAGTAAAATTTTATTTAAGTGATTCTTATTTTGCACAGGTCAAGAACAAAAAAACATATGAATTGATTTCATTAACTATACTAATCGTTTTAATAAGCACAATTTTATTTGTTTACCAACTTCAAGCGATTGTCATTTTCTTATTTGAAAAAAGATACTATTTGTCTATTCAATATCTTTTAGGGAAATCTTTCTACGAAAGATATTCATTATACTTAAGTATAAATGTATCTCTTTATCTATCGGTGATTATTTTCTATGCATTATATTCTAAAAGAATATTAGAATCTTTTGAAATTGGCCTTTTAATACTTGGAATAGATTTGATATTTACCATTTTCACGTTAAAGAAAAAAGAATATGCTGAATGTGTAGATTCATTGAAAGGAGCCAGATAGTTATGAAGAAAATTGTAGAATTAGATTCGATTCAAAAGAAATTTAAAGAGAAAGTAATCTTTGATTCATTTTCTTGTACCATATATGAAAATGAGTTTGTTGCAATAATTGGAAAATCAGGATGTGGTAAATCAACATTGTTAAATATGATTGGCTTATTAGACAGTCCAGATTCAGGAGAAATCATTTTGTTTGGAGAAAAAGGAATTAAGCCATTTTCAAAGAAAGCCACTTTACTCTTAAAATCAAAAATAGGATATTTGTTCCAGAATTTTGCATTAATCGAAAATAAAACTGTATACGAAAATCTACAGATGGCAATAAATGAAAAAAATAATAAGACCGTAAATAAGTACATTGAAGACGCGTTAAAAAAAGTTGGCTTAAATGGATATTCAAAAAAATTCATTTATGAATGTTCTGGTGGAGAACAACAACGTATAGCACTGGCTAGATTATTAGTTAAGCCATGTGAATTGATTTTAGCCGATGAACCAACTGGATCACTAGATGAAGAAAATAAACAAATTGTTATAAAACTACTCAAAGAATTTAAAAGAGAAGGATGTACAATTATAATGGTTACACATGATATACAATTAGCTGAAGAATGTGATCGCGTAATAGATTTGAATGGTCATAGTTAAAAATGGTAATCCGCAATTAGATACCAGCTAGATTAAAAGTTGTAGGGTTTAAAATACTATGAGTGTTTTAAGGTTATTGCTTTCTAAAAGCAAAAATCCCTGTGACTTCTAAAGGTTGATTTATCCCTATCCAGTTTTAGAGGCACAATAAATTTGGATGGGGTTAGGTGAATTTGCTCTCCAAGAATTTAAGAAGCGGCATATACCCCAAAACGGTTTATAGCTGATATTGGGCTTGGACAATTTTGTTGTCCGGGTCCTTTTTTTTTAACTATTTTAATGCTTCCATCATCCTTGTGATTTCAAAATTAATGCCTTTTCTAAGATCAGCATACATATGTTTCTGAATCGCTCCCAGTTGCGATAACCATTGGCAGCTTTTGTAACTAATTTGATGATCGCATTACGATTCTCCATCAGGCATTGTTGATTCTTTTCTGTTCTACACTCATTTCTCCTGTGTCTAAGGAATTGGTTGTAGCACATCCAGATAAATTTGAATGATCTTCTTCACCAAAAGCCGGTGCAGTGTTCTCTGCAATTGGACATAATCATGTTGGTATAGTCACTGCAGTAAAAGATAATACATAAACTGTTCAAGAAGGTGATCTTGACTGTATTACAAATACATTTCAAGATGCAAAAAAGGATTGGCAAACAAAATCCTATACGTTAGATCAATTAAGATCTATATACGGTGGAGTAGTGTATGCTAATCCTAAATAACTTATTTTATCCATCCCTTTTTCTTGAATTCTTCAATTTGTGCCAATTGTTCTTCAGTTGGCATCTCTTTTTGATCACCAGAAGATTGATCCATATATTCATTGTTCCATCTTTTAAGTGTCTTAACAATAATATCAGTAATTCGAAGATCTCTTTCGGTGATTGAATCTAAATTCCAATTATCAATAATAGAATCACCCATCTTCTTTGTTATTACAATCTTAGAAGCTTTATATAATGCTTTCTTCTTTCCAAAATATCCATTTCCAGCAACGATGTTAAGCTTTTTTTCAAACGGTAATTTATTTCCAATATGTTCAATTTTATCCTTAATAGTTTCTTCTGGTATATTTGGAAAATAATTTGTTTGCCATTTTTGAGGGAAAATATGTTCAATCTCCCAACGTGATGGCAACAAATCATCTTGTTTTTCATATGCCAAGGTCTTTAATAACATTCTTACAACATTTCTGTTAGGATTTTTGATTTCAGCTTCTAAACGACTAGTATCAATTTCTTTAAAGTCAAATGAAGGAGTGTCAGAGTAAATGATTTTAGAATTAAGTTTCAAAATATCTTGTTTAACTGCATTAATGGTTGGTGCCAATATATATTTAGTCATTAGCTCCATTAAAAGCTTATTCAAGAATAGCCCAAATTTGTCTTCAAATGATTCTTCACTGCGATAACTTATATAGTAAACAACAACTGGATATTTCCAGAACTCATTAGGATAGGAACTAAGAGTATCTAGAGATTGACGGATTTTTGTGTTTTTCGACCAGTCCTCATTTTCTATTTCTTCTCCTTTATTAACGACCTTCCACAAGTTTAAAATAACAAATAGGTTTTCTATAAGCTCTGGTTCATACAATCTTGAAAACTTGTTTGCAGCATAATATTTACGTAGGCCAGGAGTTGTAGTGTTTGTGTCTTGTTCTAAAGCTCTAAGATAGAACATATTGTAATAGAACAATTGTTGAATGCTTTCATTCGTTTCAGTAGCCTGTTCATCAAGTTCTTTCCACTTATCAATAAAAGCTGATTTTTGATCAACTGAAAGTTGATTATAAATCTTAGCTTTAAAAATATCTGCATCAGATAATGGCAAACCTCTATCATTTAAAGTAGAGAAAATAGTTAATGCAGTATCTTGAGTATCAGCTGTAATAGGCAGCAAAATCGCTTGATTCAATAATGCATAAATAAACTGATAGACCATCAACGGATTTTCGGCAGAGTGTTTATCAAATAGCTCTTGGAAATAGCAATAATTTTTAGAATAATTATCCTTTGCATTCTCATCTGCTTTTCCAGTTTCTAAAATATTTCTAAGAATCTCATTTCCTTCATTATTAACAACTCTAGATGTAAGAAGAATATTTTTATAATCCACTTTACCTGTAAGCTTATTTGTTCTCCAAATAGAAGGTTCTATTTTGCCGATAAAATTAACCGCTTCCGGAGTTCTTTCTGATTCAGGAGTAGAAATCAACTTTGTGTAGATGGCTCTAAGCAATAGAAATAAAGATGTGATTCTTTGTTGACCATCAATAATTTCTTGTTCACCATTTTCATTTTCATAAGACACAATACTGCCTAAAAAATAAGATCCATCACGTTCAGTACCACCGCTAGTAGTTGTAAACTCCCACAAATCTTCAAAAAGAGTTTCAACTTGCTCACTTGTCCATGCATATGGACGTTGATATTCTGGAATTACAAATGGTTTTGTTTTACCACTTCCCAGTAATGCTTCTACACTTTGTTTATTTACCTCTATCGTTGTTGGCATAATTTTTATCTCCTTTATCGTACTTTATTTTCACTTTATTTTATTACAAAATCCAATAAAAAATCATAACTGTCTATAACAGCATAAACAATTTTTTATTGGCTGTAGATCCGTATATATTTAATATAGCAAACTATCATTTTTAATTTGTTACTATTTATAGTTCACTTCTCGGATTTAATTATTTATTTTTATTAATTTCATCATCACACCCAAATAAAGTTTAGCACAATAATTCTGTTTATTCACACTAACAGAATTCTATAAAACTATCATTTTACCTTGCTATATTTTATTCTAAATTCTAAAAGTAACAAAATAATAGTTTAGTTGGTATCAGCTTAAATTAATTCCATTCTGTTTAATATATACATTTAAAGTGTTTCTATGTACGTCTAGTATCTTTGCGATTTTACTTTTAGATAATCCTTTCTCATGCAATTCGATAATAGTTTTTTCTTTGCCAGTCAATTTATAATGAGTAGATTTTTTTCCTTTTGGCCTGCCCAATTGCACACCTTCCGCTTTTTTACGGGCTAGCGCTTCCTTGGTTCTCTGGCTTATTAAGTTTCTCTCTATTTCCGCACTTAGTCCAAATGCGAATGCAAGTACTTTAGAGGTAAGATCATCTCCGAATTTATATCCATCTTTTATCGTCCAAACTTTAATTTCATTTTCCATGCAATAATTTTTGATAAAATTTTGCAGTTAATTTAGTATGAGTTGGATTTTGGCTATCCGATTCATTTTACTATCAGAGAAAGTTATAAATTGAAGTGTGATGAATTGAATGCATATGACGGAAAGACAATAAAAAGGTATCCAAGACTCCGTTGTATGAAGACGGAGAGGGATACCGATTTGAATATATACATAAGCAGTAAACTTATGTCAATTCCCGTTTATACAAAGATATTAAAAGACTATTTTAAATTTATTAACAAGGAATCCAATGGTCTCCAACCCATTTATTCAATGTTTGATTCCATAATCTTTTATACAATCTTCCATTTATATTTTTGAATTTCCAGACCAACTTCTCTTTGCATGGCATGGTAATATAAATATTTGCAGTGGTTTTAGTTTCATTTGCTAAAACAGGTGTTATTATATTCATTGATATAATCAATACTAACATAATCGTTATTTTTTTCATAAATTATTTACTCCTTTATAATTGGAACATCTTTAAAACAATCATCGTTTGGATTTGATATTTTGAAACGTGTTTTGCCTAATACTAATTTATATGTTCCATCTTTATGCTTAATAATATATCCCTTATCTATATCTGATTGATCATATATTTCCTTACTGTTTGGAGGATCAAATTCAGATTCCAAAATAATGCTATTTGTAAGTAATGGAAGAGCTAATACAACAATCATTAGAATTTTGCTCGTTTTTTTTCGATACATTCCATCCATTAAATAATTTATACGGTATTCTAACACATGTACATTATCTTGAATCATAAAATGTGTAGATTGTCCATTAAACTCATTTCTACCTTGAATGTTTTTTTGGATTTCTATAAGCGTATGCATATATTTCATTACTTCCTCTTTAGAAAATGGATTTGTTGTTTGATGGTCTACACGCATTTCCAAAAATAAATCAATCTTGTCTCTTAATCTATATACTGGAATAAACCACCAATACACGATAACTAATAGATTGATAATTTGTTTAGTGTACACATCATGATTTTTAATATGCCATGTTTCATGAAGTAATACATTTTTTAAATTTTCTTGTGAAAGGTATACATCTGGTATCAATATAGTTTTATTAAAGCCCATGACCATAGGGGAAGAAACATAGTTCGTTCTTAACACCACATAATTTTCTTCCTGATAGTTATTGATAAAATCGCTTATATGATAATGTTCTGAATGATTTTCAATACGTTTGTACATGTCTTTGGTAATTTGGATTGCGCGAATCCATTTAATCAGATTCCATATAATACCTAATACCCAAACCAATAATAAGAATTGATATACTTGCACATTTGCATAAATTTTATATTGTAACAGCACAATGATTGGATTCATGATCGTGGGCACTATAATGGTTTTAGTAAATTTGAATTCAAGTGGCACAAACATTCTTACTACGACAACAACGATTAGTACTGTTATAAAATCTGTCCGAAATAATTTATAACTTTTCTTGTATGAAAGTAATATGTCTAACAGAAGAATCAATAAAAAACTGATGCACAAAGTAATGAAAAGAGATGATGCAGAAAATCGCATTATTTTAACTCTTTCTCTTTTTCTTGAATCAATTTCTTTAATTGTTCAATCATCTCCAAATCATCTGTGTGTTCAACAAAATAAGCTGAAATTTTTGCTCGTGTATCTTCGCCAATAAATGAATTCACATATTGAGCTTCGGATATAACTGGCCTATATAATCTTGTGATTGCCTTCTTGTTTTGTCCGATTCCTGCAACCTTGATATATTTTATCTCCAATAATTTTTGTAGCGTTTGCTGAATCGTATTGATACTCAAGTCTTTGGAAGCTAATTTGATATCATTTGCAGACATTGCAACATCATGCTTCCATAAAATATCCATAACCTCATTTTCCTTCTTAGTAAATTGAATGTATTTCATGTAAGTTCCTCCATTTAATTTCTTTATGTATATATCTTCTCTTAAATTATATGATTAAATATTTATTTTTTCAATTTGAATATGATTAATTATAACGAATATAAAAAAAAATAAACGTAATAAATATATGTATTGTATTTTTCTAAATTCTATATTATATTTGAATTAGAGATAGCGCTATTCATAAAAGAACAAAATAAGAAAGAGAGTAAATTGATGAAAAAAACATTTTCTTTATTTATTTGCTCAATGATGAGCATTATGTGTTTTACTAGTCCTATTTTGGCTAATGAAGATACATTAAATGAGCAAAATTTAACCGAAGAACAAAAAGAAATACTTGAAACGATGCCTGAAAGAGAACAAGAATATTTAGAGTATGGGCTTCAGACACCAATTTATGGTGATTTTAAGAATCCAACAACAAGATTAGCAACTGGTTCATGGTCTTGGAGAGATGGTGTGATATGTGTAACAACCGAAGGGTTTGGGACTAATACTGTTAATACTTGGCATTCTGCAATAGTAGCTCCACAACGAATTGAGGCGGTAATTGAAGCACAAAAGCCGGGGAAAACAGCAGATTTTAGGCATGGAGTATGGAAAAGTAGTACACATACAATTTGGCAAGTGGGTGTTAAGAGCACAACCGTTAATCAAGATTATAATGCTGGTTATTGGGCTGGACAGCAAAAAGGGAAACCTTACAATCTTAATTTTTGGAACTGTTATCAAACTGGTAGTTTTTATTGTTCTCAATTAGTATGGGCGGCTTATTATTATACTGCAGGTGTTAATTTAAATAAATCTGATAATGATATCGGTGGTGCAATCGCAGTACATCCAGGAGAATTTGTTGAAAATTCTAACACATTAATTACATATAGGAATAGATGATTTTCCCAGATTATGAAGCAGTTTAAATTGTACAAACACATTAAAAAAATTATTTCATACTGTATAATCGCATTCCTTTTGATTGGAACAGTAGGTTGTCAAAAAACAAATCATTTTGAAACTTCAGACGAGGTTGATTTTTATGTGTTAGGCAACGATGGAATAATTGGCTATCAATTCAATGATGAAAAGTTAAATGAAATAACCAAAACAGATATTAAGATTATAAATACGAATATAAACCCTGTGGTTCATCGTTCTGAATTGTTAAATCAGTATTTAGTATTTACCGAAGAAGATTTTCCTGGTCGAGATAAGCAATCTTTAGTTTCAATAGACTTCAACACAGGGTTAATTCATCGTTATCAAACGGACCATTGTGCATATACATCATCAGGAGCTTCTCATAATTACTATTTTGCAACTACTACAGGCGAAAACTCGTTTATTTCAATTTATACACCAGAATTAGAAGAAGTGGAATATCTAAAACTTGATAAGGATATGTTATTTAGTGATTTCATTACTTCGTCTGATAAAGTTTATACTATTGGAACAGAGGTTGAAGCCACAGAAGTTGAAAATGGGAAGAATTATTTTAAAAATGTTTTGATTTCTATTTCTGGAAATGATGGTGATTTTACAATAGATACAATAAAAGAACTTGAAGCCAATAAAGAGAAGCAATATTTCTTTAATGATGTTATTACAAAAGGGAATTATTTATACGCTGTTTCAGCGGGGTGGCGAGATCTTGATAGTTTAGAAAAAATATATGCTGGTGCAATATATAGATATGACTTAGTTAACGAAACAAGTGAATTCTATACGATTGAAGAAATATTTCCTTCCGATATTTATGATATTGGAGATGATTTTCTTGCTATATCACATGAATCGATAACTATAGATAAACTGGGTTTTACTATTTTTAATTATGAAACATTGCAAAGCGAATTTGTTGATATTTCACCGTATGCCATTTCTGAAAATGAAAGAATTGTAGATATTAAAAGATTAGACTTAAAGCATCTTTTACTTCTTACGGAGAATCAATTGATTGTGTATGATATACTAAAAGGTACTATCACACTTCAGTTAAAATGTGATGATACTTTAGGAACGGTTTTTCATATATGGATTAATTAAGAATAATATCAATACATTAAGTTTTATTTGTTAATAATCTGATAAGGCAATTTGCCTTATTTCATAAAACAGTATAAGGGGCGCATATACCCAAAACGGTTTATAGCTAATATTGGGCTCGAACAACAAATAAAAAGGGAGGGATTGCCCAATGTCATTTCTTAACTTAATGACATTGTGGCAAATCCCGTGTTTTTTTTAATGGACTTGTATAACGTATTCATATTTAAAAGTGAGTGGACTTATGTAACGGATTGTGTGGACTTCTCTAGCGTACTGCATGGCCTTCAGATGGCGGAATACTCATGTTATACACAATTTTGTAAAAGGTTGATTTCAAATCTGATATAATGATGTAAAGTAGGTGTTATAAATGATAAAGCAGTATAAATTCGCAATTTGTGATGATGATATTCAATTTTGTAATAAGATTAAATCATATATTATTGAATATTATGGAGAAAATAAGGCGGAAATATCTATTTTTAATTCTGGAGAGGATTTTATTAAATCAAAAGTTAAATATGACTGTATTTTTTTAGATATTGAAATGATCAACTTGAATGGTATAGAGATTGCGACTATGATTCGTAACTACGACTTAGACACATATATAATAATAGTTTCTGGATTTCCTAAATATAAAAATGTAGCCTATAGATTGCATGTATTTGATTATCTTGATAAACCACTGGATAAAACAATGTTATTTAAAACTTTAGATGATATGACTATACTATTACAAAATAGTCAGATAGATATCTATGAATATTTTCAAACAAACCATGGCTTAGTAAAATTAAAGGTAAATGATATCATGTATTTTGAATATAGTGAACGTAAGATAAATCTGTACACAAATAGCGATAGTATCTATCAATTTTATGATACCATCTATAAATTGGAAGAAAGATTTAAGCAGTACCATTTTATTAGTCCACATAAAGCTTTTTTAGTCAATATAGACTATATTCAAAACATCCATTTGAACGATTTAATTTTAGAAAAAGATATAATTATACCCATTTCTAAATTGAAAAAGAAACAAATCAAAGACGCATATTTAAATGCGATATCAAAAGAAATGGATCAATAGATTTATGATATATCAAAAAATTTTTGTTGATATACTGCTACTGTTTAATGGAATGATTTTGAATAATCTATATTTTCATTTCTATGATTCTCGATACATTGTGCGATTGTCTCAGTTTCAGAAAATATTGACAGTTTGTTTACTCGCCTTGATGTTTGTTTTTGTTTATTCTGATTTTGGATACTGCAGTTATATCTTTACAAGTTTGCTTGGCTTTTTATTTATTCGTATTTTCTATCATTTTGAAGAGAAAAGCGAATATATTACCCAAGTCGTATTTTTCTTTATACTTATGTTTTCTGATTTATTTGCATCAATATTCACCAATCTTATTATTCGCTTTTTTGACATGCAAAGAAATTCTGTATTAGAATTGAGTTATTTCTCTATTTTGTTAACTACATTAATTATTATTATTTTGTATAGTTTTTTAAACGCAAAGTTGATTGGAATTTCCTATAAAAATCTTGCCAAAAAAGAATTGATTATTTACGTAGGTTCATTAGTCTTTTCTTGGCTTTTATGTCTTATTTTAATATCCTTTTTATTATATTTTAAAGATTTATTATTTCAATTCTTTGTGTGTTTTGTCATTTTATTTATTTTACTTTTGGATTTATTTTTGGTCTATAGTGCACAAACAAAAGCAAATAATAATCTTTTAGAAAAAGAAATGAGAATTGTGAATCAAAAATCTGATTTATTGATGAAATATTATGAAAATGTTAAAAATCAAGATCAAGAAAATAGTATTTTTCGCCATGATTTAAAAAATCATTTATCTGTAATTAAAGATAATTTGCCAGAATGCATGAGTGTATATGTGAATGATATTATGTCTCATATTGATAAAGACAATATACGGTTTTATTCAGATAATAAAATCTTAGAAGCTTTAATAAACGATAAGCTTGATCAAGCAAAGAGAAATGGTATTGAATTGAGCGTGAAATGTGATGACACAAATATAGAGATTCTTTCTGATTATGACTTAGTTACTATACTATCTAATCTTATTGATAATTCTATTGATGCAGTGAATACTAATATTTCTGAAGAAAGGCAAATAATTCTTCGAATAAAAGAAGTTAAAAATAATCTTGTGATAAAAATCAAAAACGCCTTTAATAATGAAATTAGATACAATAAAGAAGAACTTATGTCTACTAAGGAAGGTCATAGCGGCTTAGGAATTAAAAGTGTGAAATCTGTGGTAAGTAAATATCAAGGAGAAATAAGAATGGACATAACTGATAATATGTTTTCTGTGTTAATAATTATTCCATTTCATCCATAAAATACGCCACTTTATACAAGGATTAAACAGTCCTTGTTTTTTTGTGTTAATTTATAGATAGGAAAAAGAGGTGACGTTAAATGGAAATTACTTTAGATATTGGTTATCCTTCAAATTTACTTTATTCAGACGTTTCGATTAGTGTGCCTGATCATGGGATAATATCTTTTGTCGGAGATAATGGTTGTGGAAAATCTACGTTACTTAAAACACTAGCTGGAATAATTAATCCAATGAGAGGTGTTGTTCCAAGTGAATTACTAAATATGAACTTTATGGTCTCAAATTACATTTCAATACCTGAAGAAGTAAAAGTAAAAGACATAATGTTATTACTTGGAAATGAAAATTGTAATTATGTTAAGAATAAATATGGTAATATTTATCAGTTTGTAGAGAAACTTGAAAGACAAACTGTAAAGAAACTTAGTAGTGGAGAAAAGAAAGTAGTTGAAATTTTTTCAAGCTTGGCACTACATAAAAAATATTTATTGTTAGATGAAGCTTCTAATGCTTTAGATATTACAAATAAACAATTTTTATTAGATGCTTTAATCTCTGTTTCGCAAAAAGATATCGTTGTTTTTTATGTCTCGCATAATCTTAATGAAATAATTAAATTAAATGGGGAAGTTTATTGTTTTATACCAAAATTCAAAACTATAAGAAAAATTCAAAATGAAGAATTAATTGATAATAGGTTTAAAGATTTAATTACGTTTGGAGCTGATTCTTATGAGTAGATTATTTAAATTTGAGATAAAAAGAATGAAGTATAAAAAAATTCATATCATTTTACCATTAATTATTATTTCAATTGGTTTGGTTGGTATTATTACAGGAAATGCGTTTAATGAAAATTTAACGAGCAAGGTAAAAATGTTAAATATATTCCAAGCTTACACTCAATTTAGTTTTATTTTCTTAGGCTTTGTCTATATCTATTTATTTACGGAGGATTCTATAAAAGGAACGGATAAGTATATTTCACAATTAGGATATTCATCGGCTGTACAGATTTTGTTTAAATCGCTAATTTTATATGCATATACATTAATAATTACGACAGCGTTTATTATCGGATATGCAATTTCTATTAATTTTACAGATTTAGATTATTTACTACTGATAGTGTGTTCAATTGCAGCAGCATTATTGTTTACGATAACGTTCGCATGCTTAATGAGCATAATCTTCAAAAAGGCTTTAGATGCAACAGCTTTTCAATTAGTGTTTTTTATTATATTTGACGTGTTAAATATTTTTACATTTGGATTAACAAATCCATGTGATGCCAATAGTTTGTCAACAGTAACTGTTAGATATATTTCTGGAATTCCAATAGCACACAAGTCTTTAGAAAGTATCAAACTGGACTTTGAAACATTTAAATGGGTTTATACTATAACTCCGTCAATCGTTTATTCTATCATAATTATTATTATAATTTTAGTACTTTTGTGTGGTAAGAGAGTTGGAGGTATATATGTCACAAAACATAAAGATTAAAGGAAAAAATCCTTATGATGTTCTTGCGTTTACGCTAACACAAAAATGTTCTGCACAGTGTGAAAAACAAGTATCGCTCTTTACAGGTGGTACTTGTTTTGTATGTTTTAATATAGAAGGAATTTGATGGTCAATTCAAATTTCTTTTACGTGGCAGTTATTCTTAGCTTTTGCCTAATTGAATTGTAGCATGCTTTTTAGCGAATATAATGCTAATCACTATCACTAGTTCAGTTGGAATATTTAATGTATCTGATGTTAAACCTGAGCTTAAGGCAACAGAAAATATCTTTTTCGTAACACTTCCAAATGTTAACTATATTTCAAATGACTCTATAAATGACTCTATAAATGATCTTGGATTAGAAATTCTAAAAACAACAAAGGAATATCCAGGAATTAGAGCTCCTAAAATAACTCTTCAAATTCAAAAATATGATTCTTCCATTACGTTATAAACTGAATAGCAACTAATAAATTACAAGTATTCATTGATTCAAAACGTCATAAAAAATATAGCGAAAATAACTAGCATGATTGCACCAAGAATATAAGATTTAGATGAATGACCCTTTTCTTTTAATTCAAACAAGTAAAGACAGATATTCCCGATTGCTATACATATATATGCTAAACCTAAAAATTGATAATAATAGTGATTACGAAAAAAATATCCTAAGATTACAAGTGAAAAGGCTACTCCAATTTATATTTTTCATAATTCATCTCCTTTTTAGCGTGCTACATTTTTGCTTTTATATTTTGTGTATAGAACAAAAACAATAATAAGTACAATTTGAATAATATACGTAATAAACTTGATATCACATAATAGATTTATGATTAGATCTTCTGCAATAGTTGCCAGTAAAATAACTACTATTGGATGTTCATTCTTTTTTAAATATTTAATGGCAATACCAAATATGCCTGAGGATACCATATAATATATAAAATCAATTTCATAACTTATAAGAGCTTGAGAAACAGAAGATGTGTTTACTATAGGTATAATCATGGAGCAAACAAATAATACTAAATAGTTCATAAAGATCCTTTCACTCACTAAGTGATTTTGAAATATGTCTAAATATCTATTAAAAAAACAGAATAGAAACTGTTTAAAGTTAGATTGGCTATGAGATATAATGCGAATCCAATATAAAAGTGATATATGTTGTTTTTGCTTAATGTTAAAATTTGATATCCAATAAACATACACATAAATAGTAAATCAAAGAATAAGTATACTAAATATTTGAATTCTGGAAATAGGAGTAAGAAGTCTATGCTTATTAACAAAAATGAGAAAATGACTCCACCCAACCATATCAGTAACTTATAATGTTTCGTTCTGAAAAAAATCATTTGTCTTAAACAGATTAAGAAATTTAAATACTAGAAAGAATTTAAACAACTTCACATCAAAAAACATGAATACTAATAATAATGATTGTGAACAAGTCTTCCAATCCATAAAAAGAGCGGCAAGAAATAAACCCGTTAAGTATAGTTTTAGTATCAATAGTATAGATCCATATAGAAGAAGACATTTACTCAGCTGTTTCTTCATATAATTTACCGCTTTTCATTGTGATAAATCGTGAATATCCTATATCAACAAAATCATGTGAAGCGATTATTATAGTTTTTCCCTTTTCTATAAGATCTTTCATCTTCTTGATAAATACTTCGATTGAATAATCATCTAATCCCCTGGTAGGCTCATCAAATATTAATATATCTTGATTTTCCATTATTGCTTGTATAATTCCCATTTTCTGTTTCATACCAATAGAATAGTTTCTTAATAGTTTTTTATCGTTTAAATTGAGATGGAAATCTCTACATAAATTCTCTAGTTTCTTAATGTTAAGTTTTGAACGTAGATTGCCTAAGAATAATAGATTTTCTTTTATGTTTGAAAAATCCGAGAATTCCGGATTTTCAATGAGTGCGCCAATATAGTAATTGGAGTTGATTTCTACAGATCCAGAATCGATATCCAATAGACCGCAGATTACTTTCAACAATGTAGACTTTCCACAACCATTCTCGCCTTTAATATAGATAACATCATTATCGTAAACTGAAAAATCTAAATCAATTAAAACAGGATTCTCACGAAATGCTTTGTTTATTTTGTTAATTTTTATTATTTCTTTTTTCATGAATAACTCACTTTCTAAAACAATTGAAAGATTAAATTACAGATGTAATAGTTGTATATGGCCATAGTCAAATAGGATATTAAAATACAAATATGAATAGGCGATTCCTTATAGAACCAATAAACCTGAAATGAAATCAACGATAAATTCAAGATAACGTAAAATGATAATTGCGCTAAATATAAGTGCATATGCTCTTGAGGAATACCTATTAAATAGGCAAATAATAGGTATACCACCACAAAAAATATGAACCAGATCAGCAATTCGATTTTTAAAATAAATTTGCAGTATTTTGATTTGCTTATTCGGATTACTGAAAATTTCCTTAATCTTTGATAAGTGTAATATCTATATATTAAGAATACATATAGAATATTGGTGAAAACAAGAAATGACATATTTGAATTAAATAAAAAGCTAACTCCATTGTTTTCTCCTGAAAGGAATATGTATTGATATAGTTCCACTCCCATTACGATACTAGATATCGTGAATAGAAATATGTGAAATCTAGATAACATAAAATTTTTGAAATATTCTTTAACCATTTTGCTCACGATCCTTTAAAACAAATTTTGATAAGATAAACAGTAAAATAGAATAAAATATAAAGCAAAGAATAACGATTATAATAGAAAAAATACCTGTGTCTATAGACCATATTCCAATTATTCCAGGACATAATAATGTGAATGAAGAAAGAATATAAAAGATCCATTTTATTTCAAAAGGAATTATAGATCCGATTATAGAGAATAATATGGTGGATAGAACGCTATAAATGCCAAGTGACAAAATATATGCATATTTATTTAAAATCAACTGAGATAGCAAGAAACAAAAGTAATTTAAGAAACTCCAGCCGATTATTTGAAACAGTGTAAATAAGCATAAGTCTAACATACCTATATTAGTAAAGTAATTTGCTACATATTGTATGTCTTTACCAATTATTGGAAGACACATAAAGTGAATAATTAGAACTGTTATTGCATTGATTACAACAGGATAATACCAAATATCCTTAATAGACTGCTTTAGACATTGTTTAAAATAATTTGTATATCCAATTCTAGAAACAATCATCACATCAAAACGATTATTCCTATATATACAAGAATTTAAATTAGTGATTATTGGGATGATAAATAAAAGTATAAATTCAAAAACTATAAACTCTCTGCCGGCATATATTTCGAAAAAGAACGAAAGACCACTAAAATTACCATCGGCTAAAAACTGATAATCTTTTTGTTTGAGCAAAATAAATAATATAGAAATTAGGCATAAAGCCAACAAGCTGAATAGCTTTGTGCTAGCTTGTTTTTTATTAACATTCATTTTTATCAACAATCACAGTTAAGTGATCATGTGGTTCTAAGTTATTTGATTTTGCTCTGGTTTTAACGGATATGTTTTCTGTAATACTGTTTATTATAGTTTTGTTGTATGAATCCAACGTATCTTTTGTAAATCTCAATAATTCCATTTTCAATTTTCTCATATAAAATTTCCCCTCCGTTTCTTATATTGATTAAAATTATGAAAATTAAGCATTTAAATTAGTAAATGAAGTTATTTTTTAATAGGTGTTTTATGCTTGAATTTGTACCATGGGTATCACTTCTCCAATCGCTTAATGACTTATGATATATATATCTATTCGTTACTTTAACTATAAAGTATTTTAAAATAAATTGCTATTGTTAATTGATGCAATCCAATCACAGATTGTTTCAGGGAATATGATACTGATTTATACCTTGAGAAAGTATCGTTTAAA
>ERZ773221.1459-NODE-1459-length-22463-cov-11.720635_pt1 | contig 22463 bp, 18 predicted proteins | sample MGYA00580994_ERZ773221 | MGnify/ENA primary metagenome ERZ773221 (study PRJEB29015, sample SAMEA2737758) | human gut metagenome | biome: human gut; feature: human-associated habitat; material: faeces | place: China | collected 2012 ... | reverse complement strand
CGGATTTCACCCGCGCGTGGTTCGCCTGGCAGAACACCCTCTTCGGGGAACTGATTCTCAAGCTCGTAAACGACGGGAAAACGGACCTGCTGAATTCCATATACTAACCATGAAGAAACTTACAATTTACGCCACCTTCAACGAGGAGGGTATTTCGTTCCCGTTTCCGCAACTTACGATTCTTAATTCGGGGTGATAAAGTCTGCGGCACCGGCAGAGAGGAGAGCGGTGTGAATTTCGAGTGCCGCTCTTCTTATATTCTCCTCTCTCTGGCGTTTTCGGAAGTTAAAGAGTATCTTTGTACGTTTTTTCAACCCATGTGTTTATGGAAACGTTAGAAATCAATAAAGTAGAAATTCGCAATCTTCAGAAAGAGGATTACGACCAACTGGCCAGTTCCTTTACCCGCGTCTATGCCGATGGAAGCGACGTTTTTTGGACGCCGAAGCAAATCGACAAACTGATTCGCATCTTCCCGGAGGGGCAGATCGTCGTAGTCGTGGACGGCAAGATCGTAGGCTGCGCGCTTTCGATCATTGTGAATTACGATGACGTGAAGAACGACCACACCTACGCCCAGGTTACGGGGAATGAAACATTCGACACCCACACCCGCAAGGGTAACATCCTCTACGGCATCGAGGTCTTCATCCATCCCGACTACCGGGGACTGCGTCTGGCGCGGCGCATGTACGAATACCGCAAGGAACTGTGCGAAAAACTCAACCTGAAAGCCATCATGTTCGGGGGCCGTCTGCCCAACTACCATAAGTATGCGGAACAGATGCGCCCCAAGGAATATATAGACAAAGTGCGCCAACGTGAAATTGTCGATCCTGTGCTGTTGTTCCAGCTCTCGAACGATTTCCATGTCCGTAAAGTAATGCGCAACTATCTGCCCAACGACGAGGAGTCGCGCCACTACGCCTGCCTGCTTCAGTGGGACAACATCTATTATCAGGCTCCGACCGAGGAGTACATCCTGCCCAAAACCACGGTGCGCGTAGGCATCGTACAGTGGCAAATGCGCAGCTACAAGACCCTTGACGACCTGTTCGAACAGGTGGAGTTTTTCGTCGATTCCGTGAGCGGCTATCAGAGCGATTTCGTTCTTTTTCCCGAATATTTCAACGCTCCGCTTATGGCGCGGTTCAACGATGTCAGCGAATCGGAGGCCATTCGCGGGCTGGCGCAATATACGGATGAAATCCGGGACCGGTTTATCGCATTGGCCATTAAGTTCAACATCAATATCATCACGGGCAGCATGCCCCAGATCAAAGACGACGGGCAGCTTTACAACGTGGGGTTCCTCTGCCGCCGTGACGGAACTTACGAAATGTATGAAAAATTGCACGTTACGCCCGACGAGATGAAGTGCTGGGGATTGAGCGGCGGCAAGACGATCCGCACGTTCGAGACGGACTGCGCGAAGATCGGCGTATTGATCTGCTACGACGTTGAGTTTCCGGAACTTTCACGCATTATGGCCTCCGAGGGGATGCAGATTCTCTTCGTGCCGTTCCTCACGGATACGCAGAATGCCTATTCGCGCGTGCAAGTCTGCGCCCATGCCCGCGCCATCGAGAACGAATGTTTCGTGGTGATCGCAGGCAGTGTGGGCAACCTGCCCAAGGTGCACAACATGGACATTCAGTATGCGCGCTCCGGAGTCTTCACGCCCTGCGATTTCGCTTTTCCGACGGACGGACGGCGTGCGGAGGCGACGCCCAATACGGAGATGATCCTTATTTCGGACATTAACCTGAACCTGTTGAACGAGCTGCACACCTACGGCAGCATCCGCAACCTCAAGGATCGCCGCAGCGATCTGTACGAGGTGCGGGTGAAAAGATAATCCGGTCGCGTCTGAACCCGTAAATATTATTCGATACTCGAAATCATAACGTCGTCGAATTCTCGATTTTAACTTCAGTTTCAGCACCTCCATTTCTGCCTCTTCAGGCTCTGCCTCGGGCTTCATCTACTCCCGCAGACAAAGGTATAGGTTGTCGGAGGCTGTCAGCCCCGAGTTCCCTGTGTATATATGTTCTCTGGCTGGTAATGTTACCCGTGCTTTGACCGAGTATTTGCATTATCTCACTCTGCTTCTTTTCTCGTAGTATATGCCAGCAGCTCCTGATCTTCAAGCGGCTCAACTTGAGGAATACCCCTATCTTTGATGTCTGGACCCATGCATTCGAGTTTTAGACATCTTCTGAACTTTACAATCACCTTCACGCTCGCAAGTGGCGAAGAACTAATTTATCCGATTCCTGCTAGCTGTAAATCAATAGTATAGCTTTTTCGTCGATCTGGATGCCCTTCCGGGTTAAGAGAACACAATAGTACCGACACTTGTTATTACCGGCGCGACCAGATGGGACTTGTTGCGAAAATAAACGGTTATCTTTCTCCGCTCGACAAAGATAATTACGATAATTTTATGCTGAATAGCAGCAGTCAGCGGATTCAGCTTGTTGCAACTCGATGAAATCAATGTTTTCTTTCCCAGTTATATTCGGTGGAAGATATTTTCCTAATCGATGATGATGTATGAGATCAGGCGAAGAGGGGGTTTAGGCTGTATTTCAGAACAGTAGTAAACTGGGAAGGTGTTTGGTTTTTTGATGCTGAACAACCTCAATTTATCTTCGGACGAAAGGCCCCGATGACTGTACGTTGCCACGACAAGGGTACGATTCAAGCGTTCAATGATCAATTTCATTGTTTGTTGACAGAGCGAGAATGCTGCAATAGAGATAAAATCATATTGCCCGAACCCTTCTTTGAGAGGAAGAAAATAAGTGAATGATTGTTTTTATTGCGATGATTATTCGGTTGAATTTCCTTCATCATAACTGACACATAAAACTGTTCAAGCATCTTGTGTTTTGACACTAATGATAACTTCTTGTTCTATTTCTTCCAACAAGAACCTTGTATGCTTGAGAAAATGGAATATCCATGCGTTAGAATGCTGCCCTTTTAGCAAATTTGTCAAATCCGCATTTTTTTTGTATTTTGTAATCGGTTATTTGAAATGCGGTATTTGAGCGCAAGACGCTGAAAATAAACCGTTGCCTTTTCGTTACCTATTATCCCTATACAAAAATGTAATGATCCGATAAATCAGGTCGTTATGCCCTTTTAATCCCGCTCCCGAAAGGGTGCGGCTTTTTCATTGGGACGGATCGGCCGCTTATTCGAAGGCGACCGTCTGACCGTTGATTTTCACATCGCTGAAGACGGCTTCCGAGGTCTTCTTGCTGTCGCCGCTGTTGGCCGCCAGGCCGATCAGCAGTTTGTCGGGCAGTCCGCTGACGGTGACGGACTTTCCCACGCCGAAAGGATCGTCCCTGGTCCCGGCCGGCAGCGTCGTTGCGGGCGGATCGGGGGTGTCTTCGGTGGCGTCGTCGCCGCACGCTCCGGCGAGCAGCGGGAGGACCAGCAGAAGGAGTAAGAATCGTCTCATACGTATTGTGGTTTTAGGTTGACGTTTGCTGATAACAAAATTAACCCGCCGGAGGTTGTCCGACGGGGAAAATTTATCCGTTTACAGGGAAAAATCGTCACACGCCCGGAAGGATGCTTCCGGCGCGCCCGAAACCTTATCGTTTGAAGCGTTTGGCAAGGCCCCCTTCGGAGGTTTCGCGGTAGAGGCTCGGAAGGGCGTGGCCCGTTTCGTTCATCACCTCCACGACCTTGTCGAAGCTCACCATGTGCGAGCCGTCGGAGAGCGTGGCGTAGGCGTTGGCGTCGAAGGCCCGGGCTGCGGCGATGGCGTTGCGCTCGATGCAGGGGACCTGCACCAGTCCGCACACGGGGTCGCACGTGAGGCCCAGGTGGTGTTCGAGACCCATCTCGGCGGCGTATTCGATCTGCGAAGGGGTTCCGCCGAAGAGCTGGCACGCGGCGGCGGCAGCCATGGCGCACGCCACGCCGACCTCGCCCTGGCAGCCGACCTCGGCGCCCGAAATGGAGGAGTTGGTCTTGGCGACGTTGCCGAAAAGTCCGGCGGTGGCCAGCGCCCGCAGGATGCGGATGCGCAGGAAGTTGCGCGAGGTGGAGAGGTGGTAGAGCACGGCGGGCATGACGCCGCTCGACCCGCACGTGGGGGCTGTCACGACCGTGCCGCCCGAGGCGTTTTCCTCGGAGGTGGCCAGCGCGTAGGCGTAGATTTTGGCCCGCGAGGAGAGCGAGTCGGTGTAGCTTTTCGACTTGACCCAGTAGGTCGAGGCCTTGCGGGCGACCTTCAGCCCTCCGGGCAGCACGCCGTCGTTGTTCAGGCCGCGCTGGATGGTTGCGCACATCGTCTCCCAGACCGTGTCGAGGTAGTCCCAGATTTCGGGACCTTCGCAGTCGCTCACATACTCCCAGAAGGTCTTGCCCTCGTGGTAGCACCACTCCTTGATCTCCGAAATGGTCGACAGCGGGTAGATGCTCCGGGGCGTTTCGAGGCGCGAGGCCTCGTTGGCCAGCGCCCCGCCGCCGACGCTGTAAATGGTCCAGGAATCGACGACTTCGTCGCCTTTCAGCCCTTCGAACAGCATGCCGTTGGGGTGGAAGGGGAGCACGACCTCCGGTTTCCAGACGATCCGGGTCGGGGCGGCCGGTTCGAGCACCGAAAGGATCGCCACGTCCGTCAGGTGGCCCTTGCCCGTGGCGGCCAGCGATCCGTAGAGGGTCACGCGGTAGGCGTCGACGTCGCGGCAGCGTTCCGCAAACCGTTCGGCGGCCCGCTTGGGACCCATCGTGTGGCTGCTCGACGGGCCGCTGCCGATCCTGTATAACTCTTTAAGCGATTCCATAATCGTGATTTTACGGGAGCAAAGATAGGTAAAATTCCACAAGAAAAGGAGAAATAAGCCTTTCTCGCTTTTTACCCGGCATGGATGTGCGGAAGTCTCCCTTTTCAAAGGGAGGTTTGGGGGGCTGCATGGGTTCAGGGGCACAAAAAAAGGAGGGATATTGATTCCTCCTTTCTTGTAGCCCCACCGCGACTCGAACGCGAATTTAGGGTTTAGGAAACCCTCGTTCTATCCCTTGAACTATGGAGCCGTTAAAAACAATGCGGCGCGTCTGTTGCCAAACGCACCGCAAAGATAGTAAATTTTTCTGTTTTTAGAAACTGAACCCCACGCCGATGGAGAACGTGTGGGCGCGTGCGGTGTAATTGCCTGAAAAGTCGGTGATTGCGCTGGTCGTCGGATACTCGGGGGCAACGTTCTTGATCTGCTCGTTGGCCAGCGCCAGCACGGAGTTGACGTAGGGATAGGAACCCGTGCGCTCCGGATCGGCCGAATTCACATAGCCGTAGGCCAGGTCGACGTGCATCCATTTGCAAGGACGGAACGTGACGCCGGCGGTGTAGGCGAGTTTGGTCATCGAAGGCGTTTCGGGATTGAGGTAGTCGCTGCTTACGGGGCTTTCGTCGACATACATACCCATGCGGGCCGTCAGCCAGTCGAGTGCGTGGTATTCGCCGCCGAAGCGGAATGCCAGCGTGTTGGAGTAGTTTTTGTCGCTGGCGGGGATCGTCAGGACCGGAAGATTCGTCGACGGATTGAGGATCTGGACATCGAGTTGGTCGTATGCGCTCCACAGCACGTATTGCAGATCGACGGCAAACTCCCATTTCGGCACGGGGCGGAAGCTGACGCCCCAGGTCAGCGATGCCGGGAGCGGAAGTTCGGTTTTCACGATTGCCGAGGAGATTGCCGAGGGGTTGATGTCGAATTTCGGAAGAAGCTGTCCCAGGACGGCCTGAATCGTCGGATCGTCGATGGTCGACATGTCGATCGAGCCGGAATTCACCTTCATCTTGAGTTTCGAACGATAGGTCATGCCGAGCGACCATTGTTCGTTGATGTCCCACATGATGCCGAGATTCACCCCGACGGCCATTTTGGCCTTGCCTTCGAGACCCAGCGACATGATGTTGCGGTCGCCTGCCAGCTCGAAGATGTTCGGAGTGCCCGGAGCTACGATCTGTATGATGCTGTTCAGCGCGGCGTTTTGAGCATTCGCCGCTCCGACGGGCAGCATCGAACGCGAAAGGTCGAATTTACCCCACGTCATCATCAGGCCGGCGCCGACGGAGAGGTGTTCGCAGATTTTGAACGACACCGTAGGCTGGAGATTGTAGGCCTTGAGGTTGATGGACTGCACGAGCTGCGCTCCGGCCCAATTGTCGCCCCAGTTCATCGAAGAGCCGAAGGGGGTGTTGAAAGCCAGGCCGACCGACATCCAGTCCAGCGGCTTGTAGTTGAAATAGGCGTAGAGCGGGGTTGCGATCTTGTTGTCCGACGTGAAGTGCCGGGACTGGGTCTTGCCCGTGTAGTCGGGCAGGGTGGTATAAGTGGCTTTCGAGTCTATTCCCGTGACGCCGACCGAAAAGTCGAACTGCGTGCTTTGGAATGATGCGGCTGCGGGGTTGAACCAAATGGACTCCGAGTTGAGTTTCATGGCCGTACCTACGTGGCCCATACCGTTCTGTTTCGAGGAGAGGTTGTTTACCTGATAGCCCTCGGCGTAAGCGCCGGAGGCGATGGCTGCGGCGGCCAGAACGAGGAAAAGTTTTTTCATAACGAATTGGTTTGGTTTATACTCGGCATGCCTCCCGGCATGCAAAATCGGGGCAAAAGTAGGAAAACTATCCCCTCGGCCCAAACTTTTTGGTCTAAAATTCCCGAAAATTGTACTAAATGGTATAGGATTGGCCGAATTGGCGGGTTTTGCTCCGAGGTCTCTCCGGGAATGGATACCGATTTATAATAAGCGCCGCCGGGGGAGGCGGGGTGTGACTGCCGGAGAGGCGGGGATTGCCGGGGTTGAGGGGCCGGGGATTGCCGGGTTGTCAGGCCGGCCGGGGTTGTCGGGGGCGGCAGGATGTTCGGGGACAGCAGGGTATTCGAGGCTACACCGCAGCGGGCCGTGGACTTCCGCGGCCGAGACTTCCGCGGCCGGGGGCCGGAGATTGCCGGGGCGGCAGGATGTGGTTGCCGGGTCGTCGGGCCTCCCGTCGGGTCGTCAGGGTCTTCGGGGTTGTCGGGTCGTCGGGCCTCCGGAAATGAACAAGACCCGCCAGCGAGCGGGTCTTGTCTTTATTTTCTGGCGTTGTAGGCTTCGAGCGCCTTGCCCAAGATCAGCAAGGCCCGTTCGAGGTCCTCCTTCTTGAGGACGTAGGCGATGCGGACCTCGTTGCGGCCGCATTCGGGATCGGAGTAGAAGCCCGACGCAGGCGCCATCATAACGGTTTCTCCTTCGTATTCGAAATCCGAGAGACACCAGGCGCAGAACTTGTCGCTGTCGTCGACCGGGAGCCGTGCCACCGTGTAGAAAGCCCCCATCGGGATCGGCGAGTAGACGCCCGGGATGCGGTTCAGTCCGTCGATCAGGCATTTGCGGCGTTCGATGTACTCCTCGTAGACCTCGGTGCTGTACGACCGCGGCGCGTCGATCGACGCTTCGGCGATGATCTGCCCGATGAGCGGCGGCGAGAGGCGCGCCTGGCAGAATTTCATCACCGCATTGCGCAGCGTCTTGTTCTTGGTGATCAGCGCGCCGATGCGGATGCCGCACTCGGAGTAGCGTTTCGACACCGAGTCGATCAGCACGACGTTCTGCTCGATGCCTTCGAGGTGGCAGGCCGAAATGTAGGGCGAACCGGTGTAGATGAATTCGCGGTAGACCTCGTCCGAAAAGAGGAACAGGTCGTATTTCTTCACCATGTCGCGGATGCGGTTCATCTCGCGGCGGGTGTAGAGGTAACCCGTGGGGTTGTTGGGGTTGCAGATCAGGATGCCGCGCGTGCGGTCGTTGATCAGCTTCTCGAACTCCTCGATCGGGGGCAGCGCGAATCCGTTCTCGATGGAGGCCACCACCGGGCGGATCACGGCGCCCGCCGAAATGGCGAAGGCCATGTAGTTGGCGTAGGCCGGTTCGGGAACAATGATTTCGTCGCCCGGGTTGAGGCACGACATGAAGGCGAAGAGCACGGCCTCGGAGCCGCCCGTGGTGACGATGATCTCCTCGGGCGAGAGCTTGATCTGATACTGCTCGTAATAGGTCACCAGCTTTTCGCGCAGCGAGCGGTAGCCGTCGCTGGGGCTGTATTCCAGCACCTTGCGGTCGATGTGTTTGAGGGATTCGAGACCCTCCTTGGGCGAGGGGAGGTCGGGCTGGCCGATGTTCAGGTGGTAGATCTTCGTTCCCCGGGCGCGGGCCGCGTCGGCCAGCGGGACGAGTTTGCGTATCGGGGAGGCCGGCATCTGCTCGGCGCGGAGTGAAATTTCGGGCATGTTGCGGTGTTTTTGCGGACGGGGTGTTATTCCACCTCGGCCGTAGGACGGAACTTGATGACCTTGCGGGGCGGGATCTTCACGGCGGCGCCCGTGCGGGGATTGCGGCCCACGCGTTCGGATTTCTGCTGCACGCTGAACGTACCCAGTCCCGTCAAGGTCAGCCGTTCGCCCTCGCGGAGCGACTGCACCGTGACCCGGATCATGGCGTCGACGGCCTTGCGGGCGTCTATCTTCGAGATGTTCGCGTCGAGGGCGATGGCCTCGACAAACTGCGCTTTGTTCATGGTGTCGTGCGTGAAGAAACTAACCTCTCGGTCCTAACTTACTGACAAAGATATGCAATTTTCGGATAAAGAAGAAAATTATCGTCTGATTTTGATTTTCGGACCGCCGTTGCGGACGATAAATCGCGGTAAAGATTTGGCGGAATGGAAAAACGGTGCTACTTTTGTCCCCGGAAAGTTGGCGGAGTGGTCGATCGCGGCGGTCTTGAAAACCGTTGAACCGCAAGGTTCCGGGGGTTCGAATCCCTCACTTTCCGCCAAGAAAAAGAAACGGGTTGCAAATCGAATTTGCAACCCGTTTTGTATTTGGGCCGGGCTGAATATATTCGGGACCGGATCGAATACAAAACGAAATGCGGCAGGGCCGCCGTTTCTTGGGCTTGCAGGGACGCCCCCGGCAGGGCAGGGAAAGACGAGCGGCACGAAGCCGTCGGGCGGAGTGCAGCGAAGTCAATTCCTCAATCAAGGAATCCCGGGGATCACGGAGCGACGGCGACGTAATTCCGCGATTCTCAATTCCCGCGCGTGGCCCCGCACCCTGCCGCATTGGGGCGCAAGAGCGTTCGTTTGAGGCCGATTGGCGGGCCAATTCAAAAATAAGTGTTATATTTGTCCGAATTTTTAAACTGAATTACGATGTCATACAATTTATTGAAAGGAAAGAAAGGTCTGATTTTCGGAGCGCTCAACGAGCAGTCGATTGCCTGGAAAGTGGCGGAACGCGCCGTGGAGGAGGGTGCCGAAATCGTCCTCACCAATACCGCCGTATCAATCCGCATGGGAACCATCTCGAAGCTGGCCGAGAAGTGCAATACGATCGTCGTTCCGGCCGACGCCACGAGCGTCGGGGATCTGGAGAACCTGATCGACAAGACGATGGAGCACTTCGGGGGCAAATTCGATTTCATGCTCCACTCGATCGGCATGTCGCCCAACGTCCGCAAGGGACGCACCTATGACGATCTGGATTACGATTTCCTCTCGAAGACGCTCGACATCTCGGCCATTTCGTTCCACAAGGCCATCCAGGTGGCCCGCAAGAAGGACGCCATCAACGACTGGGGTTCGATCGTCGCCCTTTCGTACATCGCCGCGCAGCGCACGCTCTACGGTTACAACGACATGGCCGACGCCAAGGCGCTGCTGGAGTCCATAGCCCGCAGCTTCGGTTACATCTACGGCCGCGAGAAGCATGTGCGCATCAACACCGTGTCGCAGTCGCCGACGCCGACCACGGCAGGGAGCGGCGTGCTGGGGTTGGGCGACCTGATGGGTTTCGCCGAGAACATGTCGCCGCTGGGCAACGCTTCGGCCGAAGATTGCGCGGACTACGTGCTGACGCTTTTCTCGGACCTCACGCGCAAGGTCACGATGCAGAACCTCTACCACGACGGCGGATTCTCGTCGATGGGCATGTCGCGCCGCGCCATGAAGACCTACGAGAAGGGCATGCGGTTCGAGGACGTGCACGAGAACCAGTATCCTTTCGGCAAGTAGTTTCCGATTCTCACGGGCATATTTCGCCCTGCCTTGTTCGCCCCGAATGGGAAATACTTCGGGATATCCCATCCGGGGCTTACTGCGTTATGTCGAAATATGCTTCGCGATAATCAAAAACCCATCCGCGCCCATGAGTGGTCGTATGGTTGTAATTGACAGATATTCAGAATAATCTGACGGGGCGGGCTTGTGATGCAAGTCAGGCAGCCCGAAGCTGCCAGTCGCAATGCAAACCCCGGTTCTTAACCGGGCGAACACACGAACATGCGAACAGGGGGTGTTCGCCTATGTTCGCATGTTCGCATGTTCGCGCAGCCCCTCCCCGGCATAGCCCGCAAGCGGTCCGCGCCCTCGCTCAACCGTAAGGTTCGCCTTAATACTGGTGGTCGTCGCCGCGGATCTCCTCGCGGGTGATCGGGCGGCGGTTCATCGCACGCCAGGCGTACCAGATGTAGGCTGCCACGAACGGCACGAACAGCGACACCCACGCCATCGTGCGGAGCGTGAAGAGGCTCGACGAGGAGTTGCGGATCGTCAGCGACGACTGCATGTCCGCGAGCGAAGGGTAGTAGGCCGTGTCGTTCCACCCCGCGAGCAGCAGCAGCGACAGCACCGTGAGCACCGTGCCGACGCCCCCGAACCACACCGCACGGCGGCTGCCGCACCACCCCAGCCAGACGCTCCACAGCACCGAAACCACGCCGATCAGCAGCGCGGCGGCCACGTAGGGCATTTCCACGAGGTTGTGCAGGTATTTATAGGGTTCGACCGAGACCGTGCCCGCGGCGTCGACGGCCCATCCGTCGGCGAGGACGAGGGCCAGGAGCCATGCCACGAAGCAGGCGACGAACAGCGCGGCGAACGTGCGCATGCGGCGTGCGGCGCGGCGGAAGATCGCCTCGTCGTCGATGTTGTTCATAAAGTACTGGCAGGCCAGCGTCATGGCCAGCAGCGTCACCGACAGGCCCAGCAGCACGTTGCGCCACTCGGCGACGGCCTCCAGCCCGTGCCACGGCGTCGCCCACTGCGAGATCACCGCCGCGCCGCCCTGGTTGGCCAGGTTGAGGCGGTCGACGGTGAATTCCGCCCCCGTGAAGAAGGTTCCCACGGCCGTGCCGATGAGCAGCGGGCCTAACACGCCGTTGACGAGCAGGAAGGCGTTGAAGGTCCGTTCGCCGAAGACGTTGCCCGGTTTGCGGCGGTATTCGTAGGCCACGGCCTGAATGACGAAGCACAGCAGAATGGCCATCCAGACGTAGAACGCCCCGCCGAACGACGTGGAGTAGAACAACGGGAACGAGGCGAAGAACGCCCCGCCGAACGTCACGAGCGTCGTGAAGGTGAACTCCCACTTGCGGCCCAGCGAGTTGACCAGCATGTTGCGCTCCTCTTCGGTGCGGCCGATCGTGTAGAGCAGCGCCTGACCGCCCTGCACGAACATCAGGAAGACCAGCAAGGCCCCCAAAAGCGAAATGACCAGCCACCAATAGTGTTGAAGTAGGGTGATAGTATCCATAGTTGTCGTTGTTGTCGTTGTTGTCGTTGTTTTGCCGCTCTTGTCCGTCGGCGATTCACGGCGTACCGCCGTGTTTATAGATTTGACCCACCCCTAAATCCCCGCCCTGGCGGGGACTTGTGTCCGCTTGCGCGGAAGCCACCCTGCCGGTAAATTTGCGGTAGTCGGGATGTCAGTCGTCTTTAGGTCCTGTTTTGATCTGCCGGAACATAATGCTCAACTCGGCGGCGAGCAGCGCCGTGAACAGTGCCAGAAAGAGGAAGAAGGTCACCGAGACCGATCCGCTGGGGATTTTCGACGCCGCGACGCCCACGGGCATCAGGTCCTGGATGGCCCACGGCTGGCGTCCGACCTCGGCGACGACCCAGCCGGCCTGCGAGGCGAGGTAGGCCAGCGGGACGCTCCACACGGCCGTCCGCAGCAGCCAGCGTTTCGAGGCGAGGCGGTCGCGGCGGTTGAGCCACCAGACGAGGCCCAGCAGCAGGATGAAGAAGCAGCCCGCACCGACCATCACGCGGAACGAGTAGAACAGCAGCGGCACGTCGGGCACGATCTGCTCCGGCGACGAGAGGTAGCCGTAGCCGAAGTAGGCGAAATGTTCGCGCAGGAACTCCGCGCCCTGGGGCGTCGAGCGGTCGAACTTGGCCTCGATCTCGGTGATGGCCGCCGTGTCGCCCTTCTCGCGCGCCGTGCGGTAGCGGCCCAGCTCCTCGACGGCCACGCGCCCCCGTTCGATCTTCTCCGAGGCCGGCATCACGCCGTACTCCTCGTTGCCGTAGACCAGGTCGTTGATGCCCGGAACGAACGCGTCGGCCGAGCGGAAACTCATCAGCGAGAGCATCTTCGGAATGTCGATCCTGAAGTAGAAGGCGTCGCCGCCGGTCCGCTGCGCCTCGGGACGCAGGATGCCGACGGCCGTGAGCGGCGCGCCCTGCTGCCCGTCGTAGAGCGCCTCCATGGCCGCCAGCTTCATGGGCTGCACGCGGGCCACGATGGCGCCCGAACGGTCGCCCGTGAAGGCCGTGACGAGCGCGAAGACGAACCCGAAGGCCGAGGCGATGGCGATGCTCCGGCGGGCCATCAGCTGTTCGCGCCGGCGCAGCAGATACCACGCGCTGACCCCCACGACGAACAGCGCGGCGAGGACGAACGACGAGGTGACGGTGTGGAAGAACTTGTTGACCGCCACGGGCGACAGCGCCACGGCCGAGAACGAGGTCATCTCGTTGCGCACGGTTTCGAGGTTGAAGTCGCACCCCACGGGGTATTGCATCCACGAGTTGGCGACCAGAATCCACCACGCCGAGAGGTTGGCGCCGAAGGCCGTGAGCCACGTGGCCGTGAGGTGGAAACCCCGGCTGACCTTGCGCCAGCCGAAGAACATCACGGCGATGAAGGTCGATTCGAGGAAGAACGCCAGAATGCCCTCGATGGCCAGCGGCGCGCCGAAAATGTCGCCCACGAAGTGGGAGTAGTTGGACCAGTTGGTCCCGAATTCGAATTCGAGGATCAGGCCCGTGGCCACGCCGATGGCGAAGTTGATGCCGAACAGGCGCATCCAGAATTTGGTCGTGCGGAGCCAGAACGGGTCCTTCGTGCGGACGTAAAGGGTCTCCATGATGGCGACGAGGAAGCCCAGCCCGAGCGTCAGCGGGACGAACAGCCAGTGGTAGATGGCTGTCATGGCGAACTGCGCGCGCGACCAGTCGACGGTGGATAGGTAGTCGGAAAGCATAGCGTATTGGGTTACTGGTTGGTTGTCTGCGTCGCTCCGGGACGCCGGAGCCTTCTTGTTTGCGGCTTTCGGCCGCGTTTGCGGGCCCGCACCGCGCCGGCGACCCTGCCCCGGAGGGGGATTGACGCCGCGAGCGGCGGCCGGAACTGCATGATGACGGGTGCATTCATGGTTGCGGAATTTCGGGTGTCAGGTTTTCCAGCACGCAGCCGGCCTTTTCCGAGGGGCTTTTGCCCGCGAGCAGGTCGGGGAAGAAGAAGACTTTCAGCACGGCGAACAGGATGAAGAGTTTGATGAGGATGATGGCCCACAGGGTGCGTCCCACGGTCATTTCGCGGAATCCCTCGACGTAAAACCGGATCACTTTGCGGAGTGTCTCCATTTCGTTGCGTGTTGGATGTTCTACCAAAGTTAGGCAGAAAAAAGGAAATAAAAAAATTCCGGCCCCGAAAAAACACGGCCGGTGTACGATAAGGCCGGAAATGCTTACCCCCCCCCGCGTAAGACGCCGGTTTCAGGGGGCTGGCGGCTTCGGCTTGCTTTCCGCCCGGTTCTGCGCCCGGTTCTCCGCGAACACGCGAACATGGGCGAACACCCCATGTTCGCGTGTTCGTCCCTGTTCGCATGTTCGCGGTTTCTTCAGGGCGAAGACCGCAGGTCGGGCGTCCCGATGGCGCAAGTACGAAAATTCTTCGTACTTTTGCCTCTCGTAAGAAGAGAATATGAAGACGAATGCTGAAAAACTGCCGTCGCCCTGGGTGTCGGCCATTCCGCTGGCGGTGCTGACGGGACTCCTCTATGTCGTGATCCGCGCCTTCGGCGGCGAGGCCATCAACGGCGGAAGCCAGATCGCCCTGCTGTCGGCCACGTCGGTCTGCGTGATGCTCTCGATCGGCATCTACCGCTGCCGCTGGGCCGTGCTCGAAGAGGCCATCATCGACAACATCCGCGCCTCGGCGTCGGCCATCGTCATCCTGCTGCTGATCGGCGCCATCGCCGGCACGTGGATGATCTCGGGCGTGGTCCCGACGATGATTTATTACGGACTGCAAATCCTCCACCCGTCGTTCTTCCTCGTGGCTTCGTGCGCGATCTGCGCCGTGGTGTCGCTGATGACCGGATCGTCGTGGACCACCATCGCCACCATCGGCGTGGCGCTCATGGGCATCGGCCAGGCGATGGGCTTTTCGGAAGGATGGGTCGCCGGAGCCATCATCTCGGGAGCCTATTTCGGCGACAAGCTCTCGCTGCTCTCCGACACCACGGTGCTGGCCTCGTCGACGGCCGGCGTCGAGGTCTTCACCCACATCCGCTACATGCTCTACACCACCGTTCCGTCGATGCTCATCGCCCTCGGGGTCTTCACCGTCGCGGGCCTGGCGCTCGACCACGGAGTTTCGACCCATGCCGAAATGTATGCCGCGACGCTCGCCGCGACGTTCCGCATCACGCCGTGGCTCCTCGCGGTGCCGCTGGCCACGGGAATGCTCATCGCACGGAAACTCCCGGCCATCGTGACGCTGTTCTCGTCCGTGGTCTTCGCCTGTGCGGCGATGCTCCTGGCGCAGCCCGAACTGGTGGCCCGGGTGGCGGGCGTCGGGGAGCTGGACTTCATGTCGGGGTTCAAGGGGGTGCTGATGACCTGCTTCGGCCCGACGGCCATCCCCACGGGCGCGCCGCAGCTCGACGAACTGGTCGCCACGCGCGGCATGGCCGGGATGCTGAACACCGTGTGGCTGATCATCTGCGCCATGTGCTTCGGCGGGGTGATGACCGGCAGCGGCATGCTGCGGTCGCTGACGTCGATCTTCCTGCGCTGGGTGCGCCGCGCCTTTTCGGCCGTGGCCTCGACCGTGGGCGCGGGCCTCTTCTTCAACCTCTGCACCGCCGACCAGTATATCTCGATCATCCTCTCGGGGCGGCTTTTCCGCGACCTCTATGCCGACCGGGGGCTGGAGCCGAGGTTGTTAAGCCGCTCGGTGGAGGATTCCGCCACGGTCTGCTCGGTCCTGATCCCGTGGAACTCGTGCGGCATGACGCAGGCCACGGTGCTCGGCGTCTCGACCTTCGTCTACGCGCCCTACTGCATCTTCAACATCGTCTCGCCGCTGATGTCGCTGCTCGTGGCGGCTGTCGGCTGGAACATAAAACGGAAAAAATGAAAACTTCGCTCGTCATCTTCGACCTCGACGGCACGCTGCTCGACACGATCGGCGATCTGGCCGTGGCGTGCAACGCCGTGCTGGGTGTGCGGGGACTGCCGCAACACACCTATGAGGAATACTGTCATTTCGTCGGCAACGGCATCCTGCGGCTCGTGGAACGCGCCCTGCCCGAGCCGCTGCGCACGCCCGAAACCGTCGCCGCGGTGCGCGCCGACTTCGTGAAATACTACACCGAACACATCGACGCCCATACGCGGCCCTACGACGGAATTCCGGAGCTGATCGCCGAGCTGGCGCGGCGGGGCGTCGCGCTGGCCGTGGCGTCGAACAAGTTCCAGGCCGGGACCGAGAAGCTCGTCGGGCTGTTCTTCCCCGGGGTGACGTTCGCCGCGGTGCTGGGCCAGCGTCCCGGCGTGCCGCTGAAACCTTCGCCGGCGGTCGTCGAGGAGATTCTCGCACGGACGGGCACGGCGCGTGAGGAGGTGTTGTATGTCGGCGATTCGGGGGTGGACATCGAGACCGCGGCGGCTGCCGGGGTGCGCTCGGCGGGTGTGACGTGGGGTTTCCGCGACCGTGCGGAGCTGATCGCCGCCGGGGCGCGGCATCTGGTCGACCGGCCCGGCGAGTTGCTGGAGCTGCTGTGACGCCCGGTTCTTGCCACTTTTAGCCGGGCCTTCGTTTGACGGCTCCGGCATCGGGCCGGAGTCGTTCGCGGCCAGTGGCAACGTGCAGGAGGCGCAACCTCCGCATTCTCGCTTGTGGCGGAACAAGGATAACCGCGGTCTTTGCCCGCGGAAGGTGATGTACTTTTGGCCGCAAAAAGTACCGATCGCAGTCTGCGACTGGTGTTGTTTGCCGCTTTTGGTCGGCTGTTAACCGCGGTCTTCGCCCGCGGGGTACTTTGTACATTTTGACCGCAAAAAGTACCAAAAACTCCCCGGCGGATGCCTTTGCCTACTTCGTCCCGTCTAACGTTCGAAACGGGCGCCTATTTGCGGGTTTGCAAGCAAACCGGCCCCGTTTCTTGCCACTTTTAGCCGGGACTTCGTTTCGCGGCTCCGGCATCGGGCCGGGACCGTTCGCCGCGGTTCTGTCTTTTCGGCCGGGCAAAGAAGCGAACACGCGAACAAAGGATGTTCGCCCCTGTTCGCGTGTTCGCATGTTCGCGCAGAACCGGGCGCAGAACCGGACGGAGAGCAAGCCGAAGCTGCCAGCCGCAATGTAAACCCCGGTTCTTAACCGGGCGCAGAACCGGACGGAGAGCGGGCCGAAGCTGCCAGCCGCAATGCGAACCCCGGTTCTTAACCGGGCGCGGGTCAGCAGTACTCCTTCACGTCGCGTGCCGTGATGCGGTCGCCGGAGAGGATGATCAGACGCTCGATGACGTTGCGCAGTTCGCGGATGTTGCCGCTCCACGGCATCCGTTGCAGCTCGGCCAGCGCGTCGGCGTCGATGGGTTTGGGGGCGGAGCCGTATTCCGAGGCGATCGTGCGGATGAAATGCTCGACCAGCGCAGGAATGTCTCCGGCATGCTCGCGCAGCGGCGGAACCCGCACCACGATCACCGCCAGACGGTGGTAGAGGTCTTCGCGGAAATTCCCTTTCTGAATCTCCTCGCGCAGGTTCTTGTTCGTGGCGGCCACCACGCGCACGTTGACCTCGATGTCCCGGTCGCTTCCCACGCGGCTGATGCGGCTCTCCTGCAGGGCGCGCAGCACCTTGGCCTGCGCCGCGAGCGACATGTCGCCGATCTCGTCCATGAAGAGCGTGCCTCCGTCGGCCTGCTCGAACTTGCCCTTGCGCTGCTTGACGGCCGAGGTGAAGGCCCCGCGCTCGTGGCCGAACAGTTCGCTCTCGATCAGTTCGGAGGGGATGGCCGCGCAGTTGACCTCGACGAACGGGGCCGCCGCGCGGACGCTCTTGGCGTGCAGCCAGCGGGCCACAAGCTCCTTTCCCGTGCCGTTTTCGCCCGTGATCAGCACCCGGGCCTCGCACGGGGCCACCTTGTCGATCAGCTGGCGGACGTGTTCGATCTCGGGCGAGACGCCGATGATCCGCTCGGCCTGGGCGGAGTGCGCCCGGCGGCGGCGCACGGGCGGGGCGGCCGGGGGCGCCTGCGCGGGCGCGGGATTGTCGATGGTGCGGTGCAGCGATTGCAGCAGCCGGTTCATGTCGATGGGTTTTGTGAGGAAATCCTGCGCTCCGTTGCGCACGGCCTTGACCGCCGTGTCGATCGACGTGTCGGCCGAGAGGGCTATGAACGGGATGCCTGCATCCGGAACCTTGCACTCCGTGTCGGACAGAATCACGTCGAACGGAATCCTCTCGCACAATGCCGAGGCCGCAGCCTCGTTCTCGACGGCTTCGGCCGAGAACCCTTCATACTCCAACCGCTCGCGCAGAATGTTTCGCACGCTTTTTGATTGGTCCAGAATTAAAACCTTTGTCATAGCTTTGTTTTTCCGAAATTTTACCTACTTTTGTCCCAAAGTTATGATTTTCCGCCGTGTAAAACGAATCCCGGAGGTCTCGCTCCGGGGTGCGGAGAGTGAGAAAAACGATCTTTAAACGGTCTATCGCAAAGGTCCGGCCGGAGGCTCCGGCGGACGAATCGCACTAATGTGCCGGACCGCAAATACAATATGAAAAAGAATTACAATTACACACGACGCAAGTTGTACCTGCCCGAGTACGGGCGCCATATCCAGGAGATGATCGACTCGCTGCTGGAGATCGAGGACCGCCGCGAGCGCAACCGGCAGGCGCGGGCCGTGATTGCCGTGATGGGCAATCTGAACCCCCTGCTGCGCGACACGGCCGATTTCACCCACAAACTCTGGGACCACCTTTTCATCATGTCTGATTTCCAGCTCGATGTGGACTCTCCCTACCCGCAGCCCTCGCGTCAGGAGCTGACCGCATCGCCCCGCCGGATGACCTATTCCCAGGGGCGGATCACCTATAAGCACTACGGCAAATACGTCGAGCGTATGATCCGCGGCCTGGCCGACGAGCGCAACCCGCGGACGGTCTCGCGCACGGTGGACAATCTGGCCCGCTACATGCGCACGAAGAGCTACGAATACAACCAGGAGCACCCCAACAACGAAGTGATCGTAAAAGACATCAAGCGCATGTCCGGGGGAGCGATCCAAATCGACGAAGTTGCCTTGAACAATCTCCGAAGCGACTATAAACAGCCCTTTTCGTCGCGTCCCCAAAAGGGGGCGCAGCAGCACCGGCAGCCCCACCAGCAGCAGCGGCAGCAGAAAAACCGCAGCCAGCAGCCCTACCGCAATTTCACGAAAAACAACGGGCCGCACCGCAATTCGTCGAAATAAAGGGCGCCTATTTGCGGAAAATTTATATCTTTGTTCTCCATTAACCGCGAAAAAGATCGTAAATGAACAAGCAAACGCTTTTCGTAACGCTCACGACGGCCGCCCTGATGTGTGGCTGCCAGTCGTCGAAAGTGAAGATTTCAGGCCGCTTCGTCGGCGGCGACGCGAAAAATATCTATCTGGAGCAGGTTCTTCCGCTGACGCAGTCGGTCGTGGATTCGGCGGCGCTGGCCCCCGACGGCAGCTACCGCATGGAACTCACGGGCGTGGCGAAGACCCCGTCCTTATACAATGTGATCTACGACGGCGAGCGCATTCCGCTGCTTCTGGCCGGCGGCGACAGGCTGACGCTCGGTTCCGTGGGCAGCGTCATCCGCAACTATACGGTGGAGGGTTCCTCCGAGTCGGAGCTGCTGCGGCAGTTCTACCAGGCCTTCGTCACGGGGGCGCAGCAGCTGGAGAACATGGGCACGGAATTCGCGCGCAAACTCACGGACGAGGAGCGCAAGTCGCTGATCAAGGAGTATACGGCCGAATACTACCGCATCCGCCGCGAGCAGCTGCGGTTCATCATCGAACACAAGGCGTCGCTGGCGGCGGTCTACGCCCTCTACCAGCGGCTTCCGGGCGACACGTACCTGTTCAACGGCGACAGCGACGTGGTCTACTACCGCACGGTTGCCGAGGCGTTGCAGGAGAGCTACCCCGAATCGCCCTACCTGCAATCGTTGCAGGCCGAGATCGCCCGCATGGACGCCCGCATCAGCCTCACGTCGCAGATCACCGAGGCGCGCCATCCGGACCTCGAACTGACGGACATCTACGGCAAGAAGATCCGTCTCTCGTCGCTGGCCGGAAAGGTCGTGCTGCTGGATTTCTGGTCGGCGGAACTGGGGTCGAGCAATGCGCTGAACGCCGATCTGAAGGAACTCTATCGGAAATATGCCGACGCACCCGTCGGGTTCGAGGTCTACCAGGTGGCCGTCGATACGTCGAAACCGCTGTGGATCACCGCCGTGCAGGAGCAGCAGCTGCCGTGGATCTCGGTCAGCGACCTGCGCGGGCGTTCGTCCGTGGCCCTCGGGCTTTACAACGTGCAGCGGCTCCCGGCCAACTTCCTGATCGACAAGGAGGGGACGATCGTGGCCAAGAACATCTACGGCAAGAGCCTCGAAGCGAAACTGGGCGAGCTGACAAAATAGAATCATGTATTATTTCGCATCCGACATCCACCTGGGAGCCGGCGATGCCGCGACGGCACGGGCGGTCGAAAGACGCTTCGTGGCGTGGCTCGACGACGCGGCCCGGGATGCGGAGGCGATCTTTCTGGTCGGGGACATCTTCGATTTCTGGTTCGAATACCGGCGTGTGGTCCCCAAGGGCTTCGTGCGGACGCTGGGCAAGCTGGCCGAACTGACCGACCGGGGCGTGCGGGTGGTCTTCTTCACGGGCAACCACGACATGTGGGTCGGCGACTATCTGGCGCGCGAGTGCGGGCTGGAGATCCACACCTCGCCCGAGGTGATGACCCTCTCGGGCAAAAAGGTCTTCATCGCCCACGGCGACAACATGAAGATCGACGGGCAGCCGATGCTCAAGTTTCTGAACCGCATTTTCCGTTCGCGGACGTTGAGATGGCTCTTTTCGTGGGGCGTGCATCCCGACTGGGCGCTGCGCTTCGGCCATTGGTGGAGCGGCAGGTCGCGCAAGGGGCACGGCGAGGAGGCGGCCCGCGGGGCGTCGCTGACCGAACCCTACACGGGGTCTTCCGAGCCGCACACCGAGCCGCTGGTCGAGTATGCCCGCGAGTATTCCCGGACGCATGCGGTCGATCTCTTCGTTTTCGGACACATGCACTTCCCGCGCGACTGCCGCGAAGGGCGGCTGCACGTGGTGAACCTCGGCTGCTGGGCCGAAAATCCCTCCTACGCCGTGCTGGACGCGGCGGGGGAGCTGACGCTGAAAATGCCGGGCAAGACCTCGGTTTAGCGATAAAACGATTAAATGACGATTCTGTGAAACAATACCTCGATCTGTTGCGCCGGATCAAGACGGAAGGCGTCGTGCGGGGCGACCGCACGGGAACCGGGACCAAGGGGGTCTTCGGCCACCAGATGCGTTTCGACCTGTCGGAGGGCTTTCCGCTGCTGACGACCAAAAAGGTGTTCCTCAAGGGGGTTATCCACGAACTGCTGTGGTTTCTGCGGGGCGACACCAACATCAAATATCTGGTGGACAACGGCGTCCATATCTGGGACAACGACGCCTACCGCCACTACAACGAACTGTGCGTGCGCCACGGGGTGCTGCCCGTCGGCCGGGAGACGTTCCTCGCCTCGGCGGGCGTCGAGTCGCCGATCGAAGGCTACCGCTTCGGCGACCTGAACCATGTCTACGGCTACCAGTGGCGTTCGTGGCCCCGGCCCGACGGGGGCGTCGTCGACCAGATCGCGCAGGCCGCCGGGCTGATCCGCACCAATCCCGAATCGCGGCGCATCGTGGTCTCGGCGTGGAACGTCGCCGAGATCGACGCGATGGCCCTGCCGCCGTGCCATGTGCTGTTCCAGTTCTACGTGGCCGGGGGGCGTCTCTCGTGCCAGCTGTACCAGCGCAGCGCCGACACGTTCCTCGGCGTGCCGTTCAACATCGCCTCCTACGCCCTGCTGACCTGCATGATGGCGCAGGTGTGCGGCTTGCAGCCCGGCGAGTTCATCCATACGCTGGGCGACACGCACCTCTACCTGAACCATCTGGAGCAGGTCGACGAGCAGCTTTCGCGCGAGCCGCGTCCGCTGCCGAAACTGCGGCTGAACCCCGCCGTGAAGTCGGTCTTCGACTTCCGTTACGAAGATTTCACGCTCGAAGGCTACGACCCGTGGCCCGCGATCAAGGCCCCGATGTCGTTTTAAACCCGCAGCAGATGAATATCCTGATTCCGACCGTTTCGCCCGAAAGCGTCGAGGCCCTTGTTTTCGATCTGGGAGGCGTCCTGCTCGACGTGCAGCTGCAACGCACGCTCCGGGCTTTCGAGGCGCTGGACATCCGCGGACTGGGAGCCGCCGAGGTCATCGACGGGAACAGGGCGTGTTTCCGCGACCTCGAACTGGGACTTATCACGCAGGAGGAGTTCGCGGAGGCTGTGCGGCGGACGTTTCCCGCCGTCGCCGCCATCCCCGACGAGCAGCTGCTGGAGGCGTGGAACGCCATGCTGATGCCGTTCGACGCGCAGCGCGTGGAGTTGCTCCGGGAACTGGGGAAGCGTTGCCCGGTCTACCTGTTGAGCAACACCAACCTGCCCCACCGCATCCGCTTCCGGGAGTCGTTCCGCGAGCGTTTCGGCGGGAGCTTCGACGAACTGTTCGTGCGGTGTTTCTACTCCGACGAACTGCATCTGCGCAAACCCGACCCGGAAATTTACCGGAGCGTCGCCCGGCAGATCGGGACCCCGCCCGGAAAACTGCTCTTCATCGACGACAACGCCGCCAATGTCTCCGCGGCCCGCGGCGAGGGATGGCAGGCCTGTCACCTGACGGGCGGAATAACCGTAACAGACCTTTTCGAATTACGAACTATATTAAAAAATGCGGAAAAAGAGTAATAATATCGGAGAATGGTT